>ENA-OQHF01001529-OQHF01001529.1-human-gut-metagenome-genome-assembly--contig:-NODE-1529-length-12629-cov-3.354103_pt1 | contig 12629 bp, 10 predicted proteins | sample MGYA00242559_ERZ504709 | MGnify/ENA primary metagenome ERZ504709 (study PRJEB26092, sample SAMD00036203) | human gut metagenome | host: Homo sapiens | study: EMG produced TPA metagenomics assembly of... | reverse complement strand
TGGCACAGCACATCTGTATTTCTACCCCTAACACATCGCTCGTACTGAATGCGCCCAATGGAGGTGAGCTAAAGTATCTTTACTATGGAAGCAAGCTGAGTGAAACAGACTTGCAACACATCCAATGAAGCATCTAATTGTAACCATACGGCTTACCCCGTATATGGAATGAATTGTACGGGAGAAGCTGCTCTTTCTGTAAAACACGCCGACGGCAACATGTCTACACAAATGGAGATAGTAAGCGTCAGCACCAATCAGGAGAAGCAGTCTACATTAACGACTGTCCACCTGAAAGACAAAGTATATCCGTTCTATGTCGACGTGCACTACAAAGCATATCAGGATGTAGACATGATAGAAACTTGGACGGAGATAAGCCACACAGAAAAGAAACCGGTATATCTGAGCCAGTTCTCTTCTGCCTACTTACCCATTCGCAGAGGAAATGTATGGCTTTCACACCTGTCTGGTTCATGGGCAAACGAAGGACAACTGACACAAGAACCGCTACAGCCGGGAATGACCGTAATTAAAAATAAAGATGGGGTACGCAATTCACATACCTCACATGCAGAAGTGATGTTCTCACTCGATGGAAAACCACAGGAAAATACAGGAAGAGTCATTGGAGCCGCCCTTTGCTACACAGGCAACTACAAACTGAAAATTGATACAGACGACAGCGATTATCATCAGTTCTATGCCGGCATCAACGAAGAAAACTCTTCATACATGCTTTCTAAAAAAGAAGTATTCCGCACGCCTGCCGTAGCCCTGACTTACAGCGACAAAGGGCTGAGCGGCGCAAGCCGTAATTTCCACAAATGGGGACGTACTTACAAACTGGCTCATGGCAATGTGGTTCGTGATATTTTATTGAACAGCTGGGAAGGTGTGTATTTCGACATCAACCAGAAAGGAATGGACCAGATGATGAGCGACATTGCTTCAATGGGAGGCGAGCTTTTCGTGATGGACGACGGATGGTTTGGCGACAAATATCCACGTAAGAACGACAGCTCTTCGCTGGGTGATTGGGTAACAGACAAAAACAAGCTTCCGGAAGGTATTGAAGGATTGATAAGGGATGCAAAGAAACATGGCATCAAGTTTGGCATCTGGATAGAACCGGAAATGGCAAACACAATCAGCGAATTATATGAAAAACATCCTGAATGGATACTGAAAGCTCCTCAGCGTGATCCGGTTCTTGGACGTGGAGGTACTCAGGTCGTACTTGATTTGGCAAATCCGGAGGTACAGGATTTCGTTTTCAAGGTTGTTGACGACTTGATGACACAGTACCCCGACATCGCTTACATTAAATGGGATGCCAACATGGCCATTATGAATCACGGCTCCAACTACCTGACAGCTGACAAACAAAGCCACATGTACATAGAATATCACAAAGGATTCGAGAGTGTATGCCAGCGTATCCGTGCCAAATATCCGGACTTAGTGATTCAGGCTTGTGCCAGCGGAGGCGGTCGTGCCAACTATGGCTATCTTCCTTACTTTGATGAATTTTGGGTAAGCGACAACACGGATGCACTGCAACGCATCTACATGCAATGGGGAACATCTTACTTCTTCCCTGCCATTGCCATGGCTTCGCACATCAGTGCGGCTCCCAACCACCAGACTTTCCGCACCGTTCCACTTAAATACCGCATCGATGTAGCTATGAGTGGACGATTAGGAATGGAAATCCAGCCTAAAAATATGACCGATGAAGAAAAAGAACTGTGCCGCAAAGCAATAGCCGATTACAAGAAAATCCGTCCGGTAGTTCAGTTAGGAGATATTTATCGCCTTGTTTCTCCATACGACCATCTGGGAGTAGCCTCCTTAATGTATACCAGTCCGGAGAAAGACAAGGCTGTATTCTACTGGTGGAAGACTGAACACTTTGTCAATCAACACTTACCGCGTGTAACAATGGCCGGTCTTCATCCCGACAAGACTTACCGTATCACAGAGTTGAACCGGATTGACAATAAGCCGTTGCCCTTTGAAGGGAAAGTCTACAGTGGAGCATTCCTGATGGAAAACGGATTGGAAATTCCTTATACTCATCAGGTAGACTATCATAAATTGAATGATTATGCCAGCCGGGTATTGTATCTGGAAGAAGTAAAATAAATTTCACCATACATACACAAAATAAAAGCCGGACTTGCCGCCCACATAAGGCAAGTCCGGCTTTATTATATTAAGAGAAATCCGCTTATTCCCAATTATCCGTACGGAACGGATACAACGGCAATTCACGCAAGTTGGCCACATTACCCGGCTGAAAGTCACGGAAGCAATAGCGTACGGCAACAGGCTGTGCCACCTTGTCGCAAGTCAACTTTATCTGCAAATTATTATACACTTCAGCATTTGCCTTTCCCCACAGACAAGCTTCAGCCTGCTGTTGCAATACCATATTGTCACTCACAATGTCGGGCAATGTAATCTTGCCCCATGCTCCAGCCTGCACCATCAGCAGACAGGCACTCACAATCCATTTTTTCATCTTACTCTATTTTTAAAGTCGCCATTTCTACAAAAATGATATGAGGAAGAGTGTTCTCAAAACAGAAAGTTAAAATTGCACGTTTCTCATAATATCATATTCTTTTTCACAAAGATAGTACATCTATCTTCATTACAATTAATACTTTTTTATCCAAGTTTTTCCAATCATCCTCCAAACCTCAGTACATTTCAGAAAGTACTCCAGTACTTCCATAGTAGTACTCAGTACTTCCCCGTCAGTACTGGAGTACTGGCAAGGAAGTACTGGCAAATATAAAGGAACTGTAAATCAGCACATTCTTTTTATAGCAACAAAACTTATCAATTTCTGTAAATTGAATACCAAAATAAATTCCATTATATAGCCCAACTCTCATTTTTAATTATAACTTTGCGAATAAAGAACTCAAAATTGAAAGATATGAAAGTAGCAATCATCGGAGCCGGAAACATGGGAGGTGCCATTGCCCGTGGACTGGCCAACGGACATTATATTCAGGCACAAGAAATTTCGGTATCCAACCCCAGTGCCGGCAAACTGGACGCGCTGAAAGCGGAATTTCCTGCTATTCACGTAACACATTCCAATAAAGAAGCGGCAGAAGATGCGGACATTATCATTATTGCCGTCAAGCCGTGGAAAGTGGAAGAAGTGTTGAAGCCGCTTAGATTGAGAGGACCACAGATTTTGGTATCAGTGGCTGCAGGACTGACTTTTGAAGACCTGGCACATTTCGTAGACCCGGAAATGCCAATGTTCCGCGTCATTCCTAACACGGCCATTTCAGAAGGAGCCAGCATGACACTGATTGCCGCACGCAATGCTTCGGAAGAACAAATCACTTCCCTGACTGCACTCTTTAACGAAATGGGACGTTCCATGCTGATTGAGGAAAAACAATTTGCAGCAGCCACCTCGCTGACTTCCTGTGGCATTGCCTACGTACTGAAATACGTACAAGCTGCCATGCAGGCAGGAGTAGAACTGGGTATCAAGCCACACGATGCACAGACCATGCTGGCACAAACACTGGAAGGGGCAGCCAAGCTTTTGCTGAACAACGAAAATGCACATCCGGCCACAGAAATCGAGAAAGTGACTACTCCGGGAGGAATTACCATCAAGGGTATCAACTCGCTGGAGCACGACGGATTTACCTCGGCCGTTATTCACGCCATCAAGGCCAGCTTATAAAAACATCATACGGGGAGCTTCGTGCTCCCTTTTTCATTACAAAACCTGAACCGACATGAAAAACAACATTCTTATCACCATGGGAATCCTTGTATTGCTGGGAGTGGCCGTACAAGGTTTGTTTGGCATCGTAGCCGGTGTATTCCTGTCCGCCATTTTAGGAATCATCTACGGAGCCGTCAAGAAGAACAAGCAGTTTCTGCGCTGGTCGGTCATTGCACTTACCATCGACATTATCTGCATCATCCTGTTCTATTTCTGCCTGATTCAATCGGACATGTAGCTTTTACTTCACAAAACCTTTTTTCGCCCATTTCAGGCTGTTCCACCGTTTCACAAAGATAAAGGCACGGATGTTCTCGTCGAGCAGGAAGGCACACCACATGCCGACCAGCCCCCAGCCCAGATGAATGCCGAACAGATAGCTGAAGCCGACAGAAACCGTCCACTGCACAATCAGGCCGACATAAAAAGGATAATTCACGTCACCTGCCGAGCGGAGGGCATTCGTGGCATAGATATTTACGGCACGCCCTATCTCTACGATGACATCGACAATGAGAATGGTCACTCCCAACCGGATAATATTCTCGTTGTCCGTCAGCATACTGAAGATTGTATGACCGAATATGGCCCAGATGCACGAAAGTCCCAGCGATACTAAAATGGACAGACGCATGACGTACTTTCCCAACAGGTAGGCCGCACGTATCCGCTTCTGCCCCACCAGATGACCGATACTGATGGCTCCTCCTTGTGCCATAGCGATGGCAAAGAGATAGACAAACATGGTGGTATTCACCGTATAGGTTCGTGTGGCCAGCGAATCATTTCCTAAGATATTGATTAAATAGGTGATGACCACCTGCGAAAAACTGTACGACATATTCTCCCCGGCAGAAGGGACTCCCACCTTCAACAGGTTTTTCAGTTCTATCCAAGGAAAAGGACGGAACAGAGCCATCGGGAAAGACGGAATATGTTTTCTGAAGAGAATGACAAACAAGACAATCATGCTCACCCCACGGGCTATGGAGGTAGATATGGCCGCTCCTTCTGCTCCCATGGCAGGCAGGCCGAACTTACCAAAAATCAGAGAATAGTTTCCGATAATGTTCATCACGTTGACCAGCACCGTAACCAGCATGGGGTAAATGGCTTTGTTGGCACTACGCAAGGACGCGGAAATGGTCAGCGAGATAGCCTGGAAGAAAGCAAACGCACCTACAATCTCCATGTAACCGATACCATATTTCAGCAGTTCCGGACGAAGTCCCATCCATCCCAATAATGTAGTTGCTCCATAGTGCAGAATGGCACTGACCACCAGTCCCACGACCAGGTTCAGCAACAAAGACACACCGACCACCTGCACCATCTTGTTCCTCATCCCTGCTCCCAGGTACTGCGAACACAGCACAGAAGTACCGATATTGATTACCTCAAAAATAAGGAAAGCAAACATTACAATCTGGTTCACCACCCCTACTGCTGCCACACTTTCATCGGAATACTGACTCAGCATAACGGTGTCGACAGCACCTAACATCATAATCAATAAAGTCTCGATAAAGATAGGAATCACGAGCTTCGTCAAGCCTTTCCGGATACCTGTTTGTTGAATTGCCTGTTCCACGTACTAACTCTCTAAAAAACGTGACAAAATTACAACATTTAGCGCGGAGAGTGTCTTGACATAGGTCAATTTAAAGGCGTAAAAACCACAATGCACTATTTTCTCCCTTTTCTTCACTATTTTCCTCCTCAAATTCCCGATAAAACATGATTTTTGTGATACTTAAAAATAATTATTATGAAAACCAAGCAATTTCTACTTATCCTATTAGCATGTCTTTGCTTCCCTTTTGCTCAGTTATGGAGTAATCCCGTAAACGGACTTCTGGAAAGAATTGATTCGGGAGCTTCCAAGAAATTCATCATACAAGTAAAAAAAGGACAATCCGATTTTTTTGAACTCGACCAGAAAGGTGACAAAGTAGTTATTCGGGGTAACAACTACGTAAACATCGCTACCGGCTTGAACTGGTATTTGAAATATTACGCAGGCATTCATCTCTCATGGAACGGCATGACTGCCAAGTTGCCGGAAAGCTTGCCGAAAGTTTCTACTCCGGTACGCAAGGAAACCAACCTCTCCTTACGCTACGATTTCAACTATTGCACTTATTCCTATACCATGGCTTTCTGGGACTGGGAACGCTGGGAAAAGGAAATCGACTGGATGGCACTGCATGGCATCAACTTGCCACTGGCAGTAGTAGGTCAGGAGTGTGTATGGAAAAACATGCTGGAAAAACTTGGTTACTCAAAAGAAGAAATCAATAAATTCATTGCAGGACCTGCTTTCTTGGCATGGTGGGCCATGAACAACCTGGAAGGATGGGGCGGTCCCAATCCGGACAGCTGGTACACACAGCAGGAAGCACTGCAGAAGAAGATTCTGAAGCGTATGCGCGAATACGGCATCGAACCGGTATTTCCGGGCTATTCCGGTATGATACCTCATGATGCCAATAAGAAACTGGGACTAAACGTAACCGAACCCGCATTGTGGAACGGATTTACCCGTCCTGCTTTCCTGCTTCCTACCGACTCACGCTTCAATGAAATTGCTTCTTTATATTACAAGGAACTGGAAAAACTGTTCGGAAAAGCCAACTATTACTCCATGGACCCGTTCCACGAACTTGAAGATGCGGGAAGTGTAGATTTTGATGCAGCCGGAAAAGCCGTACTTAAAGCAATGAAGGATGTCAATCCGAAGGCTACATGGGTGATTCAGGGATGGACGGAAAACCCGCGCCCGGAGATGATCAAGAACCTGAACAATGGGGATATCCTGATTCTGGACCTGTTCAGCGAATGCCGCCCGATGTGGGGTATTCCTTCTATCTGGAAACGTGAAAAGGGTTATGAGCAGCACGACTGGCTGTTCTGTATGATAGAGAACTTCGGAGGCAACGTGGGTTTGCACGGACGTATGGACCAGTTGCTGAACAATTTCTACCTTACCAAGAACAATCCATTAGCCGCCCATCTGAAAGGTATCGGTCTGACCATGGAAGGCAGCGAAAACAATCCGGTGATGTTCGAGCTGATGTGCGAACTTCCCTGGCGTCCGGAGAAATTCACCAAGGAAGAATGGTTAAAAGACTATCTCTTCGCACGCTACGGTGTACGGGATGAGAAAATTACACAGGCATGGAGCATTCTTGCCGACGGCATCTACAACTGCCCGTTTGGCAATAACCAGCAAGGCCCTCACGAATCCATTTTCTGCGGCCGTCCCGGACTGAATAACTTCCAGGCATCCAGCTGGTCTAAGATGCAGAATTATTATGACCCGACCAGCACGGAAGCGGCAGCCCGCCTGATGCTGGAAGTAGCTGACAAATACAAAGGCAACAACAACTTTGAATATGACCTGGTAGACATCGTCCGTCAGTCACTCTCCGACAGAGGACGTATCGTCTACAACCAGACCATTGCCGACTTCAAGAGTTTCGACAAAAAGAACTTTGCAGCTCACTCACAAGAGTTTCTGAATATCTTGCTGGCACAAGACCGTCTGTTAGGCACCAGAAGTGAATTCCGCGTAGGACGCTGGATTGAACAGGCCCGCAACCTCGGAACTACTCCAGAGGAAAAAGATTTGTACGAATGGAATGCCCGCGTACAGATTACCACATGGGGAAACCGCGTATGTGCCAACGACGGAGGTCTTCGTGACTATGCTCACAAGGAATGGAACGGTCTTCTGAAAGACTTCTACTACAAACGCTGGGCAGCCTACTGGCAGACACTCCAGGATGTGCTTGATGGCAAACCGATGGTAGAACTGGACTACTATGCCATGGAAGAACCTTGGACACTTGCTCACAATCCGTACGCATCGCAACCGGAAGGTGACTGTGTCAGCGTAGCAAAAGAAGTATTTAATGAAGTGTTTCCGAATAAGTAATTAAGAATTGCAATAACCATTAATCAGAAAGCACCATGAAACGATTGCTGTCATTAGACATCTTACGCGGCATCACGGTATGTGGCATGATTCTGGTAAACAATGCCGGAGGCCCCGTTTCGTACGCACCGTTGCGTCATTCTGTATGGAACGGACTCACTCCGTGCGACTTAGTTTCCCGTTCTTTCTGTTTATGGTCGGTATCTCCACCTACATTTCTCTTCGGAAATTTAATTTCGAACCTACCTCGGAAGTGGTCAAGAAGATTGTTCGACGTACGTTCCTTATCATTCTAATCGGATTAGCGATTGACTGGTTTGGATATGTGTGCAATGGAGATTTCTTCCCCATCGACACTCTGCGCATCCCAGGTGTATTGCAGCGAATTGGCCTATGCTACGGCATCGTATCGCTTATGGTTATTTATATCAATCATAAGTATCTCCCATGGATTTGCGGTGGATTACTTCTTGCTTATTCCATCTTACTTCTGACAGGAAATGGCTATGCCTGCGATGACACCAATCTGCTTGCGGTCATCGACAGAGGTGTATTTGGTGAAGCCCATCTTTACAAAAAGAGTCCGATTGATCCGGAAGGCCTTGCCGGCACACTATCTGCCGTAGCCCACACGCTCATCGGATTTATGTGTGGCAAATTGTTGCTGGAAAAGATATCTGTAAACAAACGGATTGTCAAGCTCATTACAGCAGCTGTAATTATGTTGGCTATCGGCTATGTACTGTCCATTTGGATGCCGATTAACAAACGGGTATGGTCTACCACCTTCGTTTTAGTCACATGTGGCTGGGGCTCTCTGCTACTGGCATTACTTATGTATGTAATAGACGTAAAGAACATCAATAAAGGATGGACCTTCTTCCTAGTTTTCGGAATGAATCCTTTGTTCCTTTACGTGCTCAGTGAGGTTGTGGCAATCATATTCTCTCAATGGGAAATAAAAGACGCTATCTATCAAACAATCACCATTGCTGTTCCAGATGAATATCTGGCCTCTCTTATCTATTCATTACTATTCTGCTCAGTAATGGGATTAACCGGCTACATCCTTCATCGTAAAAAAATCTATATCAAGATTTGATAAAAACTAACCTTTTAAAAATCTAAGTTTATGTGTAAAGTACAATTGAAAAATGCAAGACTAAGGCCATTCGCTTTGTTTATGGCTCTTTTTCTGATGAATGTCTCATGGGCATTTGCGCAGCTCACAGTTACAGGACATGTAAAAAGTACATCCGGTGATCCTTTGATTGGAGTAAACGTAGTTGAAAAAGGAACTACCAACGGAACCGTGACTGATATGGATGGTAATTTTTCTCTTCGAGTAGAGAAAGGTAAAACACTTGTATTCTCTTATATCGGTTTTCTTTCACAAGAAAATGTAGTGAGAGGTAATAGAATGAATATAACCTTGAAAGAAGATACAGAAACTTTAGACGAGGTGGTTGTTATTGGTTATGGTAGCATGCAACGTAAAGATGTAACCAGTTCTATTACTACTGTAAAAGCAGAAGATATGAATGTCGGTGTTATTACAACTCCGGCTCAGATGCTTCAAAGGTAAAGTTCCTGGGCTGACTATCGCCAATACCAGCGACCCGAACGGTTCGGCTTCCATCTCTTTGCGTGGTGCTTCTTCACTGCGTACCGGTGAGGCTATGGAACCTTACTACGTAGTAGACGGGGTACCGGGAGTAAGTATCTCTCTGGTAGCTCCAGAAGACATCGAAAGCATCGATGTATTGCGTGATGCATCTGCAACCGCTATCTACGGTTCTAAAGCAGCCAATGGTGTGATTATCATCACTACGAAAAAAGGAAAGAAAGATGGACGTACGAGTGTAAGCTACAGCGGTTATGTGGCATGGGATCACACCATGAAAACGCTGGATATGATGGATGCGAACCAAGTATTGGATTTTGCCAATAAAAATAATATTGATATTTCTTCCTACTATGATGCAAAAAATGTAGCTAATACAAATTGGCAAGCTGAAGTACTTCGCACAGGTTTCAGCCATAATCATAACGTATCCATTAATGGTGGCAATGAAAAAACGAATTATAGTGCTTCACTTAACTTCCAAGACCGTGAAGGTGTGGTAAGAGGTACGAGCATGGACCGCCTGACTGCACGTTCATTTGTACAAACAAAAGCTTTGAATAACCATTTGGAAATCTCACTTAGTCTGAATGCCAGTATCCGCAATAGTTCAACAGGGCCTACTGGCAAGCACTGGACAAAGTGTACTGGATGCAATGTATTATTACAGTCCAATTAGTTCCCGTAAAAAATGCCGATGGTAGCTGGTATAGTAATACATCTATCTCACAAAACTACAATCCAGTATCTATGATTAATGAAGACCGTTATGATACAAAAGAAAAGTTACTACAAGGTGTAGGAAAAGCAACTTTACATATCATTGACGGTTTAGACTGGAATTTGAATCTTTCTTATCAAAACCAACAGTATATTTATAGTAACTATAATAGTACACAAACCCAACTTCCAAACTTATCTTCTCGTCATGGACAAGCCGATCGCAGCACATTAGAGAATATTCGCAAACAAATGGAAACCTACCTTAACTGGGAACATACATTTGCCAATGTGCATAAAGTTGGTTTAATGGCAGGATATTCTTGGGAACAAGCTGATAACAATGACGGCTTTGGATTAAAAGTCTATAACTTCTACAACGACAACTTAGGTTATCACAACATGGGAATGGGTAACAGTTTGGATATCAATGATGTTATTAGTAATAATCTCTCAACATTAAGAATGATATCTTTCTATGGACGTGTAAACTATAGTTACAATAGCAAATACTTATTACAAGCCACTGTACGTCGAGACGGTTCTTCTGCTTTTGGTGAAAACCACCGTTGGGCAACCTTTCCCTCTGTATCTGCTGCATGGCGTATCACTGAAGAAAACTTCATGAAGAATCAAGATATATTTGATGATTTGAAACTTCGTGTGGGTTATGGTGTCAGTGGTAACTCATTAGGATTTGATGCATTCTATGCACACCAAATTTTATGGTTCTACAGGATGGTTTACTTACGTGGATGCCAATGGAACATCTAACAAATATCATATATTGGGAGCAACCCGTAATTCGAATCCAGACTTAAAATGGGAAAGTACCAGCATGTTTAATGTCGGCTTAGATTTCGGTTTCTTCAACAATCGACTGACCGGTACTATTGAATATTATGACAAACGTACAAGCGATTTGATTTATGACTATCCGGTATCAACCAACCGTTACTCCTATGGATGGATGACCGCCAATGTAGGTGATATCAGCAATAAAGGTATCGAAATTACTATCAATGCCGTACCTGTGCAAACTCGTAACTTTACATGGAGTACATCTATCAATCTCTCACACAACAAGAACATTGTAAAGAAACTGTCAAATGATACTTATTCAGTAGACTATATTAACATGGGTAATCCCGATATTGGAGGTTACACAAGTTCTACCGTACAGAGAATCATGGAAGGATCTCCCCTTGGCCAATTCTACGTTTACGAATGGGCCGGTTATGATGAATCTGGTAGTTCTATCTTCAACGACTATGATGCCGATGGTAATTTAGTAGGTACAACTGATGCACCAGACGATACAGACCGTAGAAAAGCCGGTTCCGCACAGCCTAAGATTACTTATGGATGGAACAATGACCTTTACTTGGAAAAAGCTGGACACTGAACGCGTTCTTCCAGGGTGTTGCAGGAAACAAATTTTGCAATGCAACCCGTGCCTACTACAACAACGTAAGTTTAATCAAGAACGGTAAAAATTGTATTAGCAGAAGTCGCTGCAGAGCAAAAGTGCAAAGTGATACACGTGCACAAGCTCCATCTAACCGTTACATTGAAAACGGTTCTTATTTCCGTCTGGCAACTTTAACTCTTGGATATAATTTCGGGAAACTTGGGAACTGGGTCAACAACTTACGAATTTACGCAACTTGTAATAATGTATTTACTATTACTGGTTATAAGGGTATAGACCCTGAAATTAATTTAGGCGGCCTGGAACCAGGTATCGATTGGCGTAACACGACTTATCCACGTACACGTACCTTCATGCTAGGTGTAAACGTAAATTTCTAACCCTAAAATGAAATATAAGATATGAAAACAAGATATATTTTTTCCAGTGCCATATTGGCACTAACAGCTATCAGTTGTACTGATCTGGATGTAGATATTAAATCTCAATATACAGAACTTCCTGATTCAGAAATTGCTACTGAAGCACAATTAAGTAATGCTTTTTATGGATTTCGTGGAGCTCTTGGACGTCGTTTTGACGAAGGTGTATCATGTAATTCCGATGAATATACAGCTGTTAGTTTTGACGGTGATTACCTGAACGGGCGTGACATGGCTAATTTTTCTCTGCACATGATTGATCCTGATGCATCTAAAAATCAGCTGAATGTCTATAATGATTTGCAAAGTGCCATCACCAATTGTAATCAGGTAATTTTTAACCTGGGTGGTGAAGACGTAGACGCAGTAGCTCCGGTCCGTGCCGTACGTGCTTTTTACACTTTCCTTTTGATGGATCTTTGGGGAGACACCCCTATTATAGATCACATTTTAGCAGAAGGTGAACGTATAGACCGTACTCCACGTGCCAAGGTAGCCGAATGGATTGAATCAGAATTACTGACTGTACGTGATAAATGTTATACAGAAGTGAATCCTTTTACATACGGTAAGCCGACTTGCTGGATGGTAGATGCCTTATTGGCAAAACTATATATCAACTGGAATGTATACACAAAAGATGTAACAAAGAGTGATTGGAATCCAGACGCTCCTAATGCAAAGCTTGACGATTGCATTGCAGCGTGTGATAGAATTATCAACTC
>ENA-OQHF01001528-OQHF01001528.1-human-gut-metagenome-genome-assembly--contig:-NODE-1528-length-12630-cov-3.037671_pt1 | contig 12630 bp, 10 predicted proteins | sample MGYA00242559_ERZ504709 | MGnify/ENA primary metagenome ERZ504709 (study PRJEB26092, sample SAMD00036203) | human gut metagenome | host: Homo sapiens | study: EMG produced TPA metagenomics assembly of... | reverse complement strand
AATTAACAAAAATGACATTTCGTTCTATTCAATTCCCCGACAAACAGCAGTTCCGATTTTGCCGGATGATGTATTAGACAAGCTGCGGGAAAAATACAGCTTTGCATATCAGGCAAGGGTGGATGAAACACACAGTGCAGTGCGTTTCTGTACCTGCTGGGCAACAAAAGAAGAAAATGTTGAAGCACTTCTTGCAGACATAAGAGCAATCATATAGAAATGGAGATTACCGGTATGTCGGCAAAGAAAAAAATATTATTACTCGCAACAAGGGGGTACGATTGCTTCCAAAAAGTCTGAGAATGGATTAAAGCCACAGATCACACCGGAAGAACTGTTAGAGTATATTCCGCAGGTAAAAGAATTTTGTGAGGTATCTGCAATACAGCTTTTGAATCTCGACAGTTCTAATATGGAACCGGAACATTGGAAAAAAAATTGTACATGCAATCCGGGAATATTATGATGCTTATGATGGATTTGTCATTGCACATGGCACGGATACAATGGCATATACAGCTGCTGCACTTTCTTATATGATCCAGAATTCAACAAAGCCGATCGTGATCACGGGAGCACAAAAACCGATCGACCTTGAAATTACGGATGCAAAATCAAATCTGATCGACAGTTTTTTATATGCGGCAGATGAAAAATCACAGGGCGTGCAGATTGTTTTCGATGGCAAAGTCATTGCGGGAACGCGTGCAAAAAAAGTAAGATCGAAAAGCTATAATGCTTTTTCCAGCATTGATTTTCCGTCACTGGCAGTGATTCAGGATGGCAATATCATGCGTTATCTGCCGATGCTCCCATATGAGGATGAAGTACGGTTCTATGAGGAACTTGACGAGAACATTTTCCTGATGAAACTGATCCCCGGTATCCGTCCGCGGGTGTTACAGAGTATTTTTGAAAATTATGACTGTATTATAGTGGAAAGTTTTGGTGTGGGCGGTATTCCAAAATCCATAGCGGATGAGTTTTACCGTCTGTGCAGACAGTACCCGGACAAACTGGTAGTCATGGCAACACAGGTGGCACACGAGGGTAGTGATATGACCGTATATGAGGTCGGGCATGATATGAAAAAGTACTGTCGTTTCTTAGAATCTTATGATATGACACTTGAATCGGTCATCGCAAAGACAATGTGGATGCTTGGAAATTTTGATCTGCACAGCATAGATGTGGAGGACATTTTCTACCGCAGCATTAATTATGATGTGATTTTTGGAAAAAACAGAAAATGTTAAAACAGATTGTAAACAAAAGTGAATTATCCAGTTGACAATAGGAAAGAATCGGACTAGACTGTAAAAAAAACAAATGCGGAAACATTTTTTTCGCAGAAAAGAGGAGAAAATGAAAATTTCAACAAAAACAATCGTTACCGTTGGGATGTTTACTGCAGTCCTCGCAGTTCTTTCCATTCTTCAGATTCCGATGCCGACCGGTGTGCCGATCACCCTGCAGACTTTTGCAATGGCATTGTGCGGTTATGTGTTAGGATGGCAGTCTGGAGTGGCAGCAACATTACTTTATATTGTACTTGGAACTGTTGGTGTACCGATTTTTGCGGGAATGAGTGCAGGACCGGGAGTGCTGTTTGGCTATACCGGATGGATTTATTTTTGGATTTATTTTTCTGACATTGTTATGTGGCATTTCTGTCCGCAGAAAAATCCGGCGGTAAAGATCATCCTTGAGTAATCGGTCTTTTGATCTGTCATCTGCTTGGTGCTGTTCAGTATGCAGTTTTGGCGCATATTACTATTGGAGCATCTTTAGTGGCAGTGTCACTGCCTTATATTGTAAAAGATGTGATTTCAGTGGTTGGTGCTTATCTGGCTGCCATTGCTGTCCGTAAGGCGCTTTTATGCAGGAAATATTTTACAGGATGCAAAGGCAGCTTAAAGGTGGCATATCTATGAAAAAAATTTCGTGTGCACCATATTTTGTGTACCGTCCTTTACCGGGGAGAGGGATACAGTGGCACCTTCTGTGTCAATATGACACAGAAGGTGCGGGAACTGAAGGCAGACCAGGAAGAACCGCTCATGCTCGTGACAGACCCGGATATGATCTGTGCGCGCTGTCCGAACCGGACACCGGATGATACCTGTGTGGATGATAAAAATCATGTAAAATCAAAAGATCTGGAGCTGTTAGAACTGTTCGGATTAAAAGAAAATCAGCTTTATTCTTACAGGGAACTGCTGCAGTGTGCAGAAAAAAAGCTTGATAAGGAAAACTTTTTAAAAAAGCTGTGGACGATGCAGATGGTATCAGCAGGGATTGTGCAGTTATGAAGAATGGCTCGAAAATGCCAGAAAAATCTTAAATTTTCTTAAAGAACTTTAGAATCAGATCTGGAAACAGTATAATAGTACCAGTATAGAGACTTCAGCATAAGTATGCTGAAGTCTTTTGCTTAACAGGATTCTTTTCTGGATAGACAGTATGAAAAATATGCCTGACAAGGGAAATCAATATTTTATTCCGTTTTCTTGTTAATATAATTCGTCTTATACTTTGAGTAAATGATCTTCTGGCTGTGGTAGAGTCCGAAATAACCGGAAAGCATGTAGCTGAAAGCAACTGCCAGTAAAAAGTATGGCATTCCGTCATAACCGAACAGCTCAAAACTGATCAAAAGAGAAGTGATCGGACAGTTAGTTACACCGCAGAATACAGCAGCCATGCCGACAGCGGTGCAGAGTGCAGGCGAAAAGCCGAGCAGGTTTCCGAACAGACATCCAAACGCTGCACCCGTGAAAAACGAAGGCACGATCTCGCCGCCTTTGTAGCCGGCGCCAAGCGTGGCAGCTGTAAAGATCATTTTCAGCAAAAATGCTTCCGGGCGCACGGTGCCGTCGATGCACTGTGCGATGATATTGACGCCTGTTCCGTTGTAATTCTGGTTGCCGACAAGCAGTGTCAGCACGATCACGATACATCCGCCGACGAAAACCCTTACATAGGGATTCTTGAAAAAATGTTTATAAAGCGCTTCGGACTGGTGCAGCATCACGCAGAACAGGATACTGATACCGGCGCAGAGAATTGCCAGCACGGAGATGCGGACGGCGTTGCCGATTCCGAAAGAAGGAATCGAATCAATGAGAAAAAGTTCCTGCGAAATTCCGAAAGAAACGGCAATCCCATGCGCAACAAGGGAAGAGATTACGCATGGAACCAGTGCAGCGTAATACATGATGCCGACACTTACAACTTCCATGGAGAAAATAGCAGCAGCCATAGGTGTGCCAAACAATGCGGAGAAACAGGCACTCATGCCGCACATGATCATAATATGCTTGTCCTTGTCGTCAAAATGAAACAGTTTACCAATTCCGTTACCGATGCTTCCGCCAAGCTGCAAAGCAGCACCCTCACGGCCTGCAGATCCGCCAAACAAATGGGTGATCAGTGTGGAAATAAAGATCAGTGGTGCCATCTTAAGCGGCAGATTATCGTCGGAATGGATCGCAGAAATCACGAGATTGGTACCGGTGTCATGCTCGTCGTGAAGCAGACGGTAACAGCCGACAATCACAAGACCTCCAAAAGGAAGCAGAAAGATCAGCCAGGGATGTTTGGTGCGGATCAGTGTGACTAGCGTCATGCCAAAATAAAATAATGTTCCGGCGCCTCCGGCAACAACACCGGAGATAATTGCAAACAGAACCCATTTAATAGAAGTTTCAATGCGTTTTAAATTGTGTTTTATCTTATGCCTGATGATTTCTTTCATATCTGTAAACTCCATTTTCATAAACTTTTAAGTTTAAATTTCTAACAAAATCTTAGCATTTTCCTGCTTTTTTTACAATATAAAACAGTAACAAGTGCAATGTGCACAAAAAATGAATGCAATATTTGGATAAAACATTGAAAATGTCAAAAGAGACTTGCGCTTTTGAAAAGAGTGTCTTATAATTTGATCATCACATGAAAACGTTACCGGTAGCATTACCGTAAACAATACCGGAAACGTTCCATAAGATACCATACACAATTTCAGGAGGGTAAAAAAGATGAAAAGAAAAGTTTTATCAGTGATGTTAGCATCCGCTATGTTAGCAACCATGTTTGCAGGATGTGGTAACGGAAATGCGGGGAATACTTCCGGAACAGCAAATGCAGGAAACAAGACAGAAGAGGCTGCAAAGACAGAAGAGGCTGCAAAGACAACCGAGGCATCTGATGCAGAAAAGACTGCAGACAGTGCATCAGGAAGCGGTTCTGTATATTATCTGAACTTCAAACCGGAGCAGGATCAGGCATGGCAGGATTTAGCAGGTATCTATACAGAGCAGACGGGTGTGCCGGTAACAGTTATTACCGCAGCAGACGGTACATATGAGCAGACATTAAAATCTGAAATGGCAAAGAGCGAAGCTCCTACATTATTTCAGGTAAATGGACCGGTAGGACTTGCAAACTGGAAAGATTACTGCTATGACTTATCCGACAGCGAGATCTGCAAACAGCTTTCCAGTGAAGATTTTGCATTAAAGAATGACGCTGGTGAGGTTTCCGGTGTCGCATATGTGCTCGAGACATACGGTATCATTTACAATAAGAAGATTTTAAATGATTACTGTACCATGGATAACGCAGTGATTTCTTCTCCGGATGAGATCAACAGCTTTGATAAATTAAAAGCAGTGGCAGATGATATTCAGGCGAGAAAAGATGAGATCAACAGCCAGTTCGGATACGATCTTCAGGGTGCATTTACATCTGCAGGTATGGATGGATCTTCTGACTGGAGATTTAAGACACATCTTGCAAATCTTCCAATTTACTATGAATACAAAGACAAAGGCATCACAAGCACAGATGCGATTGAGGGAACATACCTTGACAATTATAAACAAATCTGGGATTTATACATCACAGATTCTACCTGTGAACCAGGTGTCCTCTCCAGCAAGACAGGTGATGAAGCTGAGTCAGAGTTCGGTATGGAAGAAGCAGTATTCTATCAGAATGGTACATGGGAGTACGGCAATCTGACAAACGAGGATAATGGATATTTAGTAACAGCAGATGATATGGGCATGATGCCGATTTACATTGGTGCTCCTGGTGAAGAAAATCAGGGACTCTGCACAGGTTCCGAAAACTACTGGTGTGTAAACAAACAGGCTTCGGAGGAAGATATCCAGGCAACACTTGATTTCTTAAGCTGGGTAATTAATTCGGATGAAGGACGTGACTCCATGGCGCATGCAATGGGATTCACAACACCATTCTTGACATTTACCGGTGACTATGTAGCTGACAACGTATTCATTCAGGATGCAAACCAGTATATTGCAGATGGCAAGACTCCTGTTTCATGGAACTTCTCAACCATTCCTTCTGAGACATGGAAAGATGGCGTTGGCTCCGCATTACTTGAGTATGCACAGGGTACCGGTGACTGGGATGCAGTTGTAAGCGCATTCGTAGACGGCTGGGCAACTGAGTATGCAGCAGCAAACGGACAGTAAAATAATAATTTCTCTTTTAGAAAATAGTAAATTTGTGCGGTATCTGTGCCGATACCGCACAAACCATATATAACGGAAATTTTCTGAAAGAACTGTATTTAGAGATTGAACGGATTTATGAGAGGTTAAAGACTATGGAGAAATCAATAAAAAACTATTTTTCCAATTTTTGCGCTCCCGACTTTAGTGGCATTTACCATAGGTTTTATAGTTCCTTTTCTTATGGGTATCTATTTATCATTTTGTGAATTTACCACAGTAACGGATGCGTCCTTTGTTGGACTGAAAAATTACCTGCGTGTATTTACCGATCCAACATTTGTACATGCGCTGTGGTATACCGCATTATTTACAGTGGTATCAGTGCTTACGATCAATGTATTTGCATTTACCATAGCGATGCTTTTAACAAAGGGAATTAGGGGAACAAATGTGTTCCGGACCGTATTTTTTATGCCAAACCTGATCGGAGGTATCGTTTTAGGATATATCTGGCAGATCCTTTTAAACGGAATTCTGGCAAACTTCGGAAAAACATTGACCTATTCTTCCTCATATGGTTTCTGGGGACTGATCGTTTTGATGAACTGGCAGCAGATCGGTTATATGATGATCATTTATATTGCGGGTATCCAGAACATTCCGGGTGAACTGATCGAGGCTGCACAGATCGATGGTGCGAACAAAGGACAGCTTCTGAAGCATGTGATCATTCCTATGGTCATGCCGTCCATCACCATCTGTACTTTCCTGACACTTACCAACTCCTTCAAGCTTTTTGACCAGAACCTTGCTCTTACAAATGGTGAGCCTTCCAATATGTCAGAAATGCTTGCGCTGAATATTTTCAATACCTTCTATGGACGTACCGGATGGGAAGGTGTAGGACAGGCGAAGGCCGTGATCTTCTTTATACTGGTTGGAGCAATTGCTATGATCCAGAATCGTCTCACAAGAAGTAAGGAGGTACAGCAGTAATGAATAAAAAAGTAAAATTCAGCGGTCTGTGGACTGCGATCCTGAGTGTGGTATCTGTTGCTTATATTTTCCCGATTCTTCTGGTTTTGATCAATTCTTTTAAGAAAAAAAGCATACATCAGCCGTTATCCTTTTGCAATCCCAACGGATAAAATGTTCGTAGGTCTGGAAAACTATGTAAATGGTCTTACAAAAACCGGATTTTTCCAGGCATTTGGATGGACATTATTTATCACAGTATTTTCGGTTGCGGTAATTCTGCTCTGTACCTCCATGTGTGCCTGGTACATCAACCGTGTTACCAACACGCTGACAAAAACCATGTACATGCTGTGTCTGTTTTCCATGGTCGTACCATTCCAGATGGTAATGTTTACTCTTTCCAAGATTGCAAACATTTTGAAGTTGAATACTCCGTGGGGACTGATCATCATTTATCTTGGATATGGAGCAGGACTTGCGGTATTTATGTTCAGCGGTTTTGTAAAATCCATTCCGATCGAGATCGAGGAAGCTGCCATGATCGATGGCTGTACCCCGATCCAGACATTTTTTAAAGTAGTTCTTCCGGTTATGAAACCGACCTGTGTAACTGTAGCGATCCTGGAAACCATGTGGATCTGGAATGATTATCTTCTTCCATATCTGGTACTTGATATCAAGAAATATAAAACCATTTCCATTGCCATCCAGTATCTGAAGGGTGGTTACGGAACCATTGATATGGGAGCTATGATGGGCGTTCTTGTCCTTTCCATCATTCCAATCATTGCCTTCTATCTTGCATGCCAGAAATATATCATTGAAGGTGTGGTTGCAGGAGCTGTTAAGGGCTGACAAATCAGTTGAATAATGTTAAAATGAAAGAAAAAAGGCCTGATCTGCGTGTTTTTACGTGGATCAGGCCATATTTGGCGAGGTGAGGAATGTACAGAGTATTGGTGGTAGATGATGAAAAACTGGAACGTGACGGAATCCGCTTTCTTCTGTCTATGGAAGAGGGAGAGTGGGAAATTTATGAGGCGGCTAATGGCAAGCTGGCATTAAATGAGCTGAGAAAGCATCCGGTGGATCTGATGCTGACAGATATCAAAATGCCGCATATGGATGGTCTGGAGCTTTCAAAAAAAGCAAGAGAGGAATATCCGGATCTGGAAATTATCATTTTCAGCGGTTATGGAGATTTTGCTTTTGCTCAGGAGGCGATCCGCTATGGTGTGACGGATTATGTACTGAAACCGGTGGATCCGGACCGCTTTCATGACACCATACAGAAGATCCAGAAGGAGATCGCATCCCGGAAAAATAAAGAGCAGCAGTCCATAAAAGAAAAGAGCTTTCTTCAGCAGTATTTTCTGCTGGGCTACATTTATTCCGGAGATCAGGAGCGTCTGAAGGAAGCGGAAGGAATTGTGGATTTTTCTGTCTGGGAGCAGTGGCACTGTGCAATTCTTATTGAATCGGATGAAGCATTTTTTGATTCTGCCAGTGATGAGGTTCCCATTGAGATCAGGGAAGAGCTTCGCCGTTCTTTTTTCTATCTGAATCTTAATGGCCGTCAGTCTTTGCTCCTTTTTAAGGATGTGTACTGTGATTATGTCCTTGTGGCAAAAAATGTCTATAATCTTCTGAAACGCCGTCATCCTGTTCGTTTTCATCTGGCTGTAAGCCGGCGTTTTGACGGATATCAGGAACTGCCGGAAATTATGGAACAGCTGGAACAGCAGATGGAAGAAAAATTTTATCATCCGGATATTCATGTCTACACCAGCGAGGAAGATGAGGAAAAAAATACCGGAGAAGAGGAGCAGGATTCCAGGCTTATGGAAAAAATCTCAGAAGATATTTCCAGAAAGGATGTGAAGCAGCTATGGAGCCATTTCCGCAGCCTGGCATCCAAATATCAGTCCAATACCCAGTTTTCGGCCATGTATGTGAAATTTGTTTTTTCCAATGTGATAAGGGAGCTGTTTCAGGAGAATCGTTTTGCCGGAGAACACAGGCTGGATCTGGAAGTGGATCATCTGTATGGCTGTTCTACCATTCAGGAGATCATTGAGGTTACAGAAAAAAATATCCGCCAGTACGAGGAGTTCCTGGACCGTTCCATGAGCGAATCCAGAGATGAGGTGGCAGCAGTAAAAAATTATATTTACAATCACTATGCGGAAGATCTGAATCTGGAAACACTGGCAGAAAAAGTATATCTTTCTTCTGGTTATCTCAGTTTTATTTTCAAGAAGGAGACGGGGATGAACCTGAATCGTTTTATCCGTGTGTTCCGCATGGAAAAGGCCAAGGAGCTTCTACGCACCACCAACATGAAAGTAGCCATGGTCAGTGAGCAGGTAGGATTTGCCAATTCTTCGTATTTCTGCCGGAGCTTCCGGGAATATTATGGAAGCAGCCCGGAATCCTATCGGAAAGGAAACAATGAGGATGAAGAGGCTTCTGAAGAAGTATAATGATATGAAATACCGGTACAAGCTGACAAATCTTCTTGTGTTGGTATCCCTGGTGCCGATGACTGTGTTGGCACTGTATAGTCACAGTCGTATGAGTAGTCTTGTACGGAAAAATGAGATGGAGGATATGTACTCCATTTTGGAGCAGACCAGAGAAAACATTGACGGGCAGATCGAAATTTATGCCAGCCTTTTGAATTATCTTACCTATTCTCCTGAAATCCAGGAGGTGATCTTCAACAAAGATATGGATCGTTATACTGCATATGAACAGTATACGGAAGTTGTGGATCCGCTGTTGACGGTGCCGAAATCCTACCACGAAGCAATTCTGGGGATACATCTTTTTGCAGAAAGCATTCCCGTGCGCCATGAATATACCTTGGCTCCGCTTTCAGAGGTGGATGGGGAATGGTGGAGTGACAAATTAAATAATACCGTGACGGTTCAGTGGATCGTGGACCGGGATAATCGTCAGATCGCGGCAGTCAGGGAAATATATGATGGTAATATCAAGGAGGCTGTGCTCTGTATTTCGTTGGATTACGGAAAAGTATTCCAGCCTCTGGCCAATATTATCGAACGGAATTCCGGAGGCTTTGTGGTGGATGATCAGCAAAATATCGTCTATCATGGAGAAAATCTGGCGGCCAGTGATATTTCCGCACAGAAAGAAACCGCGAAAAAGCTGGATCGTCTGAGGGAAGAATATACCTATGTCAGCAGCAGCGGACATGAAACAAGGTGGACCTATTATTTTTACAAACCTCCGGCTGTGATCGAGAGCTCGGTTTCAAAAGTATTGATCAGTGAGATCCCGCTGATCGGCTTCTGTGTTGTGATCATCATTGTGCTGGGAATGACGTTTTCCAAGCTGTTTACCAGAAAGATTGAGCAGCTTACCAGAAATATGGAACAGGTGAACCAGGGAAGCCGTGAAGTTACGGTTTACAGTGATTCCGGAGATGAGGTAGGACAGCTGGTGAGAAGCTTTCACCATATGATGGATGAAATTAATCGACTGATCGAAGAAGTGTATGAAAATAAGATCGCTCTGAAGGAATTTGAACTGAAAGCGCTGACTGCCCAGATCAATCCCCATTTTCTTTATAATTCTCTTTCTATTATAAACTGGATGGCGATTAAGAGCCGTCAGAAGGAGATCAGCCGTGTGACGTTGGCATTATCTACATTTTACCGGACAGCGCTCAGTAAGGGAGCAGATATGGTGACTGTGGAAAACTGTATTCGGAATATCGAAGCTTATCTGGAAATCCAGCTTATCATGCATGACAATGATTTTAAGGTGGAGTGGAATATCGATCCGTCTGTGCAGCAGGAGTTGGTTCCGAAGCTTGCCCTGCAGCCCATCGTTGAGAATGCTCTGGAGCATGGCCTGGATGTGAAGGAGGAAGGGGAAAAGCTTCTGAAACTTTAGTTTCTTTGAAGAGAATGGGGATGTAGTGATCCGGGTTGAAGATAACGGAATAGGGATGGAGCAGGAAGCAGGCAGAAAAGCTGCTCACATATCAGGCAAAAGGCTATGGCCTTAAAAATGTCAATGACCGTATGTGCATTTTATATGGAGAAAAATATGCCATCCGGATCCTGAGCAAGGTAGGTGAGGGGACAAGCGTTGATATGAGGATCCCGAAAGAGGTAAAAAAAGATGAGACTTAGTCTGGGAAAAACAGTGGTATTTCTGAGTACGATACTGAGCCTGGCACTTTTGACGGGGTGTTCTTTAGGAACTGCAGAAATGGAAAAAACAGATATAGATGTTCTGTCCGAAAAGAACAGTAAGAGCTGGGGAACAGGCAGAAACCACGCCTCTGGGGAAATATCCGGAGCTTGTAACTTATACTCTGGGACAGATGAAAGGGGCTAATAATTCTAATCTTCCGGACGGGCAGAATTATGAGGACAATGCATATACCCGGTATCTGAAAAAAACACTGAATATTCAGAATAAGAATGTTTTTATGGAGAGTGAGGAGCGGTATGACGAAGCCCTGAACATCCTGGTCAAAGATCGGAATCTTCCGGATATTTTTCTGGTGTCGGACAGGGAAACTCTGGAAGAGCTGGTTGAAAATGATCTTATCGAGGATCTGACGGAAGTATATAAAAGCTGCGCTTCCGATAAAATAAAGGAAATGTATGAGAGCTATGGAGAGGAACTTTTGGCATCCGGGACTTTTGACGGAAAACTGTATGCACTTCCGGAGACTGCCATTGATGATGGGTCGCAGCTTTTATGGCTGAGACGTGACTGGATGGAACAGCTGGGATTGAAAGAACCGAAGACACTGGAAGAGGCTTTTTCAGTGATCCGTGCGTTTCAGGAAAACCGGATGGGTGCAGAGAATGGTGAAGATCCTGTGGGACTTGTCTGTGATCCGCGACTTGTGGGCACGGTCAGCACCAGCTATTCGGTGGACCCTGTGTTTGAAAAGTTCGGGGCGTATCCGCAGCAGTGGATTGAAAATGCAGATGGAGAAATTGTCTATGGATCGCTGACGGAGGAGACAAAGGAGGCTCTGGGGTATCTCAGAGAGCTTTACAGGCAGGGGATACTGGATCCGGATTTTGCTTTACGTGCACAGAATAATATCCGTGATCTTGTGGTGAATGGAAAATGCGGAGCGTTATTCGGACTCTGGTGGACTCCGAATAATCCTCTTATGGATGAGTATAGGAAGAACAAAGAGGCGGACTGGGAACCGTATTATCTGACTGCGGATGTAAAGCGGACTGTGGAGGTATACTCTACGTTTCGAGATAATAAATATGTAGTTGTGCGTAAAGGGTATGAGCATCCGGAGATTGCAATGAAGATTTTGAGTGTGTTGTTCGACTATTCCAGATATGAAGCGGAGGATGCGGATGAGATGAACACTTATTTTGCCTTGAATGTGGATCCTACGGCGCGTCCGCTAATGATCAATGTGGATTATAATGAGGCTACTTATATAGTGACAAAGCATATCCGTGAGGTTCTTTACAGTCCGGGCGATGAGAAGACCAGGGAGGATCTCAGTGCCATTGAGGCATCTTATTTTGATGCGTGTAAGGAATATCTTGAGGCAGAGGTGCCTTCGGTGGAGGCATGGGCGGCGTATAAGTCCAGAATCTCGGCGGTGGGACTTGCTGGTGGATGCGAATTACCGTGCTCCGGAGAAAAAGTTTCTGGGGGATGGTGACGGGGAGATTCCTCAGACTTTGCGTTTGCTGGAGAAGAATGCATTTATCCAGATTATTATGGGGAGGATGCCTGTGAGCTCTTTGACTCTTTTGTGGAAGATTGGTATCGTAAGGGTGGAGACAGTCTTACGGAGCGAGTCCGGGAAGGGCTTGTGGATTGCGTGAGGTGGATGTATAGAGGGACAAAGGAAGCATCGGTCTGAGGGTGGATGCTGTCGGGAGTTTGTGGGGCGGATGTATAGAGGGACGCCAGAGGAAGGTGGCATCGGTCCGGGCAGGGACTCCGTCGGGGGATACTACTAGGGCTCCGTGAGACGGCTAAAAGCATTGCGGCAGGGCCAGAACTCGCCTTCGGCTCAGACAGCAGACCCTGCCGCAATAACGCCGTCTCCCGCAGCCCAAGTAGTAATCACCCCTCCTCCGCAGCAGCCCGGCCCGATGCCACCTTCCTCTGGCTGACGCTTCCAGCCGACAGGAAA
>ENA-OQHF01001526-OQHF01001526.1-human-gut-metagenome-genome-assembly--contig:-NODE-1526-length-12641-cov-3.174365_pt1 | contig 12641 bp, 24 predicted proteins | sample MGYA00242559_ERZ504709 | MGnify/ENA primary metagenome ERZ504709 (study PRJEB26092, sample SAMD00036203) | human gut metagenome | host: Homo sapiens | study: EMG produced TPA metagenomics assembly of... | reverse complement strand
GTATTCCATTATTATTCCGTATTTAAACATCAATGAAATTAAAGAACGGATTTTCTTACAGCTATTGTAAGAAAGTCCTTTTCTTTTAGTATCGTCTATTATTTGTTGCAGATGATAATATTTAATATTCTTTAAAGGCATTTCATGTAATGGCAGACAATGTTGAAACGCCACTTTATAACTGCAAAGAGTTGTTTTAGCTGGCTGATATTTATCCGTATGAAACGGCAGCCAACGATAATACAGCTCGGCAAAAGTAATCTGATGTCCAGAAAGGATTTTGTTATTATGTTTTTTATTGTAATCTGCTGCATAGATTTCAGCTTCCGTTTGCGTAGCAAAATATGCCAGCGGTTTTTGTTTACCTTCGGCGGAAATGAGAAAAACGTAAGGTCTCCGCCTTTTACCACTTAATTTTTTAATGCTACCATATCCATTTGGTTTGCGCATTTAAATTACCCCTTTTTTAATAAAATAACAAGGAGATATTATAATGACTACAACATATTTTGCAAAATTCAATGACGAAGGATTGCCAGAAGGATTCATTCCATCGTTTCATGTTAATAATTATGGCGGAAAAAATAAACTCACGTCTGATGGATATATTGAAATTCCATTAGAAGAATACAATTACTATATAGGTAATATGAGTAATGAAGATAATAATTATGCTAAATTTAAGAGAGATAACCAAACAGGAAAACCAGTTATTTATATACCACCTGAACCAACACAAGAAGAATTACAGGCAAGAGCTTTAGTTGCTTTAGAAGTAGAATATAATGCACAAAAAGAAGGATTTAAACAAGATTTAGATACTGCTACGCTTGCAGGAAATACAGAAGCGGTACAGTCTATACAGAAAGAGTTTATGGAATTTAATAAAGCATATGAAGAAGCCAAAAATAATATTCTTGAAGAAGGAGTTGAATAAAATGGCATTTTTTGTAAGAAAAGAACGTTGTAAGTATTGTGCAGGGGAATTAGTAGATGGTAAATGTACAAATCCTAATTGTATTGCGTTCTCGGATACAACAGAAGAAAAAACAATTGAAAATAAAGAAGGTGTAGACAATGCGTAAATTATTATTAGCGTTGTGTTGTGCCTTCTTTTTATCTACAGCAATTGTAAATGCTAATCCTATTCATGATATGCAGGATGATATTCCTACAGATAAAGCTTTGCACTTCGCGGTTGGATATATTATTTCGGACCAGTTGCAAAGAAATGCAGGTTGCAGTGCGTTTGAAGCTTTTTTAATTACAAGTGGTATTGCATGGGCAAAAGAAAAATTTGTCGATGATAATGTCGACAATAACGACGCGTATGCCACAATGGCTGGCGGTTTGTTTTATCAAATTAAATTTTAAGAAGGTGGTTAAAATGCAGGAGTTTTTGGCGGATATGGTTTCGTTTTGCAAGACGATTATACCAGTCCGATTAGAGATTGAATGGGGAGCGTGTTTTGCTACTGTGGGGACTATATGTAGTCATTTATTCGGCAGTTGGTCAAACTTGTGGGAAGCTATTCTTTTATTAATGGTGTTAGATTATATAACAGGTCTTTTATCCGCATGGATAAACCCTAATAAAAAATTAGATAGCAGAAAAGGTTGGCGAGGATTAGCAAAAAAAAGCTGTCATTGTAATTATTATTATGGTAGCACATACAGCAGATATTGTTTTCAATCAAGGAACTATCACGCGAGATATTGCGATTTTATTTTATATCGCAAATGAAGGCCTAAGTATATTAGAAAATGCTACAAACTGTGGTGTACCAGTTCCAACTAAATTAAAAAATAACTTAGCTCAATATGCTATGCAAAAAGAAAAGATTAGAAAGTAAAGAGAAAGAAGGAATAATAATGATTAGAAATTATATTAGTGTAAAATTAATTAAGGCTGAACCATGTAAGGCATGGAAAGATTTCAAAGGTCATATGACTAGTGATGAAGGATATAAAATTTATTATCCTGATGGTTATGTATCTTGGTGTCCTAAAGACATCTTTGAAGCCCAGTATTTAGAAATGCAAAAAGAAGATACTGTAACACAAGAAGATGTTAGTAATTTCATTGATAAAGTAGAGTCTTGCCAAATAGGAGAAAAAACAACTCTTACACAGGTAAAATTAAAAAATAATTTTACGATAGAAGAAACAAGCTCACCGATAGATGCTAAAAATTTTGATATGAAAATTAGTGAACAAATCTGCATGAAGAAAATAGAAAATAAAGTATGGGACTTTTTAGGCTTCTTATGGTTATGTGCTAAATGTGGATTTAAAGGTGATAAATAATTATGGACGTATTAGCAATAAAGCAATTAATATTTAATTGCATTTGTGGTGGATTCTTTTTATTTGGTTTTGCAGTGGGATATATTTTTGGGAGTGATAAATAATTATGGAATTAAAAGATACTGTTAAATTAATGTTAAGTGCTGATTTTAAAGAAAGATTTCAAGCTGAATACGCACAGGATAAAAATAGAGCAGAAGGTTTAGCAAAAATGTTAAAAGCTTATAAAGCAGGAACATTACCATTTAAGCCTAAATGCAGTTATGAGCTTTTATATGAACATTAATTTATATGAGAGCTAAATTAAAAGTATTAGAAGAACGTGCAGGAATTGAAGGTATTGATTTGGCGGTGATTAATGATGAAAGTAATTGATATTTCTGCTTGGCAAGAATGGATCGATTGGCAGGCAGTAAAAGACGCTGGAATTGAAGGAGTTATTCTAAAAATAGGAGAACATTATAAACTTGATGAAAAGTTTATAGAACATGTAAATAACGCTGTAGCGTATGGATTACGCTATGGCGTTTATTATTATAGCCATGCGACATTTATTCATGAAGCTGTAGCAGAAGCTAATTGGGTTGATAAACAGATTAAGACATATCTTAATGGGAAAAATCCTGAACTTGGTATTTGGTATGATGCTGAAGATAAAGATATGCTAGAAGGATATTTAAATGTAGTTTATCCTATTGCTAATTTTATCAGTACATTATTGGATAAAGGGTATAACTATGTAGGCTTATATAGTTCTTATAATTGGCTCACAAATATTATAGACTTAAAAGCATTGCCTGATTATGTACCTATTTGGTCAGCTCAATATTATCCAGAAAATAGTTTTGCCATAGAAAATCCTAATCGTATATGTCGAATGTGGCAATACACCGATTGTGAACGAATTGGAAATATGGGGCTTGATTGCAGTGTCTACTATGAATGATTACCAGGATATAATAGATAATTTACCAAAACCGACAACAGATTTAGAAGAACAATATTTATATTCAATAGTAATGGCAATGGCTGGTAAAGATTATCAGCCATTTTCTAAACCTTTTTGGCGGAAAGAGCAGTATTTAAAAGCATGGTGGGAGATAACTAAGCTAAAAGTAGCAGAAGGAAATATTCCAAACGATAATTCTGTAAGTACAGAAAAAATTGTTGATGGTGCTGTTACCTTAATTAAGCTTGCAAAAGAAGTAGTTGATAAGCTCTTGGCTGATGACAAAATTGAAACAAGTATGATAAAAGATTTATCAATAACTACAGAAAAGCTGGTTAATAATGCTATAATTTCAGAAAAGATAGCTGAAAACACTATTATATTGAGTAATTTGTCTAAAGAGGTAACAAATTTACTCTTAACTACAAACCATGTAGGTATAATACAACAACCTCAAATAAATCAAATTACAGAAAACGGAGATACGCTCACGCTAGATGTATTAAAAAATAAAATCAATGAGATAATTCAATTATTAAATAATGCGGAAGTTACAAAATGAAGGAGTGTTTATCATGATTAAAACCATTAAACTTGTAAGTAAAGAACCAATTGAAGGTATTACAAAAGCAAAGATTAAAGACATCTTTGAAACATCTAAAAATCCTAATCAGGTATTATTGGATAATATACCTGAATTTTGCTTTATGCAGGGCGATGTACTTTATTTTACAGGGCTTAGAGCATTAAATCCTTGTATTGAAGAAATGGAAGTGAACACACTTGAATGATGTGCTTAGTAAGATTAAAAAATATAAATATATTATTATTGGCGGTATTATTATTGTGGTCTTGTATGTGTGCAGTCTGTGGAGCGACAGAAAAGACTTATACGATAACGGAAAGCCAACTGACGCAATTAGAAACGAACTTGACCAAGCTGAAGGAGCAAAACAAGATATTACAGGAACAGCTTCAAGTATCGCAGAAACAAGTACAAAACTTGAAAACGCAATCGGAACAGCTACAGAAGCAAGTTCAAACTTTGAATCAATCCTTAACGAATGCCAATCAATTATTGACGCGATACGAAAAACAAATTAATGAAGAAAAAAATTGTGCTATTGGTCTAGGTATTGGAAATAATGGTATCGCCATAGCTGGGGATATAAAAATACCTGGATAATCGCTGATGAAAAGACAGTTATTCTAGGTTATAAATTCAAGTTTTAATGCCATTTTTCCCACGTGGGAAAAATGGTTTATTTATGGGATTTTTTATATGAATAATACATTAGATGAATATATAAAAAAATATGAGCAAAAAACAAAAGATAAGTTTAAACCAAAAGAAGGGTTTAAGCTTTTTTACTTGCCTTCTCGTGGCTTTTGTGAAATTGGCACTACTCAAGATAATAGTATGCTAATGATTTATCAAATGGCTGGTGATGGCAAATTTTGGCGAGATTTTGCCACAGTATTTGCTCAAATGCTAGGGATAAAAAAACTAGGTACAATATGCATACGAGAAAATATAAAAGCTTATATTCGTTTTTGGGGATATAAGATAACTAAAAAAGAGCCGCTTCATGACGGCTCTTTTATCTATTATGCAGAAAACAAAGAAGGTAAGAAGGCTCGTATATCACCCGTATATTTGCACGATGATATAACAAGGATTTCTTATTATGTAACATGGGATATTTAGATATAGAAAGTAGGTGAGATTATGCATGCATACAAACCTAAAATTTATTATATAGATTTGCAGTTATTCAAAGGAAATACAACGGTAAACAACCAATCGTATCAACCAACTCAGTATGAATTACAATTACAAAAAGTTCAAGCTGATTTAGCTAATCAATATGCACCTAATGCATCATGGTTAAATGATACTGCTAAAAATATTCTGCAAAACTCAATAGGTGCTGTTCAATATGATTTTAACACAGCTAATAATCAAGCACAAAGTCAAATAAATCAAGCAAACCAAAATAATCAAGCTTTGGCTAATGGACAATTACCGCAAGCAGCACTAGACAATATAACTAATAATGTATCAACCATAGCGCAAAATAGTATGGGTAATTTATTAAATGGACTTGCTAATAATGGTGTATTGAATAGTTCTGTAACAACTACAGGAATGAAAGATTTATCTGATAGCGTGAATAATACTATTTCACAACAACAACAAAGCTATATGAACTTATTAAATGGAATAAATAATGGAAATATCAATAATGCATCGGCAGGAATAACAACAGCAGCAGGAGCACAAGAAGCGGCTCAACAGCCGGCACTTAATTTGTGGAATGCTTCAACAGGGCTTGCAAGTTCAGGCAATTCAACGCTTAATGCATTAGCAGGTAAAGGAACGACTACAACTACTCAAACCACTAGCGGTGGCGGATTACTTGGTGGATTGTTTGGCGGATTATTTTAAAAGATAAAGGAGAATGATTTTTATGGAACAAGGAATAAATGCATATCAAAATCAAGACCAGTGGGATAAAATGTATAACTTAAAAAGAGGATTAGCTGTAGCTAGTATGCCGATTGAGCAAGCAATTGGTTATGGATTAGGAGCATTTTTAAATAACTATTTTACTAGAGGAAATAAGAAAAAAGGATTAGAAGCTGCTGAAGCAGTTATAAGTGAACCAATATCATCAAATGAAGCTACTTCAGATGGTATATTAAGTGGTATTGAAAATAAAGGTTCGAAAGAAAGCGATATTCTAGGAGATAATAGTGATTATGTTCGACAAGTAATGGAAACAAATGCTAGTATCCCAGAAGGAACTACACTGAATCAGTATAATCAAATGGCTAATGATAATCGTACTATATCAGCTTATCAAAATATGCAATTACCAACAGTAGAACAACAAATATCTACAACAAATAAAAATAAAGTAAATACGACAACAGTACCAAAGGAAAGTTATTTATTAGGTGATTCAAATAAACTAAAAGTGAAAGATGATCTTAGTATGAAATATGCTTTGGGATATTATAATCAACCAATGTCTTTTAATAATGCCGTCGCTTCTAGTAATGAAGTGGCGGCTAATTCTTTACCTGAATATTTAAAACCACGAATTGATTATTATATAAATATTATCAATAGTGCAAAGGAAGATTATATGAAAGCTCAAGCTAATAATGATACTGAAGGAATGCAGTCTGCTAATGCACAGGCAAATGCTGCTAGAGAAGAATTAAATAAATTAGGTGTAGATAGTAGTTATTTTGGTGCAGATAAAACACAGGAACAATCTCAAAAATCTATGGCGGATTTAAATTATTATAAAGAACCTATACCACAAAAAATATCTTCATATCAACAGAATTTAGCTAATAGCATTGAAAGACAGTTAATTCAAGCTAAATATATGTATGATAATGCAAGTACAGATGATGAACGCTTCCTTGCACAAGTACAAGCTAAAAATGCCAGAGATCTAGCAAGACAATATGGATTAGATGTATCGTCATTTGATTCTGATATATCCTTAGATAGAGCTAAATTAGCATATTTAAATGAAACACCACAATTTAATAATACTAATACATCTACACCAAATTAATTTAACAACTCAAGAATATTGGCAAGATATTTATGAAGCGGAGTATTAAAAAAGCGGTAGTAGGTGAAACAGCAGCAAGAGAAATAGCAACACAAAAATCAGCTGCATATCAGTCAAGAAAAATGAGTGATTTATCCGACCAATTTATATCATATGGTACTAATCCTGATGGTAGTGTTAATAATCTTGGTATGTCTATGCTTGCTCAATTACGTCTTGAGGATCCAGATGCATTTACACAGCTATTATCAGCATATGGTATGCCAAAAGACCAATATGCTTTTGGTTTACAACTAGCACGTGATGCAGTATCTGCACAAAATCAATTAACAGCAATGGATAAACAAGCTAAGTATAATAGAAGAACTTCAACAAAAAGATATGACTTAGAAGATAGAAATGAATATAGCAAAAAAATAAAAGACAAGATGCTTCATATGCTTATCGAGCAGGTATTGATACAAATAATCAAAAAGATCTTATCAGTTATAAAGCTAATATAGAAAAACAAAATAATTCCAATAATAATAACTTAAGCAAAGAAGAGCAAAAAATGTTTGGTGAAATAAATAGTTTAGTATTTAATTTATTGTCTTCAGCTAAAAACGATGATGCTTTATCAAGTGAAGATACATTGAATAAATATCAGCAAGAATTGGCAAAATATGGACCATATTTAACAGAAGATGAATATCAGTTTTTCTCCAATTCTATAATATATGTATTTAATTTTTTACGTGAGAAAAAAGCTGGAAATGAAGATAATGCTCGCAAATATTGGAATGCTATACCTGATGAAATAAGAAAAGAATACTTACCAGAATATAGTGATTAAGAGGTGTTATAATGTCAAATAGATTAGATTATTTTAGAAAAGTAAATTCGCGAACATGGTTAAATAGTAATAATTCTGGTGTTATAAAAGTAATGAGCCTGAAGAAAAAATGGTTTTTTTTGATAATGCTATAGATACTGTATCAGATATAACAAATGATATTGCTAATGGTATAGATAATAATCTTAAATGGGTATCAAATAAATTACCATAAAAATAATGTTGATTATTCTACAACGGGCAAAGATTATTTAAAAGGAACAGGCAAATATGATTCTAGTAATAAAACGGCAAATACTTATCCTGGTAATGGAGACGTAAATCATGATAAACTATCTAACCATCTATCAATAGATATTCCTAAAAGAATAAAACAGAGTATAAATCTTCCCGAAAGCTTTCAGACTCTTTATGATGTATCTCCTATTGGATTATTGAGTGGATTAGCTTATCAAGCGACAGAATTTGATAAAAATTCTACTGATAAAATTACAGAAGCTGGTAAAAAATATGCAAATGAATCAACTTTAGAACCAAATTGGTTGAAAAATTTCCAAAAAAGAAATTTAAATGCCTTAGAAAGAACACAAGAATATAACTATAATGCACCTAAAAGTCTTATTAATGGAATAAGTAATACGTATGGCGGTATAGTTGACTTATTTGGATTAAATACAGGACATGAACTAAATTTTATAAGTAAAAAAACTAGTCCAAATAAAAATTTTAGCGGAAATATTTTTTCTAAAGAATTTTTTACAGATCCAGAAGGATTAACTTACACATTACCTAATGCAGCAGGTTCAATGCTTGCCTTAGCTCCCTCAGCTTATTTAGCACCAACTTACTTAATGAAGTTAATTCAAAGTACAACAAATCCTATGATCAGAAAGTCAGCTGAATTAGCGTTGAAGGGGGCAATGACAGCCTTTCCTGAATCTATGTCTGAAGGTGGAGCTGTAGTAAGAGATGCTAAAGAAAATAACTTAGATAATCCATATCTAAGAGGTTGGGCTACTACTATGTCTAATTTGCCAATGTTAATGGGTTCTAATGCAATTGAATATACGTTACTTGGTGGAAAAGGAATAAATCCATCATTAGGTAAAACATTGCCTAAACGACTTAAAAAAGCAATTGTAGCAACTGGCATTAATGCTATACAAAATGGCACAGAAGAATTTACACAACAAGGTATTCAAAACAAATGGACAGATAAACCATATTCATTTAACCCTTTTAATGCACCTCAAGATCAGATCGATGCTATGCAAACAGGTATGATAGTTGGTGGTGGATTATCCGCTGTACCATCAACAATTAGGGCTACAACAGGAAATCCAGATTTTGATAAATATATAAATAATGCTTCTAATGAAACTGGTATTCCTGCAAGTATTATTCAAGCTGTAAGTAATATAGAATCTTCATATAATCCTAATGCAGTATCAGAACAAGGGCTATAGGCTATATGCAACTTATGCCTGAAACAGCAAAAGCAATGGGTGTAAAAAATATAAAAGATCCAGAACAAAATATAATGGTGGAGCTAAATATTTAAAATATTTATATGATAAATATGGCAATTGGCGAGATACATTAATTGCTTATAACGAAGGAGAAGGAAACTTTGATAATGGTGAAAGATTTTCTGAATCCATAAATTATGCCAATAACGTATTAAATAAAATTGAAGAACTAAATAATATTTCTTTGCCTGATAAGAAATATTACAATATCTTAGGAGAAGTTAGTGATACAGGGCTTACTACATTAACAGAACAAAAATTAAATTTATTGGCAAGAGATTTCTATAATAAATTTGGTTATAATTTAGATGTAACTAGCATGAAAAGAAATGGAGATGGTTCTTCTTGGCATGATAGTGGGCAAGCGATTGATGTGGCTAATGACTTATTAGCAAGTGATCCTGAAGCTAGAGCATGGCTTATAAAACAAGGCGAAAAATATGGCTTAACATCACTTGATGAATATACTAATCCATCAGCAAATGCTACTGGCGGACATATACATTTTTCAGACCATGGAGAGCCTATACCTGGTGTATCAACTCAAGTAGATAGTGCACCAAACATTGATAATTCAACTGCTAACGACTTTTACAATAACGATAGTTATGTATTAAATAATGATTATTCTAATATGAAAGCAGATGATATATCACTTTATGAACCTGCACAAGCAGAGTATAAAACAGAAAAAAATGATAATAGTGATTTAGATACTTTATCTGAAGATGAAAAATGGGATATTGTTGATGAGGAAATAGCAAAAGCTCAAACAGATGGAAATATTTTATATTTAGATAAATTAACTAAAATAAAGCGTAATAATGATATATATGCTTTAGATAATTTAATTGATAATATAAATGAAAACAGATAAAAAAGTTTCATAACAAAATTGCAGGCAAAAAGAGCTGAAAGAAATAGAGCAATATGAAAAAAAGGCTTTAATGGCGGATAATGCTTTTAAAGTTAATAAAAATAAAGATAATAAACCCCAATTTGATACAAACAAACTAAAAATTTTAGGAAATAATTTATTAAACAATTAGAAAAAGTAATAATGAATTACAAAATACTAATCCTATAGTAAATTATGATAAGATAAAAAGCTTCATTAGATAGTAGTGATATAAATAGACAAAGAGATGCTAATTACTGCAATAACAATATTTATTAAATTCAATTTAAATAGTGAATGAAAAAGTAAATTAAAGCACTTTATAATGGATTAAATGATCCTAATAATCATCATTGCTGATGAAATAGCTGAAGCTAGAAATAATAGTAAACAAGAACAATACCAATCTTTTAGTAATGTATTAGATAAATTATTAGAGATAAGAGAAAAATTGATTATCAAAAAAATGCATCAATGATAAAAAGTCCATTTAATATAAATAATAATCAAATAGCTGCTGTGCCAGTTGTTCAATATAGAAATAATCAAGATAAAATAAAAGGAATTATTGATAGATTAGACCATTTTTCAACACTTCCTTCTAATTATAGTGATTTAGGCCCAACAGTAATATCAAAAAATGAAGGAAAAGATTTATCCAGTGATGGATTATTAGGTGATATTTTAAAACGAAATATGCCTAAATATGAAGAGGAGCAATCTAAGCAAAAAAATAATAAAATATATGAAGCTTTATATAATGGTAATCAAGGTGGATATTCTTCTGATGATATGACTAATCCTATAAATTGGAGTAATGAATTAATGTTACCTCTTGATGAATATGGTGATTGGAAAGCAAAAAGAGAGCCTATTTATAAAACTAAATCTGAAGAAAAATCGTCAAAAGATAAGACAAATGAGTTATATTATAGAATAAAAAACAATTTGATGGCGGAAAATTATAATCAAGATTATCAATATGATTACTCTATAGAACAATTAGCTAAATCTATAGAAAGAGCAAAAAAATATAAAGAATTTATAAATAGCTTATCTGAAGAAGAAGCATTAGCAATGGACTATTTAGATTACACTTTTAAAGATACTGGAAAATCTTTTGTTGATGTATTAAACTTACTGAAAAATGAGCAAGAACAAGATATACAAAACTATATGGAAATACTTCGTTCTCAAATGAAAAAAGGAGTAGTAGCCCGTAGTGTATATTATAATGAAAAAACAGATGAATATCTTGAGAAAGCTATGAGTTCGTTATCTATTGAAGATTCTTATGAATGGTGGAAAAAAGCGCAGTGGGATGGAGAAACAGGAACCTGTATGAGGGGAGAAGCTCCGTGGGCATTTATGTAAATATGACACATCTTTATTATGTAAAGGATGGCCTGAATATCGGCAAGCAGAGGATTCATGCACATGGACAGGCATGGCCGCTAATTGCAAATTTAGCTGAGTGGACATGGGAATAAATGAATTAATGAATTTTATATGGTTTTTATAAGTGTTTGCTCCGGGCAGATTCTGTCCGGAGCAAATCGTATCTTTAAATAAAGGGAAGAATGAGGATAGGTACTATATGAAGAGCAGGTTTTATTTGAAATTTACCGGCAGATATTTAGTACGGGTAGTGACACTTCTGATAGCTGTCAGTATTGTCAGCTTTATTCTGGTAAGTCTGTCACCGGTTGATCCTGTACAACAATATGTCGGTGCAGTACCAAATGTCAGTGTGGAGCAGAGAGAAAAAATAGCAGAATACTGGGGGCTGAACGATCCACCGGCGGAACGGTTCATGAACTGGGGAAAAGCGCTCCTTCATGGAGATTTTGGAACATCTTATCGTACAGGGCAGTCGGTAACCACTTCTATATTTGAGCGGTATCCTACTACGCTTTTGGTGGCCGGTCTTGGAGTTGTATTTACTGCTTTGCTTGGAATTAGTCTTGGAATTATATCAGCAGTAAAGCAATATTCTATCTGGGATAACCTGGCGACTGTTATTGGTATGGTTGGCGTATCAATGCCATCGTTCTTTGTCGGTCTGGTTTTGATTATTCTGTTTTGTCAGGTGCTTGGAATATTACCCGCATCTGGCTATAAACACTGGTACAATTATATTATGCCAATTATGACGATATCTTTTGGCTCTATGGCAAGTCAGATGCGTATGACAAGATCTTCTATGCTGGAAGTTATGCGCCAGGACTATGTAAGAACTGCCAGAGCAAAAGGACAAAGTGAAAAGAAAGTTGTTCTGCACCATCAGTTGAAAAATGCAATGATTAATATCATTACTGTTATAGGTACGCAGGCGGCATATTTTACTTGGTGGATCAATCATCGTAGAACAAATTTTTGGTATTCCCGGTGTGGGCAATCTTATGATGACTTCTATTAATTTCCGTGATTATCCAATGGTAAGAGGCTGTGTATTGCTGATGGCATTGACATTCAGTGTTGTGAATCTATTGTTGATCTGATTTATGCGGCAGTGGATCCCAGAATT
>ENA-OQHF01001525-OQHF01001525.1-human-gut-metagenome-genome-assembly--contig:-NODE-1525-length-12661-cov-5.699457_pt1 | contig 12661 bp, 10 predicted proteins | sample MGYA00242559_ERZ504709 | MGnify/ENA primary metagenome ERZ504709 (study PRJEB26092, sample SAMD00036203) | human gut metagenome | host: Homo sapiens | study: EMG produced TPA metagenomics assembly of... | reverse complement strand
GGATGTTTATCATTTTTCATAAATGAAAATAGGAGAGCCTAAGTTTCAGGCTCTCCTACATCGGCGTTAGCAACGCGTTTGAAATCTAAAGCAACATGCGATTTCAAGCAGTTAATTACTTGAACTTGCGCTTGCGGGCTGCTTCGGACTTCTTCTTGCGCTTGACAGACGGCTTCTCGTAAGCCTCGCGCTTACGGACCTCTGCGAGCACACCGCTGCGAGCGGTGCTGCGCTTGAAGCGACGCAGTGCGCTTTCCAGCGACTCGCCCTCTTTAACACGAATTTCCGACATCTTATTCCCTCCCTTGGACCGTGAGGCAGGAATTTCGTTGTTACATGGTAACTAACAGTAGACAGTATAGCGCATTTTCATGCGTTCGTCAACCTTTTTTGAAAGATTTTTTGAAAAAACTCTCCGGCAAAGCGCTTGAACGATCAGCCCTTCACGGCCAGGTTGACCAGACGGCCCTTGACGTAGATCTCCTTGACGACCTGCTTGCCCTCCAGAGCGGCGGCAACAGCGGGGTCAGCCTTGGCGGCGGCAATGGCGGCGGCAGCATCGATGTCGGCAGCCACCTTCAGGCGGGCCTTCACCTTGCCGTTCACCTGCACGGCGATCTCCACGGTGCTCTCCACGCACTTGGCCTCTTCGTACTGGGGCCAGGGGTAGTAGGCCAGCTGCTCATTGTGGCTGTGGCCCAGCTTCTCCCACAGCTCCTCGGTCATGTGGGGAGCAAACGGGTTCAGCAGCTGAACAACGGTCTCCAGCTCGGCCTTGGTCGCACCGCCGTTGTCGTACAGGGCATTGACCAGCGTCATCAGCTGGGCAATGGCAGTGTTCATCTTCAGGCTCTCAATGTCAGCGCCCACCTTCTTGATGGTCTGGTGCATCAGGGTCTCGATGGCGGGGCGGTAGCCCTCGCCCTCCACCAGCTTGTCGGACAGCGCCCACACGCGGTCGAGGAAGCGGTTGCAGCCGGCAATGGCAGAGGTCTGCCAGGGTGCGGCCTGCTCAAAGTCGCCCATGAACATCTCATACAGACGCATGGTGTCGGCACCGTACTGATCCACCACCTCGTCGGGGTTGATGACGTTGCCCAGGCTCTTGGACATCTTGACGATGGGATGGCGTGCCATCTCGCCGTACTTCTCTTCCAGTGCCTTTTCGGCGGCCTTCTGGCTGCCATACTCCTTCAGCAGCTTCTCCTGCTCGTCAGCGGGCAGGTTGACAAAGCTGTGGGGGTTCAGGCCCAGGATCATGCCGTGGGCGGTGCGCTTCTGGTAAGGCTCGGCAGTGGGCACCACGCCGATATCGTACAGGAACTTGTGCCAGAAACGGCTGTACAGCAGGTGCAGGGTGGTGTGCTCCATGCCGCCGTTGTACCAGTCCACGGGAGACCAGTATTCCAGCGCCTCCTTGGAGGCCAGAGCGTCCTTGCAGTGGGGATCCATGTAGCGCAGGAAATACCAGGAGGAACCGGCCCACTGAGGCATGGTGTCGGTCTCGCGGGTGGCGGGGCCGCCGCAGCAGGGGCAGGTGGTCTTGACCCAGTCGGTGTGGCGGGCCAGCGGGGACTCACCATCGGGGCCCGGCTCAAAGTCGGTGATATCGGGCAGGGTCAGGGGCAGGCTGCTCTCAGGCAGGGGCTGCCAGCCGCACTTTTCACACTTGACCATGGGGATCGGCTCGCCCCAGTAGCGCTGACGGCTGAACACCCAGTCGCGCAGCTTGTAGTTCACCTTATCGCAGCCCTTGCCGTTGGCTTCCAGCCACTCGATCATCTTTTTCTGGGCATCTGCCACAGACAGGCCGTCCAGGAAGCCGGAGTTGACCAGCGTACCGGTGGCAACATCGGTAAAGGCAGCCTCGTCCAGATTGGACTCGGTATTGCCCTTGACCACCTCGATGATGGGCAGGCCGAACTTCTTGGCGAACTCCCAGTCGCGGGTATCGTGGGCGGGCACAGCCATGATGGCACCGGTGCCGTAGGTAGACAGGACATAATCGGAGATGAAGATGGGGATCTGCTTGTCGTTGACGGGGTTGATGCCCATCACGCCCTCCAGCTTCACGCCGGTCTTTTCCTTGTTCAGCTCACTGCGCTCGAAATCGCTCTTGCGGGCAGCCTCTGCCTGATAGGCCGTAACGGCATCCGCATTCTTGAGCAGGCCCTTTTCCAGCCACTCCTTGACCATGGCGTGCTCCGGGGAGACGACCATGTAGGTAGCGCCGAACAGGGTATCACAGCGGGTGGTGTAAACCGTCAGGGTATCGCCTGCGGTGGTACCAAAGTTCACCTCTGCACCATGGCTGCGGCCGATCCAGTTCTTCTGCTGGGTGGCAACGCGCTCGATGTAGTCCAGACCGTCCAGGCCGTCGATCAGCTTGTCGGCGTAGGCAGTGATCCTGAGCATCCACTGGCTCTTGACCTTGTGCACCACCTCGCTGCCGCAGCGCTCGCACACGCCGTTGACAACTTCCTCGTTGGCCAGCACGCACTTGCAGCCGGTGCACCAGTTGACGTTCATTTCCTTCTTATAGGCCAGGCCATGCTTGTACAGCTGCAGGAAGATCCACTGGGTCCACTTGTAGTACTCGGGGTCGGTGGTGTTGATCTCGCGATCCCAGTCAAAGGAGAAGCCCAGCGCCTTGAGCTGCTCACGGAAGTGATCCACATTCTTTTTGGTGACGATGGCCGGGTGGATGTGGTTCTTCATGGCAAAGTTCTCGGTGGGCAGACCGAAGGCATCCCAGCCCATGGGGTACAGCACGTTGTAGCCGTTCTGGCGGCGCTTGCGGCTGACCACATCCAGGGCAGTATAGCTGCGGGGGTGGCCCACATGCAGGCCCGCACCCGAGGGATACGGGAACTCCACCAGCGCATAGAACTTGGGCTTTTTGTGGTCGATCTCGACATGGAAGGTCTTTTCGTCCTCCCACACCTTCTGCCACTTGGCCTCAACGGCCTTGTAATCATACTTCATAGCTTTCAATCACTCCTCATATTCGGCAGCCGCCCTTGCAGGCAGGGAAGCTTACAGACTGTTTTCCGGGGTCAGATACTCCGAGATATCCATGGGCTCACCATCGGCCCACAGATGTTCCAGATCATAGTAGGTGCGGGTGTTGGGCACAAAGACGTGCACGATGACGCTGGAATAATCCAGCAGCACCCAGTTCTTGGAGTCGAAGCCCTCGGTGGTGTAGGGCTCGATGCCCTTCTGAGAAAGCTCGTACTCCACCTCGTCGGCCAGAGCACCCACCTGGGTGGTGGAGGTGCCGGAAGCAATGACGAAGTAATCGGTCAGAACGGTCAGGCTCTCCACCTTGAGCACGCGGACATCCTGGGCCTTTTTCTTGTCCAGAACCTTTGCGATTTCAATGGCAAGGGTCTTGCTGTCGATCTTGTTTTCCATAAAAGTCTCCTCTCTGGTTTGTTACTGTCCCGCGGCCTGGCCGTCGGTGGTGGTCGCACCCGCCACGTCGGTATCGCCGCTCAGGATGGCATCATCGGACTCCTTGTCCAGCTGTCCCACGAACTGGACGTTTGCGCTGGTGGAAGCGGTGCCGTGGGGCCAGTTGTTGGTCACAAGGTTCATTTCCTCGGCGCTCACGGGGCCGGTGTAATTGCGGAAATAGGTGTTCAGCAGCTCTGCAATGGAACCGGCATCCGGCACCACGCAGGAATAGCCGTCAAAGCTGCTGGTCTTGCCCACATTGGGCACGCCCATGAACACAGGGGTCTGGGCCAGCATGATGTTCGCACTGTCGATGCGGGTAAAGGACACCAGCATCTTGGCAATGGTGGTCAGATCCATATCCGTGTGGATATAGTTGTTGAAGATCAGGGGCAGCTGGGCAATGACATCGGTCACGCCCATGCTGCGCACCCGCTTGAACAGGCCGGCATAGAAGTAGCGCTGCATGTTCAGGCGGTCGATATCCGAGTTTGCGTAGCCCTCGCCGTGGCGGCAGCGGACAAAAAACTCTGCCGATGCGCCGTCCAGGTTGCGGTAGCCCTGCTTCAGGACACTGCCCGCAAAGGACATATCGTGGGGGATATACACCTCGATGCCGCCGAAGTTGTCCACCATTTCCACCAGTGCCTGCATATCAATGGTCACATAGTAGTCGATGGGCAGCTTGTACTGATCATAGATGACCTCCGCCAGCGCGGCAATGTCGCCGCCGTTGGAGAGGGCCACCGAGTTGATCTGGTAGTTGGTGGCCGCGTAGGTCTTGCCGTTGGAAAGGGTGATCTTGCGGTTCTGGGTCGCAACAAGGCTGTTGCGGGGGATCTGCAGCATCCGCAGGGCACCGCCCTTGATATCGAACTGGCAGTACAGGATCATATCCGTCATGCCGTCGTTGCTGCCATCCGAGGAGTAGGCGCGGCCCTCCTCATAGTCGATGCCGCAGACAAGGATGTTCACCACATCGCCCTTGTACTCCTCCAGCGTCTGGATCTCCTCCACCAGCGAGGTCGCATTCTCCTCGGGCTTCAGGTTCTCCTCCACCTTGTTCATCATGTTCACGGCGTAGACCACCACGCCCGAGATCACGGCCAGCACCGCCAGCGTCACGGCCATCGGCAGCCACACGGGGGTCTTTTTCTTCTTTTTGCGGCGGCGGGGCGCATCAGCGGGGGCCGCGTGCCGGGGCGGCCGACTGCCGCCATTGCCGCCGCGTCCGCCGCCCGCGCTCTGGCGGGGCGGTTCCGGCTGCTGGGGTGCGGGCTGTTCGTTCTGGAAGAAATCCGGCTGCCCGGACAGCGACACCTGATGCAGGGCGGAGGCCTCCGTGGGGCGCTGCTCCGTAGGGCGGTTCAGCGAGCGGTCTGTATTGATATGACGCGGGCCTTGACTCATTCGTTCGGTTCCTCCAGCTTTTTATTCCGACAGAGACTGTCGTCATGTTCCATAGTATAGCATTCTTACCCACAATCTGCAATCGGTATTCTTTTCCGGAGCAGGGTGTGTGCAGAAAAACCGGCTCACCCGGCCTTTGCAGCCCGGGCATCCACCTCTGCTTTGATCTCATCGTAGGCCGCCTTGGACATGGGGTCCAGGGGCTTCCCCTGCGAGAGCACAAAGCCGTTCGTCTGCCTGAGGGCTGCCAGCATGGCCAGATCCAGATCCTTCAGTTCCAGCTTGCGCAGCTTGTTCACCCCGGGCCAGTCCCGCTCCTTGCTGGACATATCCGCCAGATAAAGGATCTTATCCAGCCTGCTCATGCCGGGCTTGCCCGCGGTGTGGCAGGCAATGGCCGAAAGCACAGCCTCATCCTCCACGCCCCACTCGGTGCGGGCCAGGATGGCGGCGCAGATGCCGTGCCACACCGGGGTGGGGCGCTCTTCCCCTCCCTCGGCCAGTTCCGGGTGGGCCCGCATGATGGCGCGCATCTCGTCCTTGCTGATCTCCTTGGCTGAATCGTGCAGCAGGGCGGCCAACGCGGCCTTGTCCTCATCCACGCCATACCGCTTTGCCAGCTTGACGGCCATTTTTCTCACGTTCAGGGTATGCTCGTAACGCTTGTCACTCAACCGGCCGCGCACAAGCTCCTTTGCCTGTTTCAGATTCATGGTTTCCGCTTTCCCCTCTGTCTGCCCGGTAAAGCCCCTCCCGCCGGATGACCCGGCGCACGAGGGCGGGCAGTTCATTTTCACACGCTTCCCCTGCTGCAAGGCGGGCACGCAGGTTGCTGCTGGCCATGGGCAGAGCCTCGACCTGTGCAAACAGGATGCGTGCCCCGGTGGGGTCCATCTGCTTTGCCTTGGCGTGAAGCTCCGGCGCGTCGCCCACATTCCGGCTCGTGACCACCAGCCGGGCCAGCCGCAGGATCTCCTGCCAGCGGTGCCAGCTGTCAAAGCTCAGCAGCATATCACTGCCCATGGCCATGTACAGCTCGGCTTCCGGATAGGTGCGGGCCAGCATTTCCAGCGTGAGCACCGTATAGTTGCGCCTGCCCAGCGCGGCCTGCTCCACCTCCCAGCCGCTGACGCACAGCGCCGGGACAGCCCCCTCCGCTTCCAGTGCACGGAAGCACGCGCACATCTCCACCCGGGCGCTGCCGGGGGCGGCGGTGGACTGCTTGAAGGGGGAAAGCCCCGCAGGCATCACCACCACCCTGTCCGGGCGCACCCGGGCAGCGGCGGCGCGCAGATTGTTCAGGTGGCCGTTGTGGGGCGGATCAAAGGTGCCGCCGTACAGCAGAAGCCTCATTTCAGCAGGTCAGCGTAGGCGCTGTCCTTCTTCTTCTGCAGATAGAGCACGAATTTAGAGCCGATGACCTGCACGCAGTCGGCACCGGTGGCCTCTGCCAGCTTGACAGAAGCCTCACGGGCATTGTACATGCTGCTCTCCAGCACCTTGAGCTTGATCAGTTCCCGGGCATCCAGGCAGTCCTTCACGCCCTGGATCATGGTCTCGTCGATCTCACCCTTGCCCACGATGAAAAACGGGGTCCATGGTGTTTGCCTTTGCCGCTGCAGAATGGCGCGCCGTGTTTTGCTTCCGTCGAAATCATAAATTTATTTCCTCCCTTTTTTACTTTCAGAAATTTGCAGGGTAATTCTTTTTTCCAGTTTTTGCCAGCGGCCACACCGCGGTGGCTGATGGCATCCTTTTCGTCCGGGGTGAGCTGGGCATAGCTGCGTCCCTCGGTGTTGGGGCGCTTTTCCGCTTTGCCCACACCGCATTCATCGGGGATGAACAGCGGGTCGTAGCCAAAACCGTAATCGCCCGCCAGGCGCGCAAAGGCCACCTTGCCCGGGCACTCGCCCCGGCAGGTCAGGTGCCGGCCGGTGGGCAGGATAAAGCAGACAGCGGCCACAAATTTTGCGCCGCGCTGTTCCGCCGGGACATCCTGCATATTCTCCAGCAGCTTGTCGTTGTTGGCCTCGTCGTCGCCGTGGCGGCCGCAGTAGCGGGCGCTGTACACGCCGGGGGCACCCTCCAGCGCATCCACACAGAGGCCCGAGTCATCGGCGATGGTGGGCAGGCCGCTGGCTTTGCAGATGGTCTCGGCCTTGATGAGGGCGTTTTCCTCAAAGGTGGTGCCGGTCTCATCGGGTTCAATGGTGATGCCCAGCTCCTTCTGGCTGACCACCTCATGGCCCTGCGCTTCCAGAATGCGCCGCAGTTCACGGAGCTTACCGGCGTTGCCGGTCGCTGCACAAATTTTCATGTTTTTCTCCTCTCTGCCCCTGTCGAGCTCCTGCACTTTGCTCCCCTGTCAGGGGAGCCGGACGCACCAAAGCACGGCCTGACAGGTTTGACTGCAGATCCGTTCGACACTTAATGCTTCCACTGCCGGGGCAGCAGCTCTTCCACATAACCCTCCGGGGTAAAGGGGATCAGGTCATCAATGCCCTCACCCACACCGATGAACCGCACGGGCAGGCCCAGCCGCTGCTTGACCGCCACGACACAGCCGCCCTTGGCGGTGCCGTCCAGCTTGGTCAGGATGATGCCGGTGGCGTTTGCCGCCTTGCAGAACTCCCGGGCCTGGCTGATGGCGTTCTGGCCCGTGATGGCATCCAGCACCAGCAGGGTCTCCAGACTGGCCTCGGGGCTGGCCTTTTTGACACTGCGGCTGATCTTGGAAAGCTCTGCCATCAGGTTTGCCTTGTTGTGCAGGCGGCCTGCGGTATCCGCAATGACCAGATCATAGCCGCGTGCGGTGGCCGACTTGACCGTGTCAAAAATGACAGCGGCGGGGTCTGCGCCCTCGCCCGCCTTGACAAGGGGCACGCCCGCCCGGTCGGCCCAGATCTCCAGCTGCTCGCTGGCGGCGGCACGAAAGGTATCGCCTGCAGCCAGCATCACCTTTTTGCCCTGACGGGTATAGAAATCGGCCAGCTTGGCAATGCTGGTGGTCTTGCCCACGCCGTTCACGCCGATGACCAGAATGACGGCAGGCGTGCCGCTCAGGTCCATCTCAGCTTCGGGGCGCATCTCATCGGCAATGAGGTCGCGCAGTTCATCGCTGGCCTGCTCACCGGTTTTCAGGCCCTTCTCGTTCACCCGGTCCCGCAGCTTGTCCACCAGTTTGATGGCCACTTCACCGCCCACATCGGCCAGAATGAGCTGTTCTTCCAGCTCATCGTAAAGATCATCATCGATCTTGCTGCCGGTGAGGGTATTCATAATGTTGCCCCAGAAGCCCGTGCGGGTCTTTTCGAGGCCGTCTTTCATCTTATCTTTTTCTTTTTTGCCAAATCCAAAGAGGCCCATTGGTTCTCTCCTTTGTTTTGCTGTTTCTATCCGTGATGGCAAAACCCGCCATTTCACGATTTGCGCTCAGTGCTGCCCGGTATGCCAAGGGCTCCCCTACTAGGGGAGCTGGCGAGCGAAGCGAGACTGAGAGGTTTAATCTATTATACCTACGAAACCAGCGTCGCGTCAACCTGTTCCAGATCCAGCTTGAGCAATTTCGACACGCCATCCTCCTGCATGGTCACGCCGTACAGGACATTGGCGGCCTCCATGGTGCCGCGGCGGTGGGTGATGACGATGAACTGGGTCTTGTCGCTCACCCGGCGCAGATACTGCGCAAAGCGGCTGACATTGGCATCATCCAGGGCGGCTTCGATCTCGTCCAGGATACAGAACGGTGCCGGGTTGACGGCCAGGATCGCAAAATAGATGCTGATGGCCACCAGCGCCTGTTCGCCGCCGGAAAGGGCTTCCAGGTTCTTGATGACTTTGCCCGGCGGTGCCACCTGAATGCCGATGCCGCAGGAAAGCACATCGCTTTCATCCTCCAGCACAAGGCTGGCTTCGCCGCCGCCAAACAGCTCGGCAAAGATGCGGCCAAAGTTTTCATTGATGGCCCGGAAGCTGTCGGTGAAGATCTCCTTCATCTGGCCGGACAGGCTGGCGATCATCCGCGTCAGCTCGTTCCTGCTGCCCTCCACATCGGCCACCTGAGCGCTCAGGGCATCGTACCGCTCCCTGACCTCCTGATATTCCTCAATGGCGCTGACGTTCACATTGCCCAGCGCCCGGATCTGGTTGCGCAGGTCGGCCACCTGCGCCCGCAGGGCGGGCAGGCTGTCGAACTCCACGCAGAGTTCCTCAGCCTGGCTCACCGTCAGCTGGTATTCATCCCAGAGCTTGGCGGCGGTGGCATCGTATTCGCTCTCAGCGGCTGCTTTCCGCTCGGCCAGACGGGCCATCTCCCGGCCCATCTCCTCGCGGCTGTCGGCAGCAGTGCGGGCCCGGGCCAGTGCCTCGGTCTCGGCCTGCTGGCAGGAAAGCCGCTGTTCGGTGGCCTTCCGGATCTCGGCTTCTTTCGCTTCGATCTCCGCCCGGCTGTCGGTCTTGGCCTTGCGGATGGCCTCGATCTCAGCCCGGCAGGCATCACTGCGGGCGGCAAGGGCGGCAAGGCTCTCTTCCAGAGCGGCCCGCCGGCTCTCGGCATCCCGGGTGCGCTGTTCCAGCGCTTCGATCTGTGCCTGCGCCAGCTCGGCATCCTTCTGGCGGCTCACCTGTTCCAACCGCTTGGCGCTCACCTGCTCGGCCAGCGCCCGCTGCCGGGTCAGAAACGCATCGTCTCCCTCGGCAATGCGGCTCAGCTCGCCCGATTTTGCTTCGATCTCCCCGGCCAGCGCAGCTTCCTGTGCTTCGGCCTGCGCGGCCTTTTCCCGACTGTCAGCCAGCTGGGCGTTCAGGGTGTCGATCTCCTTCTGCCGCGCGGCAAGGGCCGTCTCGGCCTGCTCCATGGCGGCTTCCAGCCGCTTGCGCTCTGCTTCGGCCCGCACACGGTCGTTGGCGGCAGTGATCTGCTCACTGCTGGCGGCGGTCAGCTCTGCGTTCAGGGCATCTGCCTGCTGTTTGCACTGGTCGGTCTTTTCCTGAGCGGCAAGGCACTCCTTCTGCAATTTCGCAGCCTTGACCCGCAGCTCCTCCAGCTCCTGCTTGCGGGTGAACAAACCCGCGCTGCGCTGGACACTGCCGCCGGTAAAGCTGCCGCCCGCATTGACCACCTGGCCATCCAGCGTGACGACCTTGCTGCGGAAGCCGTTGTCCCGGGCCACACGGGAGGCCTCGTTGATATCGTCCACCACGATGATGCGGCCCAGCAGATTGGACACGATGTCACTGTACCGTGCATCGGCCTGGACCAGACTGCTTGCCAGCCTTGCCGAGCCGGACAGTTTTCCCCGGAACACACCGGGCTGGACTGTATCCATCGGCAGGAAGGTGGCGCGGCCCGCGTTCTCGCTCCGCAGCAGGGCGATGCCTGCCTTGGCAGCGGCTTCGTTCTCCACCACGATGTTCTGCAGGGCACCGCCAAGCGCGGTCTCAATGGCGACCTCCCGGCCCGGCTCCACCCGCAGGATGGAGGACACCGGCCCGATGATGCCCCGCAGCCGCCGGGCGGATGCCGCCCGCATCACGGTCTTGACGGAGTTCTGGTAGCCTTCCATGTTCTTTTCCAGCTCCCGCAGCACGGAAAGCCGCTGGCGGGCGGCATCCAGCTCCCGGTTCAGCTGCTGTTCGGCACGGTCGGCTTCCTCCAGCGCAGCGCGGCGGCTCTTCAGCTTGAGTTCCAGACCGGCCCGGATATTTTTGAGCTGCTGCTCATTCTCGGCCAGCGTGGTGAGGTACCGCACGGTATCCTCCAGATCCTGCTTTGCGTCGTCCCGCTGGACAGCCAGCACCTCGGCAGCTTCTTCCAACGCAGGCAGACGGCTCAGGGCCGTCTCAGCAGCAGCCTTGGCGGCGGCCTGAGCCACCTGCGCTTCGGTGTGCCGGGCCGTCAGGGCCGCCACCTCGCCCCGCAGGGTATCCCGGCGGGCACCGCTCTGGTCGTTTTCCCGGGTCAGGCGCACCAGCTCATCGTTCAGGGCATCCAGCTCTGCGGCCAGTTTCCGGCCCGCCAGCTCCATGCTCTTTGCCACAGCGCGGTGGCGTTCCAGCGCGGCGGCGGCCTCGGTGCTGTCCTGCTGCCCGGCGGCAATCTCTGCCCGCAGGTCTGCGGCGCTTTCCTCGTTGCGGGCAATATCGTTTTCCAGCACGGCGATCCGGCTCTCGCTGCCGCTGATCTGCTCGGTGATGCTGCGGATATCCCCATTCAGGCGCTCGACCGCAATGGTCAGCTGTTGTGCCTGCATCCGGATCTCCTCAGCCTCGCTCTCGGCGGCTTTGGTCTGGCGGTCGAACCGCTCATAATCGGCCTGGGCGGTCTCGTAATCCCGCACCTGACGGCGCACGGCTTCCTTGGCCCGGTGCACGCCGTCCGTCCACAGGGTCACCTCCAGCGTTTTGCGCCGGGCGCTCAGTTCCAGAAACTTCCGGGCCTTTTCGCTCTCTTTTTCCAGCGGGCCCACCCGGACCTCCAGCTCGCCCAGGATGTCCCGCAGGCGTTCCAGATTTTCGGCGGCGGCGGCAAGGCGGCGCTCAGCCTCGTTTTTGCGGTAGCGGTATTTGGCAATGCCGCAGGCTTCCTCAAAGATCTCCCGGCGCTCGCTGCTCTTGGCCGCCACGATCTCGGCAATGCGGCCCTGCCCGATGACCGAGTAGCCATCGCGGCCGATGCCGGTATCCAGCAGCAGCTCATACACATCCTTCAGGCGGCAGATCTGCCCGTTGATGCTGTACTCGCTCTCGCCGGAGCGGTAATACCTGCGGCCGATGGTCACCTCGTCCGCTTCCACATCCAGCGCATGGCTGCTGTTGTCCAGCGTCAGGCGCACCTGAGCAAAGCCCATGGCCCCCCGCCGCCGGGTGCCGCCAAAGATGACATCCTCCATCTTTCCGGCGGCGCGCAGCTGGCGGGCGCTGGTCTCGCCCAGCACCCAGCGCACGGCATCGGACAGGTTCGACTTGCCCGAACCGTTGGGGCCCACCACACCGGTCACGCCCTCGTCAAAGGTGATCTTGACCTTATCGGGAAAGCTCTTGAAACCCTGGATCTCCAGTTCCTTGAATACCATTTACTTTTCCTTTATCACGCCCAGGAGCTTGAGGGCTTCGCGGGCGGCGTGCTGTTCGGCCATCTTCTTGCTGCGGCCCTCACCCCGGGCGACCTTATCGGAGTTGAAGCGGACAGCCACCACGAAATGCTTGTCGTGGTCGGGGCCGGATTCCTGCTCCACCACATAGCTCAGCCGCTCCTCGGGGTTCTGCTGGACGATCTCCTGCAGGCGGGTCTTGTAATCGGCCTCAGCATGCTTGCCCTCGGTGATGAAGGGCAGGATGAAGCTCTTTGCCACCTCCATGCCGCCGTCCAGATACAGGGCGGCGATGACGGCCTCAAAGGCATCGGACACCACGCTGGGGCGGGTGCGGCCGCCGCAGCGCTCCTCGCCCCGGCCCAGACGCAGATACTCGCCCAGATTGATCTCCTGTGCAAACTGGAACAGCGCACCCTCGCTGACCAGGCTGGAACGGATGCGGGTCAGGTCGCCCTCAGGCCGGTCGGCGTAGGCGTGGAACAGATAATCTGCCGAGACGATCTGCAGCACGCTGTCGCCCAGAAATTCCAGCCGCTCGTTGTGCTGCACCGGCGTGCGGCTCTCGTTGGCGTAGCTGGTGTGGGTGAGCGCCGTCTCCAGCAGCTTCGGATTCTTGAACTTGTAACCAATAATTGTTTCCAACTGATGGCTCATATCTCTTAGCTCCCTTGAATCTTTTTGGTATCCTCGCCCTCTCA
>ENA-OQHF01001524-OQHF01001524.1-human-gut-metagenome-genome-assembly--contig:-NODE-1524-length-12662-cov-2.758357_pt1 | contig 12662 bp, 12 predicted proteins | sample MGYA00242559_ERZ504709 | MGnify/ENA primary metagenome ERZ504709 (study PRJEB26092, sample SAMD00036203) | human gut metagenome | host: Homo sapiens | study: EMG produced TPA metagenomics assembly of... | reverse complement strand
GGATGAGAATGCGCTCAAATAAAAGTCCGGCAGCCATCCACAAGGGAGCATTAATCGAGTCGGTCATGACCCCCGTCTATGTTTGTTTTGGCAATGACTGATAATTCCCAGGGGCACATGCCGTGGCGTTTTAAAAATGTGCCGCTGATGTATTCAAAATGAAAAAATGCCAACGGAATAGATACAGCCGCGAAGAAGTGCCGGAAGATTTTTGATACTGTGGTGACAACGGTGCAATTACGGCAGCAGTCCCGTAGATGGGAAACATCCATACGGAATGTCCGCCCAATCAGACGTTTATCCTGTTTCAAAAAAGAGCCTGTGGAAGGTAAAAAGAATCTCCATGCACCTGCCGGATCAGTCCGCAGACAAAGAAGTTTTTTGTAATCATATTTGCATGTCCCTTTTATATAAAATCATGGTATCAGTATGTCACACGGAATTTAAAAATATGTAACATTTTTCTAAAATAAAAGCGGAAAACTTGTAAAAACAGGCGTTCTGTCATATAATAAAAAAAAGTGTATTCTTGAGGAAAGAGAATGCGGTTAGATCAATTACTCAAACATTTTTCATACGAAAGCGTGCAGGGGAGCCACGACCTTATCATTACGGATATCTGTTATCATTCCGGAAAAGTAAAGCGGGGGTCCCTGTTTGTCTGTATAAAGGGGCAGTACACGGATGGACATGATTATATTATGGATGCGGTAAAAGCGGGGGCATTTGCAGTGGTGGTGGATGAAAGCTGTATGGTAAATGTCCGCTGGGAATGTTTCATTTACACAGAACATGGAAAAGTGCGCGTGCATGAACTCGTGCGCAATTACGGTATGGCTGTGATAGGTGTGAAGGATACCAGGCAGGCTCTTGCGCAGATTTCGGCTGCATTTTACGATTACCCGGCAAAAAAGCTTAAGATCATCGGGATCACCGGAACAAAAGGAAAGACGACGACGGCGTTTCTTACGGCAGGAATTTTAAAAGAAGCGGGATACAAGACCGGCATGGTAGGTACGATATGGACATATAACGGGAAAGATGTAAAAAAGGCCGGACATACGACACCGGAATCTAGCGACCTGCAAAGAGAATTAGCGCAGATGGTAAGCAACGGATGTGTGTGCTGTGTGATGGAGGTATCCTCACAGGGAATCAAGATGCAGCGTGTGGAAGGGATTTTTTTTGATATCGGGGTGTTTTTAAACATTGAACCGGATCATATCGGACCGGGAGAACACGCATCATTTGCAGAGTATCTGTACTGTAAAAGCCGGCTGCTTCGGCAGTGTCAGGCAGGAATTGTCAACCGTGATGACCGGAATACGGAAAAAATACTGTTTGGTCATACCTGTGACATAGAAACTTTTTCCGTGCTGGGAGAAAACGGTGTGGATGCCCCGGGACAAAAGGCAGATATCGTGGCAGAAAGGATCACTTTTTCCATGAAAGAAGGAAGGTTATACAGCCACTTTTTTACGGATGGAAAAGAAGAATTCCTATTGCAGATGCCCGGAATTTTTAATGTTTCCAATGCGTTAGCTGCGATCCTTGTGGCACGTCATTTTAAAATAGCACAGGATGTGGTAAAGGATGCACTGCAAAGACAGACTGTGCCGGGGCGGTGTGAAAACGTCAGGATATCAGATAAATTTGTATTTCTGGTCGATTATGCACACAATGAGATGAGCCTGCGCAATCTGCTTGGAACATTGCGGGGCTTTGATCCGGGGCGGCTTGTCGTGATCTTTGGCTGTGGGGGCAACCGCTCAAAATTAAGGAGAGGCAGGATGGGTGAGACAGCGGGAAGACTCGCGGATTTTACGATCCTGACATCCGATAATCCAAGGTGGGAAGATCCGGAACTGATCTTAGATGACATTGAGAGCGGGATAAAGGGTACGAGCGGGGCATACATACGCATTGCTGACCGGAGAGCAGCGGTGGCATATGCATTCGATCATGCCAGGGAAGGCGATATTATCGTACCTCGCAGGAAAAGGGCATGAGGACTATCAGGAGATCGGTGGTGTCCGTTATCCGATGGAGGACAAAGAACTGGTAAAGAAAGCAGCAGAAGGACGTGGCAGATAGAAAGAAAGGCATGGAAATTGGAATGGCAGAAATATGCAAATATCATTGTGGATATTTATCAGGGAAAATTAGATAAGACGTTTCAATACCGGGTGCCGGAGAGACTAAAGAGTACAATCGCAGTTGGTATGCTGGTAGCAGTTCCGTTTGGATCAAGAAAAATGCAGGGTTATGTGACGAGCTGACGGATGTCTGCGAGTATGGAGGAAGATAAGATCAAAGAGATCCTTTCGATTGTAAAGGGCGGTGTCCTGATCGAGTCGCAGATGATCGCCCTTGCAGGATGGATGAGGGAAAACTATGGCGGCACCATGAATCATGCCTTAAAGACAGTACTGCCGGTCAAAGAAAAAAACGAAGGCAAAAGAACAGAAAACGATAAGACTTGCACTGCATCCGGTCGAAGCGAAAAATGAGCTTGCGGAATGTGAGAGAAAGCATAAAACGGCAAGGGCAAAACTTCTTGTGGCATTGTTAGAACAGCGGGAGTTAGAGTGGGAGACGGCAACGCAGCAGATGTCTGTTTCCGCGTCCGTGATTCGTGCGATGGAGGAAGCCGGTATTGTAAAAGTGGTGAGTAAGACCGCATACCGCAATCCGGTCGGCGGTCTTGATCCGTGCGGGGAACAAAAGAAGCTGAATGAGGAGCAGCAGAATGTCGTCTCGAAAATTACGATGGAGTACGATGCAGGTGAGCGGAAGACTTACCTGATCAAGGGTGTCACCGGAAGCGGAAAGACGGAAGTCTACATGGAACTGATTGCACATGTGCTTGCGCAGGGAAAACAGGCGATCGTTCTGATCCCGGAGATTGCGCTGACCTATCAGACGGTGCGGCGTTTTTACAACCGTTTTGGTGCACAGGTATCCATCATCAATTCAAAACTTTCGGCCGGGGAGCGGTATGACCAGTTTGAACGCGCAAAAAACGGAGAAATTTCTGTGATGATCGGACCACGTTCGGCACTTTTTACACCATTTCCGGTGCTGGGAATCATCATCATAGACGAGGAGCATGAGGCTTCCTATAAGAGTGAGACCGTGCCAAGATATCACGCGAGAGAAACCGCAATACAGCGGGCAAAAATGACAGATGCGGTCGTGGTGCTAGGCTCCGCGACGCCTTCCCTTGAGAGTTATTATAAGGCAGAAAATGACGAGTACTGCCTGTTGGAATTAAAACACAGGGTACAAAAGCGCCCCATGCCTTTGTGTGAGATCATCGACCTGCGCGAGGAGTTAAGGAGGGGCAACCGCTCGATCTTAAGTGACCGTCTGAGTGAGCTGATGGAGGACCGTCTGAAAAAGGGAGAACAGACGATGCTTTTTATCAACCGGCGCGGTATGGCAGGCTTTGTCTCTTGCAGAGCCTGCGGTCATGTGATAAAATGTCCGCATTGCGATGTTTCACTGAGCCAGCATGGAAGCGGCGCGGCGACACGTCTAGTCTGCCATTACTGCGGATATACGACGATACAGCCCGGTTTGTGTCCGGTCTGTGGCTCTAAGTATATCAGTGGTTTTAAGGCGGGCACGCAGAAAATAGAACAGGTGGTAAAGGCGCGTTTCCCACAGGCGCGTGTGCTCCGGATGGATATGGATACCACCAGAATCAAAGATGGGTATGAGCAGATATTATCTGCATTTTCAAATCACGAGGCAGATATACTGATCGGAACACAGATGATTGTAAAGGGACATGATTTTCCGGGGGTTACGTTAGTGGGTGTGCTTGCGGCAGACCTTTCACTTTATATCAGTGACTATCGTGCGTCAGAGCGGACTTTCCAGCTCCTGACGCAGGCGGCAGGACGTGCCGGCAGAGGTGACATTCCCGGCAATGTCATCATACAGACGTATGATCCGGATCATTACAGTATCACGACTGCAAAAGAGCAGAACTATGAGGCTTTTTACGGGCAGGAGATCGAGTATCGCAAAATGATGCGGTATCCGCCGGTGTGGAACATGCTTTATATTTTGTGTGCGTCGAAAAACGAGGCGGCAGCAAGTGAGGCGGCGGTGGCATTGATGGGGAAAATCGATCAGATAGTGAGAGAAAACAGTGAAAAGATTTTTTCAATCGGGCCGTCAGATGCACCGGTTGCAAAAATTTCCGATGTCTACCGCAAAGTGATCTATGTGAAAACCCGAGAGTATCAGACACTTGTCATATTGAAAGATGGTCTGGAAGCTTTTGTAAAAGACAACCGTCTGTATCAGAATGTAGCAGTAGGATTTGACTTTAACCCGGTCAACGGATTTTAAAATTGTAAAATACAAAATGGAGGATAAAAGAATGGCACTTAGAACAATCAGAATACAGGGAGATCCTGTACTTACCAAAAAATGCAGAGAAATCACCGAAATGACACCAAAGATCAAAGAACTGATCGACGATATGCTTGATACCATGTATGAGGCAAACGGAGTCGGACTTGCAGGACCACAGGTCGGTGTTTTAAAAAGAATCGTAGTCATCGATATCGGGGAAGGCCCGGTTGTTATGATCAATCCGGTGATTCTGGAAAAGTCAGGCGAGCAGACCGGGGATGAGGGCTGTTTAAGTCTTCCGGGAAAAGCAGGTACCGTTACAAGACCGAATTATGTGAAGGCACGCGCGTTTGATGAAAATATGGAAGAATATGAGATCGAGGGGACCGAGCTTATGGCACGTGCAATCTGTCATGAGTTAGACCACCTTGACGGACATATGTACACGGAGATCGTAGAAGGACCGTTACATGATGTAACTTATGATGATCCGGAGGAATAAACAATGAGAGTAATTTTCATGGGAACACCGGATTTTTCGGTGGGGACATTAGAAGAGATCATAAAAGCCGGTCATGAGGTTGTGCTGGTTGTCTCACAGCCGGATAAAGCGGTGGGAAGAAGTAAGGCATTAAAATATACGCCGGTGAAGGAATGTGCCATCGCACACGGCATTGAGGTCTATCAGCCGGAGCGTGTCAGGGACAGCGCATGTATCGAGTATCTGAAATCGTTCCATGCGGATATTATGATCGTGGTGGCTTTTGGACAGATTATACCAAAGGCAGTGTTAGACATGCCAAAATATGGCTGTGTGAATGTACATGCATCGCTACTGCCAAAATATCGTGGCGCAGCACCGATCCAGTGGGCTGTCATCAACGGCGATCCGTATACCGGAGTGTCCACACAGCGCATGGACGAAGGTGTTGATACGGGAGATATCATTTTAGAAGAAAAAGTGGAGATCCGGCCGGATGAGACAGGTGGAAGTTTATTTGACCGCCTTGCAGAGGTTGGAGCAGAACTCTGCGTAAAGACGATCGAAGCAATCGAAAATGGAACGGCTGTTTACACACCACAGGATAACAGTAAAGCCACACATACAGCAAAGATCCATAAAGAGTTGGGAAGTATTGACTGGACGAAGAGTGCGAAAGAGATCGAATGTCTGATCCGCGGTTTAAATCCGTGGCCAAGTGCATATACGAGACTTGACGGAAAGACACTTAAGATATGGAGGGCAAATGTGCTGCCGGATGAAAAGAAAGCGGCTCCGGGATGCATCATAAAAGCGGAAAAGGGAAGTTTTCTGGTACAGACAGGAGACGGTGTCTTAGAGCTTCTTGAGGTACAGTTAGAAGGAAAAAAACGTATGACCACGGATGCATTTTTAAATGGCTATACGGTGGAAGAGGGAACTTATTTTACACGTGGTTAATGAATGGAGGTAACCTGATATGCCTTATTACTATTATGGTTTTGATCCGACTTATGTTTTGGTTCTGATCGGCGCAGTGATCTGCCTGATCGCATCTGCAAGAGTAAAGAGTACTTTCAATAAATATTCCCGGTACCGCAGTATGAGCGGTATGACCGGGGCACAGGCGGCGGAACGTATTTTAAATTCAGCCGGTATCTATGATGTGACGGTCTGCCATATATCGGGAAGTCTGACCGATCACTACAATCCGTCAAAAAAGACACTGAATCTGTCTGACTCCGTATACGGAAGCAATTCTGTCGCAGCGATCGGTGTTGCAGCGCACGAGTGTGGACATGCGATCCAGCATCAGAAAAACTATGTGCCGCTGACACTCCGCACGGCGATCGTTCCGGTTGCAAACATTGGATCTACACTTGCATGGCCGTTAATTCTGATCGGTCTGTTTTTTAACCGCTCAACCGGTGCAATGCTGATCAATCTTGGAATCTTATGTTTTTCATTTGCAGTATTATTCCAGCTTGTCACTCTTCCGGTAGAGTTTAATGCTTCACGCCGGGCACTCCATATTTTAGGTGAGCAGGGAATTTTATCAGACAGTGAACTGCCTTATACCAGAAAAGTATTGAAGGCTGCGGCATTGACCTATGTTGCAAGTGCTGCGGCAGCAATCTTACAGCTGTTAAGGCTGGTTCTTTTATTTGGAGGACGTAATCGTGATGACTGATACCGTAAATACAAGAAGACTTGCACTTGATGTTCTGCTTGAGGTGACGGAACATGGGGCATACAGCAATCAGGTGCTCCGTGCCGTGCTCGAAAAATATCAGTATATGGAAAAATATGAGCGGGCGTTTCTGACAAGACTGGTGGAGGGAACGATCCAGCACATGATCGAACTTGATTATGTGATCGACCAGTTCTCAAAAGTGAAAGTAAAAAAAATGAAACCGGTCATCCGCAATATTTTAAGAATGGGTGTGTATCAGATACAGTATATGGATTCCGTACCGGATTCGGCAGCCTGCAATGAGGCGGTAAAACTGGCAAGAAAAAGCGGTTTTTCCACACTGAGCGGTTTTGTGAACGGAGTGCTTCGAAATATTGCAAGAAACAGTGGTTCCATCCGGTATCCGGATGAAGAAAAGGAGCCGGTTCTGGCGTTAAGTGTGCGTTATTCCATGCCGGAGTGGATTGTGGAAGAATGGCTTAACGCCTATGGCATGGAGCAGACAAAGGCAATTTTAGATGCTTTTTCAAAGGAAGCACCGATTACGATCCGTACCAATGTGACCAAAATTACGCCGGATGCGTTAAAGGAACAGTTAAAAGCCGAAGGCGTGACGGTGCAGACGTTAGAAGAACTTTCTTATGCCGGACTGCCATATACGGATGCATATCACTATGCATTTGCAATTTCAGGTTTTGATCATCTGATGGCACTTCCATCATTTCAGGACGGTCTTTTTTATGTGCAGGATATCAGTTCCATGATGGTGGCTGAGGCCGCAGCACCGGAGAAAGGCGCACATGTGATCGATGTCTGTGCGGCTCCCGGAGGCAAGAGCATTCATCTTGCGGAGATGCTGGACGGCACCGGAAGTGTGGAGTCGCGTGACCTGACAGGGTATAAGACCGGACTGATCGAGGAAAATATCAGCCGTTACCAGATAAAAAATATGACGACAAAAGTGTGGGATGCCACGGTGCCGGACGAGAGTGCAGAAGATACAGCGGACGTGCTGGTCGCAGATCTGCCATGCTCCGGTCTGGGGGTTCTGCGCAAAAAGACAGACATCCGCTATAAAATGAGCCGGGGGCAGCAGGAAGAGTTAGAGGAACTTCAGCGTCGGATTCTAGATACGATCTGTTCTTATGTCAAAAAGGACGGGATCATGGTATATTCTACCTGTACGATCAACCCGGGAGAAAATCAGGAGAATGTCGCGTGGTTTTTAGGAAAACATCCTGAATTTGAACTGCTTGATATGGAACAGATTTATCCGGGAACACAGGTGGGAGATGGATTTTTCTACGCCAGATTAAGACGTATCTCATAGCCACCCGGAAAGAAAATGGAAAAGAGGAAATTATGCAGCAGGAAAAAACAGATATCAAATCCATGAATCTGGAAGAACTAAAATCATATATGGAATCTATCGGGGAAAAACCGTTTCGTGCCAAACAGCTGTATCAGTGGATGCATGAAAAACAGGCAGCATCTTTCGATGAAATGACAAATCTGTCAAAATCCCTTCAGGAAAAACTGAAAAATGAATGCCGCTTTGTAAGTTTAAAGCAGGAGGCGGTACAGATCTCAAAGATAGACGGTACCAGAAAATATCTGTTTGCATTAGATGACGGAAACGTGATCGAGAGCGTTCTGATGCGATATAAACATGGCAATTCGGTCTGTATTTCTTCACAGGTCGGCTGCCGGATGGGCTGCCGGTTCTGTGCATCCACGTTAGACGGACTGGTGCGGGGACTGACGCCGTCAGAGATGTTAGACCAGATATATCGGATCACAAGAGATGACCGGGGAGAGGGTTGCAAATGTTGTTGTGATGGGAACCGGAGAACCGATGGATAATTTTGACAATCTGCTCAAATTCATCGAACTTCTGACAGATGAAAACGGACTGAACATCAGCCAGCGGAATGTGACGGTGTCGACCTGCGGTATTGTTCCGAAAATGCGGGAACTGGCGGATAAAAAACTGCAGATCACGCTGGCACTTTCGCTGCATGCATCTTCGCAGGAAAAGAGACTTGAACTGATGCCGGTTGCCAATAAATATGAGATACATGAAGTAATTGAGGCATGTCGTTATTATTTTGAACAGACAGGAAGGCGTGTCACATTTGAATATAGTTTAGTCGGTGGTGTCAATGATACCGATGAGGATGTAAGAAGGCTTGCAGACCTGATCCATGGCATGAATTGTCATGTAAACCTGATCCCGGTCAATCCGATCAAAGAGCGTTCATATGTGCAGCCGGATCATGAAGCAATTCTTAATTTTAAAAATAGGCTTGAAAAAAATGCGATTAACGTTACAATTAGAAGGGAAATGGGCAGGGATATAGACGGTGCATGCGGACAGCTGCGCAAACGTTATATCAGCCATGCAGAAAGGTAGGAAGTAGAGAAGATGAAGACGTTTTCCATGACGCACATCGGGCAGCGACGGGAAATGAATCAGGATTATATGTTTACATCAGAGACCGCTGTGGGAAATCTGCCGAATCTTTTTTTAGTAGCGGATGGAATGGGTGGTCACGCTGCAGGTGATTATGCTTCCAGATTTACAGTTGAGAAACTTGTGGAACTGATTGGTAAATCGGGTGAAAAAGAACCGGTGGCGATTATGAAGAGTGCTGTTTCCATGACGAACAGTCTGCTTTTGACAGAGGCACAGGCAGATCCGGCCAAAAATGGAATGGGTACAACGATCGTTGCTGCAACGGTGATCGGGAATACACTCTATGCCGCAAATGTTGGAGACAGCAGGCTGTATGTGATCAATCAGGAAGATATTACACAGATTACAAGGGATCATTCTCTGGTTGAGGAAATGGTTCGTTTAGGTGAAGTGAGAAAAGAAGATGCGAAAGATCATCCGGATAAAAATATCATTACACGGGCAGTCGGTGTATTGCCGGAGGTGACAGCTGATTTCTTTGAGATCAGTTTAAAACCTGGGGATGAGATTTTGATGTGTTCCGACGGACTGACAAATATGATTGAAGATGATGAGATCCGGCATATTGTGTTGGGACAGAGGGACATTGTTGAGAAAGCAGAGAAACTGATTGAGACTGCCAATCGAAATGGTGGTAAGGATAATATTACGGTTGTATTGATAGAACCATTTTCTGATGAGGTGAAAGAATGTTGACAGAAGGTATGTACATAGCAGACCGCTATGAAATTTTAGGTAAAGTTGGCGCTGGCGGAATGTCAGATGTATATAAAGCAAAAGATCTTACACTGGGAAGATTTGTAGCAATCAAGGTATTAAAGGCAGAATTTTCCGAGGATATTAATTTCGTAACGAAATTCCGTTCCGAGGCACAGGCAGCTGCAGGGTTAGAGCACCCGAATATTGTAAATATTTATGATGTCGGCAGTGAGAATGGCCTGCATTATATCGTGATGGAATATGTGGAAGGAATCACATTAAAGACCTACATTGAGAAAAAAGGACAGCTTTCTTTTAAGGAGGCAGTCAGCATCGCAATTCAGGTGGGCAGAGGTATTGAAGCCGCCCATAATAAAAATATCGTGCATCGTGATATCAAACCGCAGAATATCATGATCTCCACTGAGGGAAAAGTAAAAGTAACAGATTTTGGTATTGCGCGGGCAGCAACATCAAATACGATCAGTTCGGATGTGATGGGATCCGTACATTATTCTTCTCCGGAACAGGCGAGAAACGGATTTGTGGATGGCAAGAGTGATATCTATTCACTGGGTATCGTGATGTATGAGATGGTGACAGGACGTGTTCCGTTTGACGGAGATACGACAGTTGCCGTTGCAATCCAGCATCTGCAGGAAGAGATAGTACCGCCAAGTGTTTATGCACCAAATCTTCCAATCAGTATGGAAAAGATCATCTTAAAATGTACACAGAAAAACCCTGACAGAAGATATGCTTCCATGACAGCGCTTCTGGCCGATCTTAGAAAAGCACTGATCAGCCCGAACGAGGATTTTGTTGTGATGGTACCTCTTGCAAATCAGGATAAGACGAGGGTGATCGGAGCAGATGATTTAAATCAGATCAAGAAACAGACTGCAAACGTCTATATAGATCCGGCGTCGATCAAAATACAGGAGCCGGTGATCGATGATGATGACGAGGACGACGATGATGATATTGATGACGAGGATGGTGATATCAATCCGAAGATGGAAAAGGCAATCACGATCATGGGAATCGCAGCAGGTGTAGTGATCATTATCATCATTATTTACCTGTGCATCACGTTAGCCGGGGGTATGAAGTCTAACAAGAACAATTCTTCGAATACAGAAACAACAAAAACGGAAACACAGACGGGAGACAGTCAGAGTACCCAGATCAAGGACGGTGTAGTAGTACCTTCCCTGACAGGAAAAACCATGGATCAGGCAAAACAGGAGTTAAACGGAACCGGACTCGGCATCAGACAGGCTGGAACCGCATCCTCTGATACCGTAGAAAAGGGACAGATCATAAGCCAGGATCCGGCAGATGGTAAGACTGTTGAAAAGAATACAACGATCGAAGTTATCATCAGCAGCGGATCTGCCGCCGGAACCAGTGAGAATACGGTCGAAATACCAAACGTTGTGGGACAGAGTGAAACTGATGCCAGTGCGGCATTGACGGCAAAGAGATTTCAGGTCACAAAGACAACTTCCTACAGTTCCTCCGTTGCGGAAGGATATGTAATTTCCCAGACACCAAATGGGGATACCAAGGGAAAAGAGGGCGATACGATCACACTTGAGATCAGCCTTGGCTCAGAGAAGATTACAGTACCTGATGTATCGACAAGCTATAAGTCAGAGGAACAGGCGAAAGAACTTTTATCACAGTTTAATGTTTCAACGGTCACAAAATACAGTGATACGGATGCCGGAATCGTAATCGGACAGTCACTTGCGGAGGGAACACAGGCAGATCCGGGAGCATCCATCACGATCACAGTCAGTCTTGGACCGGAACCGGCACAGCAGATCACCACAAAGACTTATAAGCTGAATGTCAGCCTGCAGCTTCCATCAGATACATCGAATATCTCCGGTGCAGACATTGTTTTATATGATGATCAGGGCAATGTTTTACAGACCTGGTACGGCAAAACGATTGCAGATTTTGGTACTGGCGGACTGATTCTGACAAAGACCGGTATTCTTTCGGACAGTGGTAAAATCGTAGTTACCTGGCTGGACTTAAATGGAAATGATTTAAAAGACCAGACGATTGATGTACAGTTCCAGGAAGAATAAAGACAATAGGAAGATTTATGCAGGGAAAAATTATCAAGGGAATTTCCGGATTCTACTACATTCATGCAGCGGGATCCGGAATTTATGAGTGCAAGGCAAAAGGCGTATTCCGAAACCAGAACATCAAGCCACTGGTGGGGGACAATGTCGAGATTGCTGTGTTAGATGAGGAACATAAAAAAGGAAATATTGAAAAGGTCCTGCCGAGGGAAAATGAGCTGATTCGTCCTGCGGTTGCAAATATCGATCTTGCGCTGATCATTTTTGCGGCGGCAAAACCACAGCCTAATTTTAATCTGTTAGACCGTTTCCTTGTTATGATGGAATATCAGAATGTACCGGTTGCAATCTGTTTTAACAAAACAGATCTGGTTACGGAGGAGGAACTGCATGCGTTTGCAGACATCTATGCGGCGTGCGGCTACCGGACACTCTATGCCAGTGCAAAAGAGGAAAAGGGTGTGGACGCGCTGTTAGAACTTTTGAAAGGAAAAAGCAGCGGCGGTGGCAGGACCATCGGGAGTTGGCAAATCTTCTCTTGTGAACCGCCTGCAGCCGAACATCACCATGCAGACAGGGGAAGTCAGCCGCAAGATCGAGCGCGGAAGACATACCACACGACATTCTGAAATCATACCGATCGGCGGGGGATACTTATATTATGGATACACCGGGATTCTCCACACTTTACATTCCGGGAATGGAAAAGAAGACTTAAAGGGTTTATCCGGAATTCCGGAATGGGAACCATATTGCAGATTTCAGGGATGTAATCATATCAGTGAGCCGGACTGCGGTGTAAGACAGGGGTTAGAAGAAGGAAGATATCAGTTTGCTGCGGTA
>ENA-OQHF01001522-OQHF01001522.1-human-gut-metagenome-genome-assembly--contig:-NODE-1522-length-12664-cov-2.057350_pt1 | contig 12664 bp, 11 predicted proteins | sample MGYA00242559_ERZ504709 | MGnify/ENA primary metagenome ERZ504709 (study PRJEB26092, sample SAMD00036203) | human gut metagenome | host: Homo sapiens | study: EMG produced TPA metagenomics assembly of... | reverse complement strand
TTCGATGAAGCAGCCCTCGCCGAACTCGCCGCAAGCATCCGCCGGCAGGGGGTCCTGCAACCTATCGGCGTGCGCCCCGTGGCCGACACCGGCCGCTTCGAGATTATCTTCGGCGAACGCCGCTATCGCGCCTCGCTCATGGCGGAACAGGCGGAAATCCCGGCTATCGTCTTGGACGTTTCGGACGAGGAGGCCCAAGAGATGGCCGTGACGGAAAACCTGCAACGTGAGGACGTCAGCCCCATGGAGGAGGCCAACGCCTATCAAAAGCTCATCGAAAACGGTCGCCACGACGTACCCTCGCTGGCCGTTCAGTTCGGCAAGAGCGAAAACTACATCCGCACGCGATTGAAATTCCTCTCCCTGATACCCGAAATCGCGGAGCTCTTGGAGGCGGACGAGCTGACGGTCGGCGTGGCGGGCGAAATCTGCCGCTACGGAGAAGACATCCAGCGCGACGTGTACGACAATCATCTGAAAGAGGGAGTATACGGGTACAACAGTTGGCGCGGTCTGAAAGCTTCCGACGTGGCGAAGAACATCGAGCGGCAGTACACGACCGACCTCGACCGCTACCGGTTCGACAAGACCCTCTGCATGTCGTGTCCCCACAACACCAATAACATGACCCTGTTCTGCGAGGGCGGGTGCGGCAACTGCACCAACCGTTCGTGCTTGGACGAAACGAACGCCTCGTACCTCGCCGAAAAAGCCGTACAGCTCATGGGAATATACCCCGCAACGTTGTGTCATAGGGAATACTGCTATAATGAAACCGTAGTCGAACGCCTTGCATCTATGGGGTACGAGGTCGAAACGCTCAAAACCTATGCCGAGGAGTACCCCGAACAGCCGGTAGCCCCCGAAAAGGAGGACTACGACACCGCCGAGCAGTACGAGCAGGCGTACACGGAGTACGAACGTGCATCCGCCGACTATACGGAAGAGTGCGAGATGATCCGCGAGCGGGTCGCCGCAGGCGAAATGGCATACTATCTCCGTATCGACAACGACGATATTACTCTGTGTTATCTCGAAACGGCGGACACCGCGCCGGAGCAACGACTTTCTCCCATGGAAAAACTCGAAAAGCAAGACGAGCGCAACCGGGAAATCGCCCTCGAAAAGACCGTAGAAGATACCAAGAAGCGGATTTTGGAGGTCGATATGGCCGACACCAAATTCGGTGCGGACGAAGACCGGATGATCTATTTCTTCCTGCTTTCGTCGCTTCGCCGGGAGCATTTCGCCACCGTAGGCATCGAATGTGGAGATGCTTATCACTACCTTACGGACGAGGAAAAGATGCGTATCATCGACAACCTCACGGCCAAGGAAAAAGCACTTATCCGCAGGGATTATCTGCTTGCCAATTTCAAGGGTGCATTCGGGTCGAATGCCATCGCTTCCCTCTTGCTCGATTTCGCGCAGAAACACATGCCCGAGACGCTCGCCGACATCAAGAGCGGGCACAACGAAGTCTACGAGAAACGTCACAAGCGCATCGAGGAGAAGAAAGCCGTCCTGCTCGCGCAGGAAAAGGCGGCGCAGGAGCCGGCCCGGCCCGAGGAGCCACAGGCGGAAACGGACGGACAGACTGACGCGCAACCCGCGGAGGTCGCCGCGTAATCGTTACCAAGGCGGGACGGAGAAATCCGTCCTGCTTTTTTTATCTTTTCCGATAACCGGATAGCGGCCATACAAAGGTATGAACGCACAGGGCGGCCCTCTTTTTTATGCCCCTGCCGCCAGCAGCCCCCCCCTTTTTTACCGTCTTCTCCCTTTATAGCGGCGTGCACCGCCTGTTTCTCCCTGCTGTTCCACCTTCCCGTCCCCGGTCGGTTTTTTCGGTCGCAAAGGTCGGCTGCCGCGCCGGTTCCGCCGCTTTGAAGTGCATTTCCGGGAAAATTCTTCCTTTCAGCGCAAGTGTAATTTTCCGGAAAAAAGCGTCGGAAAGGGCTTGTCTGTCAGCCCCTCGAAGCGCCGTAAAACCCGAACGGTTCCGGAAAGGGATGCCGAACAGAGGGAAGAAAAAGAAACGAATTACCTAACATTCAAGACTATGGAACAAGACATTAGAGAGAGCAAAGAGTACCGCCTTGCCAAAGAGTGGGAAATGGCGGTCAACAGTTATGCCTTCAATCCCGCACGCTTTGCGGCCGCTATTCCGGACATGCACCCGACGCTTCAGCAAAGCCTCTATCGGCTGATTAAGGAGTGCATCAAAGTCATGGCGGACGAAACCCGCCGTTACGACGACCGCAACCGTGCGTCGCACGAGGAGGCGAAGCGAATCATGGAATACCTCAGAGCGAACGGAAGACACATTCCATTGAAATAACAGGCGTATGAGAACAAGAGAATTGCAATTCGACGGCATCGCCTATGTATGCGCATGGTAAAATCGAATGAAGACGACGAATTGATTATCGGCCCGACCGATCTGTTCGATGCCCTCCAGCAGGGCAGCTTCAGTGACCAGAACGAAGGCTTTGTCAATGATGAAGCCCGGCAGCGATACGATGAAGTGTTCTACTTCACGGATACTGCCAGTCTCAGACTGCCTGAAGATGAATTGATCGCTGTGCTCAAAGAGAGCAACCCCGAATGGTTCGACTGAAAACAATCATCTAAATATCAAAGTTATGGAAAAAGAGTATGTTATGGAAATCGCGCGGACCATCCGCGAACAGTTGGTATCGCTGACACCTATGCCCGTTCTCATGTCGTGGGGTGTCGAAGGTTTTGCCGCCACCGTCTATAAGGACATGCCGGCGTTGCAGATCGAAGTCAACGGCCGCCTGCACACCGGGTATGTTATTGTAGCGCTCAACGGCGCGGATTATTACGAAGTCTACCTTCAGAAGGGCGCCGCGGTGGAGTGTGTCAACGACGAGGTATGCTTCGACGAACTGGGAGACGTGATCGACCGCGCTATCGAGAGCGGTACCGACCAAGCCGAGTACGACCGCTTCTGCGAGCAGCAACGCGCCCTGCTGTTGAGCGGACAGCACGCCTGACAAGCCACCGCCAACAGTTCACACCGCCCGCACCACACAGTGGGGCGGTGTTTTCGTTTGCGACCGATAGCACCGGATGCGGGACGTCCCGTTATAGCTCCAAGATAAACAGAAGAACAGCGCCTTTTCTACAAATGTCGGGGACAGACACACATGGCATGGTGCGTATCATTTTGGCTGCGGCAACTTGTAGCTTCTTTTTTATCTCCCTCATGTCGCAACTTCGCAAGCTCACGCTTCGCCATGTTCCGGGGCTTCCTCTGCCGTTACATACATCTGGTTACGGCTTGTCGGGTTGTCCGGCTCCGTCATCTTCAGCACCCCTGCGGCAAGCATTGGATTGATATAGACGTTCATCACGTTTTTCTGGCTTTGAGGTTTACGTGCTGCATTATATCAAACAACGATTTCGGTTCGATGCAGAACTTCAAAATTTCCTCTTTTCTCAAATCTTGCTTATTGGGCTTTCTTGTAGTGTTTTCTTGGGTTGTTTTCTTGTCTGGTTTTTGTTCCTTTATCCCCCCTCTGCTTCCTTTCCCTCTTTTTCCCTCAGACATCCATTATACAAATTCAAGAGTTGAAGGCTTACCGTTGTTCCGGAAATAAAAAAGCCCGTAGTTTTTCCACTCCCTCCTTGTGTTTTTGGGGATTGCTCATTTTGAGTTTGGCGATATTCTGTAATTTCCATTTCACGGACGGATAGCGGCTTAAATCTCCGGCACAGCATTTTTCCCAATCGGGTTCGCCGTTTTCGAATGACAGAAGAAACTCCCTGTCCGTTTCGGTCATGCTATCGTTTACCTGCCGAATGAGCTTGTGCCTCGCCTCCTCATAATCCGGGTAGGTAAACGGCGTATCGGACATTCCCTCAAACTGGTTTTCCAATGCCTCCGTCTGGTCGATGGCATTCGGCTGTAATGATTCGATGACAGGCTTGTCGCTCCCTGTCAGGCAAAGTATGAAGCCGTCCTTGACATCATCGAACGATGCTATTTTCATATACTTGCAATCGAACAGATCGCGTGGGTGTTGCCGGCTCAATGCCGCTGCAATCTTACCCCCGTAAAGCTGCGAATAGGAGACGGTACGTGCTTTGCAGGTCATATTGAACTCCGTTTCCGCTCGTTGGCACAGCGTTTTCTCCTCCGTTTCCCCGATGAGCCCCCGCTTTGTCCCGTTCACTTCGATTTTGACGGTTGCGCCGTCCAGAGTACACTGCAATTTCCAGACATTCGGCTTGTGAATCACTTTGATACCCGGTATGGATTTCTCTATGCTGTTTTTCAGCGTCCGCAGGTGGCTGTTGATGGCTTCCAGACTCTCGTTCCTCTCCTGTATGGGAATATAAGTGAGGTCTATATCGACTGAATAGCGCGGCATATTCTTATGGAACAGGTTGATGGCCGTTCCGCCATGCACGGCGAAATCTTTGATTCGATATACGGACGGCATAATGCGTATCAGCAATGCCACTTGTTTTTTATAGATGTCATTCATATTCGTTCAGTTCTTTGGGTACGGTTATTTTTGTATTTGGAGATATAGGCCCCCGGTTGTTGCCAGTTGCAAATTTGGAGGTTCCCCAGCTCCATTTTTCGATGTGTCGAGCGTATCATACCAATAGTGTCCGGCCTTTTCTGCCATGTAGAGGAACATGCGCTTTACTTTAAGGCTTTTGGTCGTTTCGAGTAGCCGCTGTACCATATCGGGACGCAGCGTTGTCAGTTGCTCCATGATATAGTACAAGTCCATGTAGGAGTATTGTTGCGGCGCAAGTAACAGGCACTCCAAGAACGCCTGCTCGGGAGTGGAAACCGGCAAGTCCACCCCGTCTTTCACAATCGTCGTAACTTGCGGCTCTGGAAACGTATCGGTAGAAAACGTTTTTATTACCCTGTCGAAAACATCGGTGCGTATCCATTCTGGAATACGCTGTTTGCCGTGCGCTACCATCAGCAGCGGTTTGCCCATAGGCACATAGTGGTTGAAACCGAACAGTTCCAACGCGGAATGCGCCGCAACGCGGAACGTCTTGCCTAATTGCCTGTTGTAGCAAGACAAGGCGGCGTATGCCGACAAAGTGTCTCCCGTGCGATACATGACTCCCTTTGACAACATCGCAAGCCAGCCAGACTCCCGATACCTTTTTATCAACTGGTCGGAATAACCGTTCTTTTTCAGCCATGCGGAAAACAACAGTCCTTTCGGAGTGGCGGAAAGCAACAACTGGTTTATTTTGCTTCTTTGTTCTATATCCACAGTATATTATGTGTTTTCTATTTCAACCGCAAAGATAATATTTTTTGTCTCAAAATTGGGAAAGTTGATTTTGTGTGCAAATAATATATTTCTTATATAGAAAAAGGTTGAAAAATCAACTCTACCGATGTGCCGCGTTCTTCGGGCTTTATGCTTACGGTTTCATACACGAATGCGGGCGAAACCACGACCGCAGGATGCGTCCCCATTCCTTTCTCTTTTCTCCCTCATATCGGAATCCGGTTTCTCCCGGCTACCGTCCGATTCCTCGGTGGCGTGCTACGTCGGACATGTTTTCTATCCGGTAGCCCGTTCCTCTTTTATCCGGCTGCACCAATATCCGCTGACGCCTGCCCGTTCCGCATACCGGTCGTAGTCGGAAACGACGCCGATGGCTTTTTCTATGATGGCGTCAGCCCCCTTGATGTTGTAACGCCCGGCCAGTTCCAGCAGGTCGCCTCGTCCGATGTCGGAGTTCTTGTTGCCTATGGTCATGCAATGGCGGTTCATATAACCCGGTGCGGACGGATCAACGGAAAACGTGAAGTCGTATGCCGGCGCGGCATGCCACACCCCGTCGTCGCCCATCAGGAAGCCGAAATTCTTGTTGTGGTCGTCCACGTTTCCTCCCAGCACATTCATGACCGTCAGAAGAAACAACTGCTTGAGTTCTGCCGGCAAAATGCCGATACGGCAGGCGGTGTCGAACAGGCTTTCGTAACTGTCGGAAGAGGGCTGCATGGCGGCCAACGTCTGCACATGTACCTTTTTCCCTCCCCGGCGGTCAAACCGTTCGGTCAGGAAATGGGCGGTCTGCTCGCCCTCCACCAGATACGACGGCATCATGTTCAGCCCGGCATCCTTCGCCATGAGATAATAGCTGTACTCAATGCGCGTAGTGGGAATATCCGAATGCTCGTCGAACTTGATAATCATGGGGATGTATCCGGGCTGTGGGGGCGCTACCTGACCGGAGTAGCATTCGTGCGTTTCCGGATTGAGGTTGATGATCGCTTTCGGCCTGCGTCCTCCGGCGGACGTACCTACCTTGAACAGGCTCTCGATCATGAAGTCCGGCTGTATCTCGACCTTGAAGTCCTTCGCCTCGTTCAACGCCGATTGGGCCAGCTTGTAGAGGTCGGCTATCTCGACCTTGAACGGTTGTTCCATCTCTTCGGCTGCCGGAGGCAGAAATTCCAGCGCCCCCATGCCCCGCCTGCCGATATACGCCAGACGGTCGAGGGCCGACAGTTTCCTATAATCGGCAAAACGAGATGCGACGAAGTTCAGAACCAGATGCGACTTTTAGAGGGTTGAAGTAATCCAAAACGAAAAGCGACTGAAATTTCGCACACGCGCAGAATATATGTAAAGCAAATGCACGATCCGTTACATATCGCGGGAAATATGTAAAGCGAATCAAGAAAACATACCGTTCGAATGGCGTTTAACTGCCGCTCGAACGGATTTTTATTTCAAGATGAATCAATACCAGCTCCATCTATTCGCCTAAATACTCACCCTGGAACAGAGATGCCTGTGCCCGTTCCTCGTAGTTGCAGACCATCCACTCCTCTTGTCTGCGGCGATTTGATTTCGAGGCACTGATCGTCCGCTCGATACGATGGATAATCCATCCGTTCTTCCGGGCATACCGGTCGATCATATCGAACGGGAACATCGTGAGCATAAACTTTCCCTTGACGGTTTCAAGCAATTGCAAGAGTTGCTCCATATTCTGTTCGTTGAATGTATCCTCATAGTGTCCGCAATCGGAGTTCACATAAGGCGGATCGACGAAATGAAAGGTATCGGGAGCATCGTAGCAGTCGATCACGTCGAGAGCGTTTCGGTTCTCAATAGTCACTCGTTCGAGCCGCTGACAAAGCCGCTCTGTGAACTCATCCTTCGCGTTACGCAGTTTCTTGGTCATTGTGCCGCTGAAGTCATATCCAAATGTCCCGTCCATCATTGACGCAAACGACATTTTACAGAGCACCCATACGGCCCATGCCCGTTCGACGGGAGTAAAGAACTGCGGATAAGAGTTGATATGTCCGGCATGGGCGTGCAGGTCCCGGCTGTGTAGTGTTTTGTTAATCTCGTGTTTGAGGTCTGAATAGTAAACTTGCATACACCAGTAGAAGTTTGTCAACTCCATGTTGATGTCATTGATGATTTCAGCTTCGGAGGGCCGTTTGGCGAACAAGACGGCCGCACCGCCGCAAAATGCCTCTGTATAGATCTTATGCGACGGGATCAAAGGCAAAATGTGCTTGAGCATTGTCTGTTTGCCGCCATAGTAGGAAATAGGGGTTCTCATAGTTTGCTATTTTATTAAAATTAGTATCTTTGCGTATCTCATCTACATACCAGCCGTCCCCTGTACAGGAAACGACACAAAAAAATTACTCGCAGCAGGAGGTTTTATCCCCCGGTCGCTGCGAGTAAATCGTGCATTTGTTGGTATGTAGGTGAGATGACTGCTAACAAACCGGGGGATTTTTTGTGTCCTCCCCCGAAGGACTTTATTTGTCAGATTCGATGCTGACCGTTCTACTTCGTCTTTCACTTTTCTGCCGACAACCGACGTATTCCATACATGGTCCATCGCAGCCATTAAAAATTCTTCAAATTAATTTACGACTGTCTCCAATGGCGGTTCTCAAATCTTTGTCCAGGTCGTATGGTCGGTATCTCTCTTATAGACATACCCGTTTTGAATACGTAATCCGGCTTTTCCGATCAGGACTTCGAAAATATCTCCCGTGAATACCGCATAGTTGCTCGATCCTTTCACAACGGCTACTCCGTTGGGACGATCAGGTTCTTGCGGATGTCTTTCACGAAGTTGAATTGGGCGGCATTCATCGTTGCAGAGGCCGTAAGTTTTCCGGCTGCCGATGCTTCGACCGTAATCCGGATGTAGTACTTCTGGGCTGCTCCAGTGAAAAGATATGAAATCGTCTCGTCGATATTCAAATTCGTGTTTTGGGCTTCAGCCGTGCTGTTTCGGTACAGGGGATCGGCTTTCCCCGTCAAAGCGTTTACCACCTCGATCTTTACGCCCCCGCCACCTCCTTCGGCATTGCCTGTGATGCGGGCTGTAATCCGGGCTGACATCTGTACTCCCTGCCCACAGGTAAACGGCGGACTTGACTCGTAAACATTTCGGACAAAGGATTGCTTTGTCCCGTAGCCAGTGCGTCACTTCTTTCGTTTCTATGACACCCGGTACACTCACAGCACCCAGAACCTGCGATATGGACGTAATTCTGTATGGGGTGAGTATGATTTTATCTCCGCTTGCGGCCGCATCGCTCACCTCTACGGAATCGTTTTTGACCTGCAGGATTCCGACGGTTCCTTTGGTTGCGTGTACTTCCCCCGTCGGCGTGTACTCTGAACACGGCTTTTTTCCGGTTTGTGTAGTCGGCTCCCGACCAGAAGGGCACATCGTCTTCCTGCAAGCCTGCTCACGCCGGCCGTTCACGTCGCCTTCAGCATTTTTCAGCAACATCACATTGGTCATTATCAGACCGCCTTTCACCTCGGTACTTCCGTCTTCCATAGCCTTCTTGAGGTACTCTGTCGATTTGATGGATTCGTCTATCGCGTCGTCGATCAAGTCCGACATGTTGCTGCTTATTTCATAATAATCGGAGAATACTTTTCTGAACTCGGTGCCGGTTATCTCGGATGTCGTACTCATATCGGCCAGCAGGGGCGTGAGATAATCTTCGAGTGCCTGGAAATAGACCGTAAATGAATCCGTGGGGACATCATACTTTTCGGCATTCGCCATGATGCTCCAGTATTCGCCTTGAATCCGCACCCATTCATTAGCCACCTGCTGTTTGTCGGATGGCGTCAGGCTCGAATCCGAGGCAATGTAGTCCACATCCAGCTTCACCTGCTCGATCTGCGCCTGCACATCCTCTTCGGCCGTGATGTATCCCGTGGGGCCTTGTTGCCTTCCGTGAGCTGGATGTCGTAAATGTAAATCGGTCGCCAATAATCGACGTAAAGGTACGATTTTTAACAAGGACTTCCGGATTTGGTCGTTATAAACGGTCTTACATACATCATCAGAATATGGAGCAGATGGCGGGCGTGATATAATGTCGTATCCGTCTTCATAAACGGCACAGAACACGCAGCCGGTCTTGGTTTCCGGCAGTTTGATGCGTGCCTTGAAGACATAGGACATGCCGGCCTTGTAGGTGATCTTACCCCCGAAGCAATCCGTCCAGTTTACGATCTGGCTCGTAGCCGCAATAGCTACCCCTGCATTGCTCGCTTTGTTGGCATCGATCTTCATGTAGGCTCCGTCTGCGTCCGATCCCGAAGTCACCACGTCCGAAACACCCTCTTTGGCGCTGTTCCACGCATAGAGGAATTGTCGGGCTATATAGTTGCGGGCGCCGAACTGAAGATTAGCAATCTCGTCTTTGGCTTCGTTGGCTGCCGTATCATCGGTGTATTTAGATGCTTTGTCCCAATCCGAGCTCTCGAAATTACCCGTTGCACGGGATTCGATACAGCGCATGATGTCGCCACCTTCGCCCTGCGTCCAGATGTCACCCACATCGTAGGGTGTAGTCGGTGTTACGACGAATACACGACGTTTGGCATCGGCCGTGTCCTGCGCCCGCGCCGCCTCTTGCAGGGCCTTTACCGCATCGCTGTCGGCGATCGGCGTCCATTTATAGGTTCCGTCCTCTTCTTTTACCCACCGCCACGATTTGCCCGCATCGGGGTTCGTCGTCTCGTCGCTCGATATGGTGAAGTGAATCTGCGGGTATTCCGCCGGAGTGATTTTGGCATTATCGGTTTTGCGGATGACAAAAGCTATGTAGGGATTGTCGCTTCCGACGGTATAGCTCTGGCTCCATACGTAACTTGCTATAACCGCTCCGGATGACGCTATCGGATTGTAACCCATCGTATAGCCTTCGCCCACCGACAGTACGGCGCCTTTGGGTATTCCTCCGACCGGAGTTTTGAGCCGGATGCGGGTGCTGTCGGCGATTTTGATCTGATCCCAGGTCTTAATGCCGTCGATATAGGATGCACCGATGCTGCCCTGCTCCCAACAGCCTGCGTCCGTCGGGTCGAAATTCGCGGGCAGCGTATTGGTGACGTGTCGCCGATATGGTTTTCCTGCTCGCCGTCCGCTATCCATGTTTGGGCCGGTTCATTGTAAAGCGAGGGAGTATAGGGATAGAACCAGTTTTCCACGACACCGTCCAGCCGTTTGTTGATCTCGGACAATTCGCCGGGCAGCGTGTTATCGATGTAATCTTTGGCTTGCTGAGCTTTGCGATCGGCGGAATTGGCAGTGGCCTGGGCTTCGGTGGCCGTCTGATCGATCTGTTCGATGTCGAACTCCTTCTGGAACTGTCCCGTCGCGGGGTCGTAGAGCTTGCCTTGCTTCCAGCCTGCCTCCGGGGTGAAGGCCACGCCGACGCCGTTGTCGCCTACCAGCCGGAACAGCTTGCTCCGGGTGTCCAGCAGCGCCTTCTTGTCCAGGCTGCTGATCATACCTTGCAGATGAGAATATTACTCCAGATAAGGCCGAATAGCCCGACATCTGGATCCCGAAGACGGAGAGGTTCGTAAGGTCGCCGAACTGCGCGGCGATATTCTCGGCCGTAAACTCCCAGTCGCTGACATTGCGGAGATAACGCTGGTAGGTGCGCGTCGAGTAGCGCGAGCTCCGCCGGGCGGTATTCGTGAACGAGCCGTAGGCCACGAAGGTCATCGATTCCATCGGATCGATCTGCTTGGTAAAGGTGGCCGACAGGGGGCGCAGCTCGTAGCGGAACTGCTCGTTACGGTCGCCCAGGACTTCCGTGATACGGAAATAGACCGTGGCGAAGCCTGCGAAAGTGCGGTTGCCTCGGCCGTCGTCGGAATCTGCCGTCGCATTGTTCGACGGGTCGAAGTCGTGGAAGATGCCCATACATATATCTCCGACAGCTACGGCGCCGATCTCGCCCTCTTCGAGTTTGAGCGTTACGAGCTTCTGCTCCTTGTCCACGCTCTCCTTGGTGAAATAGGGAATGGAGACGAAGGAGAGCAGGATGCGCAGGTTCTCCTCGAATTTCTCTGTGCTCTCGAAATAGTAGCCTGTGATGCGTTGCTGGTGAACGGCGTTGGGGGAGGCGCCGTTGGCCGCCAGCTCCTGGAGGGCGTTGCCCTCCTTGGTGTCGAACATCTTGTGCTCCAGATAGTGGGCCACCCCCGCCGGAGTGTCCATATCCTGGCCATCCAGCTTGAACTTCATATCCATGCCTCCGTAATTGGTGGCAAAAAAGGCGTAGCTCTTCTGAAAGCCGGGCTTGGGCACCACAAAGATATGCAGTCCGTTGTCCAGCACCTGGTGGTACATCTGCTCCCCCACCCGGGGAAATTCCAGTTTCTCCATGGTTCAGCCCTCCGTTCCCTTCAGGAAGTAAATGGTGTCCAGTTCCAGCTTCTGAGCCGCCTGGGCCACCTGCTCCCGGGTGACCTGCTCCAGCTGGGCCACCAGCTCCTCGATGCCGGTCTCCAGACCGGCGGCCGTCTGGCCCAGCCAGAAGTCCTCCTGCCGGTCCTGGACATCCAGGGTGGCCAGGTGGGCGCCGATCATGGTGCGGCGGGTCCCCTCCAGCTCCCAGTCCTCCATGTTCCCCTGCCGGATCTCCTCCAGCTGATGGAGGATCTCGTCCCTGGCCTGCTGGAACTTGTCAAATTCGATCCCGGAGGAGACCAGGATCAGTCCCTTCATCTTCTCCAGGGTGGAGCTGGCGTAGTAGCACAGAGACAGCTTCTCCCGCACGTTCATAAAGAGCTTGGACAGGGTGGTGCCGCCGAACACGGCGTTGCACAGCACCATGGCGGGGTAGTCCTCCTCCCAGCAGGTCACGCCGCCGGTGCGGAAGCCCATGGCCAGCTTGCCCTGGGTCACGTCCAGGGCCTCCTCCACGATCTGGGGCTGGGTCCCGGCGTTCAGCCGCACCTCGCAGTCTGGGACAACACGGTCCGGGTTCACCGGCAGGGCGGCCAGGGCGTCATGCAGGGCGCGCTCCACCCGCTCCGGCTGGGCGGAGCCGGAGTAGTAGACCTCAACTGCCGCCGTGTTCAGCAGGGCCTGATACCGCTGCCACAGGCTGTCCGGGGTGACGGACGCAGCGCTAGTCTCATCGCCCAGCTTGTCCACGCCGAAGGCCTCCTCCCGGCACATGACCTGGGCCAGGCGGTGGCTGGCATACACCCGCTTGTCGTTGATTTGGCCCCCGGATGCGGTCCAGCAGGTTGGCCTTCTCCCCGGCCACATAGTCGGCCCGGAAGACGCCGTTTTTCCGTGGCGGGGTCCAGCAGCACCTGGCCCAGCAGGGCGG
>ENA-OQHF01001520-OQHF01001520.1-human-gut-metagenome-genome-assembly--contig:-NODE-1520-length-12671-cov-3.078444_pt1 | contig 12671 bp, 15 predicted proteins | sample MGYA00242559_ERZ504709 | MGnify/ENA primary metagenome ERZ504709 (study PRJEB26092, sample SAMD00036203) | human gut metagenome | host: Homo sapiens | study: EMG produced TPA metagenomics assembly of... | reverse complement strand
AAGAACGAGAGATGAAAGAAAACTCAAATACTTTTAAAAGAATTGCTTAAAGTGAAATTTAGGAACTTTATCAAGTCCTTTAGAAAAACAACTCACAAATACATTGCTAGAAAAATTGAATGAACTTACATTAAATATCTTTAACATCAATAGTGAAGAAGAGGTTTTAAAAATTATTAATAAAAAAATAAACAGTTTGAAATAAATGCTATCTCAAACTGTTTTTTAATATAAATTATTCAATTAAAAGAAAGATTTAAAGGAGTAGTTGATTCTTTTGTACCATGAGGAAGACGTTTTTTTAAAGGAATGACTTTAAAACCAGGGCATAGATACATAAAAGGGGAATAACGTAATTCATGGCTAAGTATAGAAATAACTGTTTTTTGATCTAAAGATGTATAAACATCAAAAACAAGGTCAAAATCTAAAGGATGAATGTTTTTTAATTGAATGCGAGAATCTTTATGATTTTTAATCATTAATTTAAAAATGTGATAGTTACCTGCTGTAATACATAATTTCATGAAAGCACCTCCTTTTATAGTTTGAACAAAAGCATAAATAATATGATTAAAAATAGACAATTTTTATTAAAAAAATTATAATAAAGGAAACGGGGAGCTTTTTGCTGAGAGTAAGTATTGACTTAGACCCATAACCTGATTTGGATAATGCCAACGTAGGAGATATAAACGTTAACAGAGTTCAACAGGGCTCTCTTTTTATTTCCAGGGAAATAAAAAAAGAATATTGTAAAGAAAGAAGGAAATTTGATGAAATTAAATAAAGAAGATTTATTATTGTATGGAGTAACAGATTCAAAATATTTAAAAGGAAGAAAAATGTCGGAATTAGTTGAAGAAGCCATTCTTGGTGGTGTAACAATGATTCAACTAAGAGAAAAAGAAATGACACATGAAGCATTTAAACAAGAAGCATTGGATGTTCAAAGTGTGTGTCAAAAACATCATGTTCCTTTGATTATTAATGATGATGTTGAATTGTGTAAAGAAATTGATGCAGATGGGGTCCATATTGGGCAAGATGATTTAAATTTAAAAGAAGCAAGAAAAATATTAGGTGAAGATAAAATTATTGGTGTATCTGCACATAATTATGAAGAAGCAAAAATAGCTTTAGAAAATGGGGCTGATTATTTAGGTGTCGGAGCTATTTTTGCAACTCAAACAAAAGATGATGCACAAAATATTTCAATGGATACATTAAATGAAATTTGTCAAAAAGTTGATATTCCTGTGGTTGCCATTGGTGGTATTAATCAAGTGAATATCTTAGAATTTATGGGTGTTGCTATTGATGGTGTTGCTATCGTTTCAAGTATCTTTGGAAGTGATGATATCCAAAAAGCAAGTAGCCTATTAAAAGATAAAATTCAAAGAGTTATCTCTAACAAAATGCCAACTTGCCTTACAATTGCAGGTAGTGATAGTAGTGGAGGTGCAGGAATTCAAGCAGATTTAAAAACAATGCTTGCTAATCGTGTTTATGCCATGTCGGTTATTGCAGCACTAACAGCTCAAAATACTACAGGAGTCGATGCTATCTATGATGTCGATGCTTCTTTTGTGGCTAGTCAAATGGATAGTGTGTTTACAGATATTTATCCAATGGCTGTTAAAATTGGAATGGTTTCTCAAAAAGAAGTCATTTTATCTATTAGTGGAAAGTTAAAACAATATCATGCACGTAATATCGTTGTTGATCCTGTGATGGTGGCTACAAGTGGGGCAAAACTTATTAGTGATGAAGCTATTGATACATTAAAAGAAAATCTCTTCCCACTCGCAACGGTTTTAACACCAAATATTCCTGAAGCCGAAGTTTTATCAGGATTAAAAATCAATAATGAAGAAGAAATGTTAACAGCAGCTAAATATATTGGAGATCATTATCATTGTGCAGTATTACTTAAAGGCGGACATCAAATCAATGATGCCAATGATTTACTTTATAAAGAAGGTAATTATCAATGGTTTAAAGGAAAACGTATTAATAACAATAATACTCATGGTACGGGATGTACTTTATCAAGTGCGATTGCTTCTTATTTAGCACGAGGTGAAAATTTGGAAAATGCTGTTAAAAAAGCTAAAGATTATATTTCTGGAGCACTTGCAGCAATGCTTGATTTAGGACAAGGACAAGGACCAATGGATCATGGTTATGTTTTAGATAAAAAAGATTAGACGAATTGTCTATTTTATAGGTATAATAGTGGCGGGTGATGAAAATGAATTATTATGAAGAAGCCTTGAAATTACATGAAAAACATCAAGGGAAAATACATACGGAATTAAATTGTGAAATTAATACAATGGATGATATGTCTGTTGTTTATACGCCAGGGGTTGCTGAACCTTGTCGTAAGATTGCTGAAAATGAAGAAGATGTTTATCGTTATACAACAAAATCAAATACAATTGCTGTTGTCTCAAATGGAACAGCTGTTTTAGGACTTGGAAATATTGGAGCCAAAGCTTCGATTCCAGTCATGGAAGGAAAAGCTGCTCTATTTAAAAAATTCGGAGATGTCAATGCGGTACCTATTTGTTTAGATACACAAGATAAAGAAGAATTGATTCAAACAGTTAAAAATATTGCACCATGTTTTGGTGGAATCAATTTAGAAGATATTGCTTCTCCAGATTGCTTTGAAATCGAAGAAAGATTAGATCAAATGTTAGATATTCCTGTATTCCATGATGATCAACATGGAACAGCTGTTGTAGTACTTGCTGCATTATATAATGCTTTAAGAGTAACTAAAAAAGATATCAAAGATATTACAGTTGTTTTAAATGGACCAGGAGCTGCAGGAACAGCTATTATTAAAATGATGCATACAGCCGGTGTTGGTAAAATTATTGCAGTGGATGAATTTGGGATTTTATATAAAGATAGACAAGAAGGACTTATTCCTCATAAGCGTGCTTTATGTGATATTACTAATCCTGATAATATGCAAGGTACATTAGCTGATGCATTAAAAGGTGCAGATGTTTTTGTAGGTGTTTCTAAACCAAATCTAGTAACTGATGAAATGGTTCATTCAATGAACAATGATCCAATTATCTTTGCAATGGCAAATCCTGAACCAGAAATTACTTATCAAAAAGCCAAAGCAGCAGGAGCAAGAGTTGTTGGAACAGGTCGTTCTGATTATCCAAATCAAATTAATAATGTTTTAGCTTTCCCTGGTATTTTTAAAGGAGCATTAGAAGCAAGAGTTCCTTCAATTACACCAGAAATGAAAGTAGCTGTGGCTAAAGCTATTGCAGATACAATCAGTGATGAAGATTTAAATGAAGAAAATATCATGCCAAAAATCTTCAATAAAGATGTGACAGCAGCTGTTGCTGATGCAATTAAACAATTTGCTAAATAAAAAAGATATTAACAAAATAAATGACCCTACCTATTTGGTAGGGCTATTTCATATAATTATATTATCATAGTTAAAGTGAAAGAAATCGATGATAAATATGGGTAGAGAGAATAGGGTGAAAATAATCAGTGAAAATAATTGAGATAAAAGATAGAAATGATGAACTATTAAATACACTGTAAAATGTTTGGGAAGATTCTGTAAAAGCCACACATACATTTTTAAATGAACAAGAAATTGAACATATTAAAGAATATGGTCCAATGACATCAAAGAATGTTGAACATTTGATGGTTGTAGATAATGATGAAGCTGTGGGATTTATGGAAATTGAAAATCATAAATTAGAGATGTTGTTTATAGCTTCTAACCAAAGAGGAAAAGGGCTAGGTAAAGCTTTGCTACAATATGGTATGAAGAATTATGATGTTTGTGAATTAACGGTAAATGAGCAAAATCCATAGGCTATTGGTTTTTATGAAGTAATGGGATTTAAAACATACAAGAAAACAGAATTAGATGAAGCAGGAAACCCTTATCCGCTGTTATATATGAAATTAGATAGATAAGATTTTATAGAATTGTTTAAAAAATTAATTATAATGAATATGAAAAAAGAACAACAAAACGGTTCACCTTGGATTTTAATAGTATGAAATAACTACCACACACTTTGCATAGAAACAGGAGGTAGTTATTTTTGTTATATATAGAAGTAATTTTACAATGATATCTATTACTGACATGCTTAATGCAAGTGTCCATACTAAATAATATATAACAAAAATGATTCTATTATGATAGAATGATACAAGGAGGTACATAGTATGGAAGTTATGCTTATTGTTGGGTTATTTGCTTCATCTGCGCTTTCCTTAAATTTTATTGTTAATCAAAAATATAAATTAGCAGGATCAATGAATATTATTAACTTATGTTTAGTGGTAGCGACAGCTTATCAATTTGATCAAGTAAAGAATATTGTTTGGTTATTTGGAATTGCGGCAGGAGTTGTACTTGTTTATTTTGTAGTAAGATTTCTTTTAAAGAAGAAGAAAAAAGAAAAACAACAATCTATTGAAAATAAGGTTGTTGATGTAGACGTTGTAGATAAGGAGAATTAGAGAATGGAAAAAGTATTAATTGAAATTGAAATGGAAAATGGAGATGTGATGAAAGGAGAACTTTATCCTGAAGTTGCACCAATTACAGTAGAAAACTTTTTAAAATTAATTGATGAAGATTTTTTTGCAGGATTGATTTTCCATAGAGTTATCCCAGGATTTATGATTCAAGGTGGGGGATATACAAAAGACTTTAAAGAAAAACATTGTGATTCTATTAAAGGTGAATTTAAAAGCAATGGTGTTAACAATGAATTAAAACATACAGAAGGTGTTTTATCTATGGCTAGAACAATGATCAAAGATTCAGCATCTTCACAATTCTTTATTATGCATAAACCAGCACCACATTTAGATGGTGAATATGCTGCATTTGGTAAAATTACTGAAGGTTTAGATATTGTAGATCAAATTGCCAATGTCCCTACAAACTTCCAAGATTGTCCAACAACACCAGTTGTGATCAAAACAATTAGAAGAGCGTAATTGTATGAAAGTAATGTTTATATCAGATATTCATGGTTCTTATTATTGGGCAAATAGGGCCATTGAAAAATATCATGAAGAAAAAGCGGATAAACTTATTATTTTAGGGGATATTTTATATCATGGACCACGTAATGATTTACCTAAGGATTATAATTGTAAGAAGGTTATTGCTTTATTAAATCCTTTAAAGAAGGATATTATTGCAGTTAGAGGAAATTGTGATAGTGAAGTTGATCAAATGGTTTTAGATTTCCCTATGCGTAGTGACTATGCTTTGATGGATGTTGATCAACATCATTTCTTTATGACACATGGACATTTATTTAATGAAGATCAACTTCCTTTATTAAATGAAAATAATATTTTGATTTATGGACATTTTCATAAACCACTTGCTAAAAAAGAAAACGGTATTTATATTTTAAATCCGTCTTCGATTTCTTTACCTAAAGAAGGTACGAATAGTTATGGTATTTATGAAAATGACTGTTTTACAATTAAAACATTTGATAATGAAATTGTAAAACAAATACAATTAGATTAATGAAAGAATCGTTTGATAGATAATATCAAGCGATTTTTTTAATGTGTGCCGGGCATGGCACTAATTCAGTTGGAGATAAACCAACCACAGGTATTTATCGCCAAGTGTAATGAACCACAAGTTGTTGTCAGTGATGGCAAGGATGGAGGAAGTGGTGTAGTGATTCTTTTGAGCGTACGAACAGAAACTTGATATAAGGCTAAATGGTGGATGAGATTGCATTACAAATCGAAGTCCAAAAGGTAAACGTAAAACCAAGACAGTAAATCAAGACGTTGTAAAAGTTAGAGGATTAGTGAATTACCCCGGTAGGTCTTGTGGACAACGAATTCCAGTAAACTTTAAAAGCAGTGATGGTACCGTTGGTCGAAAAGGTTTGTCACAAAAAGTCAGCTGAGATCGTAGTAGGTAGGACACACAATACTGAAGGACCTAATGTTTATATGATGTTTACTCATCATAAGCAATGTTTGAACAGTTCGAAATCGAGGATAATCTTATAATTGGAAATCGTAATTCCAAGGAGATGAAGGTAGAGAGAATGGTTTCAGATATATTTACGAGTGAAGGAAGAAACAACATGAGATTAATTGAAGTGATATTAGATGATAAAAATCTAAATGAAGCAGTCAAGAGGGTCAAGCGTAATAAGGGTGTAGCGGGAGTTGATAAAATGATCGTTTATGAAATTGATACGTATTTTCAAAACAATAAAGAAAGAATCAAAAAGGAAATATTGGAAAAGAAATATAGACCTCAACCAATTGCAACAGGTGAATTAAAATTACCAATTAGTGGTTATGTGCATATGATGAAAGCTTTTGAAAGAATGGTTTGTGAAGCAGCGGTTACTGGAAATAGAGATTTAGCTGTAACAGCTTTAAGTATGGATCTGTTATGTCAAATTGATCATGATGCTAATATTGTTATTGATGAACTTATTGAAGCGCATAAAGACTATTTACCACAGTTTAACCAATCTTAGGATTGTTTTTTCTTTTACACAAAAATAATCTTCTTGTTAAAAAGTCCGTGCAAATTTATTAAAAGTATGGTATTTTTAGTTATGGTAGGAGGGATAGTCTATGGTCAAATATATTGATATCGCAGATGATATTAGAAGTAAGATTTTTGATAAAAAATATACATATGGACAAAAACTCCCTTATGAATATGTATTATGTGTTGCTTATCATTGTAATAAAGAAACAATGAAAAAAGCCTTGGATATATTAGTAAAAGAAGGATTGATTGTAAGAAGAAGAGGGGCAGGAACTTTTGTAAAGGATTATGATGCTTCTTCAGAAGATGCAACTCAACTTAAACAATCAGGATTGGGTTTAACACGAAAATTAAAAGGCAAAGGTGAATTAAAAAGTGAAATTATTGAATTTTCGGTTATACCGAGTGATGAGCATATATCTAAAAAATTACAAATAGAAGAGGGATCCTTTGTCTATCATATTATTAGAAAAAGAGTATTTGATGATAAACCGTATTGTTTAGAAATCACATACATGCCTATTTCTATTATTCCAAATTTAAAATTAGAGCATTTGAAAGGCTCGATATACCAGTATATTGAAAAAGAATTAAAATTAAAGATACAAAGTACGCATAAAACTATACGTGCTCATCTATCGAGTCCGTTAGAACAAGAAAATTTGGGATTGAAGGAATATGAACCATATATTGAAGTTGAACAAACGGCATATTTAAGTAGTGGGATTATCTTTGAATATTCATTTACGAGATATCATTACAACAATTTTGAACTTCAAACAGTGACGGTACAATAAGCCAAAAAACATAAAAAAACGTTGTCTAAAATGATAGCGTTTTCATTTTTTTAACAAAAAAATCCAAAAAAATAACCGCTTTCAAAACGTTGAAAAACCCTTATTTTATGCGGATTTTTAAAAAATATGTTTTTTAAAATTAAAAGTATGGTACTTTTAATTTAAAAAACCATTGACTTTTATTTGCATAATAGATTATACTATTAGTGTCAAAAAAAATATTTAAGGGAGGAAAAATTTATGGACAAAATGGCGGATGTCTTAGGTCGCGCTGGTGCATGGTGCGGTCAAAACAAATATTTATCTGCAATTAAAAATGCGTTCCAAAACTTCATGCCTTTAACAATCGCTGGGGCAATTGGGGTTTTATGGTGTAACGTATTAGTTAACGAAACTACTGGGTTAGGTATGTTCTTCAAACCAATCATGGCTTTAGATTTCTTAAACCCAGCATTCCAAGCTGTTAACTTCTGTACTATCAGCTGTATCACAGTTGGTATCACTCTTGGTATCGCCCAAGAAATCGGTGTTTGGAACATGGGAGCTGAAAGAGCTGGTTACATTCCAGGTTTAGTAGGTTTAGCTGCATGGTTATCAGTTACAAACACTTCACACATGGTAGACGGAGCTAAAGAAGCTTTCACTGGTGTTGCTGGTAACGAATTAGGAGCTACTGGTTTATTCACTGGTATGATTATTGGTGTATTATCTGTAGAATTATTCTGCTTCTTTGAAAAACAAGATGCATTAAAAATTAAAATGCCAGAACAAGTTCCACCAGGAGTTGCTCGTGCATTCGAAGTTTTAGTACCAGCTACTATTACTTTAATCATCACTGCTTGTATTGGATCAGCATGTTATAACTTAACTGGTTTATACTTAAATGATGTTATCAAAAATGGTGTTCAAGGTCCTTTAGGGGCTGTAGGTGCTACAGTTCCAGGTGTTATGATTATCTATTTAGTAATCATGTTATTCTGGTTAGTAGGTATTCATGGTAACAACATGTTATCTGCAGTAAAAGAAGCATTATTTACACCATTAGCACTTGAAAACGTTGAAGCATTCAACAAAGGTGAAACTCCAAAAAATATCATCAATATGTATTTCTTACAAATGTGTGGTGAATTTGGTGGTTCAGGTGTTACTATCGGTTTAGTAATCGCAATCATTATCTTTGGTAAACGTGAAGATAATAAAGCAATCGCTTCATTATCATTAGTTCCAGGTTTATTCAACATCAATGAAACAGTTACATTCGGTATTCCAATGGTATTAAACCCAATCTTAGGTATTCCATTTGTATTTGCATGTTTAGTAACTATCTTAGTTGGTTATGTGTTAACAGTTATCGGATTCTGTCCAGTTGCATGTTTAACAGTACCTTGGACAACTCCACCAATCGTATTCGGATTCTTAGCTACAGGTGCTAACGTAATGGGTGCAGTAACTCAAGCAATCTTAATTGTTGTTTCAACAGTTATCTACACACCATTCTTAATTGCATACGAAAAATACCAAAACAAACAAGCTGCAGAAGCTTAATAATGAATTTGACAAGGATACAATGTATTCTTGTCTTTCATTGTATATAAAGGTACAATGAATTTGAGGTGAAAATATGAGTCTATTATCAACGATTGAATACCAAAAAGGTTTTAGTGAATTAGAAAAGAAAATAGCAGATTATTTAATTGAACATAAAGAAGATGTGATTCATATGAATCTTAAAGAGCTTGCAGAAGCAACTTATACTTCAACAGCAACAATTAGTCGTTTTTGTAAGAAATTGGGAGAAAAAAATTTTAATGACTTTCGTGTTCATTTTGCCGAAATAACTCAATCTCAAACATTTTCTACGATAAATTTTAATAAGCCATTTATGCAAGATAGTTCGATGAATGAAATTTGTCATAATGTTGGAGGAGTCTATAAACAAACCATTGAAGGAACTAATCAAGTTCTTGATATGAACGAATTAGAAAAAGCAGTGGATTATATTGATAAAGCAAACATCATTGACTTGTTTGCGGTAGGAGATTCTTTTTTATCAGCATTGATGTTTGAACATAAAATGACTTATGTCAATAAGTTTGTTAACTTGAAAATTATTCCTACAGAGCAGACTCAACAAGCTTTGCATACGACTAAAAATTCAGTAGCGTTAATTATTTCCTATTCAGGACAAACAAATGAAATTAAACCTATTGTTGAACGTATTAAAATAAATGGGGGAACTATTATTGCAATCACTTCTTTAAATGATAGTTATTTAAGAAAAAAAAGCAGATATTTGTTTAACAATGTGTTCAAAAGAAAATATTATTAATAAAATTGGATCATTTTCTTCTAAAATAAGTAGTGATTATATTATAGATTTAATCTATTCCTTACTCTTTAAAAAGAATTATCAAGAATTACTTATTAAAAAAGTCTCTATGAATTTAGATTGGGATGAAAGAAGAAATGAATCAACACATGAAAAAGGAAAAGGAGAATAGTAATGGGACATATTTTATGGGTAGAACCTGTATTTAAAGAAATGATTTGGGGAGGAAACCAACTTAAAGAAAAGTATGGTTATGCTATTCCAAGTGATCAAACAGGAGAATGCTGGGCACCTTCAGCACATCCAAATGGTGATAATAAAATCAAAGAAGGAGAATTCAAAGGACAAACACTTTCAAAAGTTTTTGATGAACATCGTGAACTTTTTGGAAATATCAAAGATAAACAATTTCCATTGCTTGTAAAGATCATCGATGCTTGTAATGATTTATCTGTACAAGTTCATCCAAATGATGAATATGCAGCTCTTCATGAAAATTCATTAGGAAAGACAGAATGTTGGTATGTATTAGATTGTAAAGAAGATACAAAGATGGTTATGGGACATCATGCTAAAACCAAAGAAGAACTTGTAAAAGCTATTGAAAATGATGATTATGATCATTTATTAAATAAGTTTGATATCAAAAAAGGAGATTTCTTTTATATTCCAAGTGGAACAATTCATGCTATCTGTAAAGGTTCATTGATCTATGAAGCACAGCAATCATCAGATATCACATACCGTGTTTATGATTATCATCGAAAAGATAAAGATGGAAATGAAAGACAACTTCATGTAAAACAATCCATCGATGTGACAACAGTGCCTTATAAACCATATGATCTAGCTAAACAAGTAGAAGAAACAATAGAAAATGGAACAAGAAAAGAACTCGTATCATCTAACTATTTAACATTAAATAAATATGATATGACAGGCTATAATAAAGTAAAGAATGATAAACCATTCCAACTTGTATCAATCATTGAAGGGCAAGGAACAGTAGAAGGAAAAGAAGTTAAAAAGGAAGATCATTTGTTGTATTGTTCAGATCAAAAAGAAGATTGATTTGATGGAACTAATGACAGTCATGATTTGTACATTATAATGAGATGTTATCATTGTAGTCATGAAATAAAAGATTCTGCTTTTGCTTATAAGGGTAGACAAGAATGTAAAGAATGTCATAGTATTTATCAAATCCATTTTCCTTCAGGAGTAGGATTTATTCCTATTGTGATTGCCTTTATACCGGCTTTATATATGGTAACAATTTTAAGATATGCATTTATTGTTGGACTTGCGATCTTTGTTATCTTTTATTGGGCCATTGATATTATTATGAATAATATTTTAATTTATTTAGGTAAATATGAAATTGAAGAAATTGAATAAAACTTGTATTTAAAAAAATAAAGAGTATCATTAAATATGTAAATAGAAACAGGGGAGCTTGTAGGCAGGCTGAGAGGAAGTCATCAAACTTCGACCCTTTAACCTGATATGGATAATGCCATCGTAGGAAGTCAACATTTCGATTTTTTTTACAGGAGCATGTCTCCTGTTTTTTATTTAAAAAGAAGTATCCACATATGTGGCGGATTGAAGGGGAGCGCCTTGAATCTTGTATTAAGCGAAGGGAAGCTGTGTTCCAGCGTGAGAGGATACCACAAAGTATCGACCGAACTACCATAAAGTTATTTCATAAACGAAGTTTATGTTTTTGATGATGGGTAAGTTTGGTCATCTTCATATTTATGAAATAACTTGTAAAAAACAAGGAGAGAAAATATGTTAGAAGAAATGTTAAAAAATGTTAGAGAAAAAAGTCCACTCATTCACAATATTACAAATTATGTTACAGTCAATGATTGTGCTAATGTCGTTCTTGCATGTGGAGCATCACCAATTATGGCAGATGATCAAAAAGAAGTTGCTGAAATTACTTCGATTTGTACAGGACTTAATATTAATATTGGAACACTTAATACGCGAACGATTGAATCAATGGTCATTGCTGGGAAAAAAGCTAATGAACTTCATCATCCAGTTGTATTAGATCCTGTAGGAGTTGGAGCATCTACGTTAAGAACTCAAACAGCTTTAAAATTATTAAAAGAAATTCAGTTTTCAGTTATTCGTGGAAATATTTCAGAAATCAAAACTTTAGCTTTAGGAAGTGGTACAACGAAGGGTGTTGATGCTAATCTTGCAGATAAAGTGACAGCAGAAAATATCCATGAAGTTGTCAGTTTTGCTCAAGAGTTTTCTAAAAAAACAGGGGCAGTTATCGCTATTACAGGGGCTATTGACTTAGTATGCAATGAAAATATTGCTTATGCAATTTATAATGGTCATGAAATGATGTCTTCGATTACAGGAACAGGATGTCAATTATCAGCACTTACGGCTTCGTTTATTTCCGCCAATCCTGATTATTTACTTGAAGCAACAGTTGCTGCAGTATGTACCATGGGTCTTGCTGGAAAAATCGCACATGAAAGATTAACACCATTAGATGGTAATGCAAGTTATCGAAATTATATTATTGATGCTATTTATAATATGACTCCTAAGCAATTACAAGAAGGATCTCAATATAAAAAAATCTAACTAGATATGTGATTACTCTAAAATAATGAAAAGAGGAAGATTATGAAAACAACAGATAAGATGTTAGAAGCAACAAAAGAACTATGGAAATCTTATAATGAACATCCTTTTGTTAAAGGAATACAAGATGGTTCATTAGCTAAAGATAAATTTAAATATTATATTATGCAAGATTATCTTTATTTAAAAGAATACGCTAAAGTTTTTAGCGATTGGAGTTGCTAAAGCAAAAACTTTAGAAACAGCAAATCTTTTGCTAAATATATTGCTGTAATGAATGGTGAATTAGATGTTCATAGTGGTTATATGGAAATTTAGTAAGACAAGAAGAAATAGATGATATGAAACCATCACTTGATAA
>ENA-OQHF01001516-OQHF01001516.1-human-gut-metagenome-genome-assembly--contig:-NODE-1516-length-12688-cov-3.997532_pt1 | contig 12688 bp, 14 predicted proteins | sample MGYA00242559_ERZ504709 | MGnify/ENA primary metagenome ERZ504709 (study PRJEB26092, sample SAMD00036203) | human gut metagenome | host: Homo sapiens | study: EMG produced TPA metagenomics assembly of... | reverse complement strand
TGCGTTTCATCAGGCTATCGCTGAATGAAAAAAGGCCGTTTTTTATGGTCCGCACACCGGATAACTGAGAAGCAGAAAGCCGGAAAAGCCCGGAATATCAAGGAAAAACAGCTCAAAAACTCGCGCAATACGGTCTCAAAGCCGCTCGTCGCGCACCGCAGTTCAGCAAACGATAATCTACAGCTTAAAAATGCTAAAAAAGCCCGGAAATACGCTATTTTCCGGGCTTTTTCTATGCCTAAAATCACCTGATTCCGATGGTGAAATTTGAGGAAATTTGACTTCATATTAGCCCATTTTGATGGGTTTACAGAAGGCCATTTTGGAGGGGAAATTAGCCCCGCGAGTTCTGACGAAATCTGAAAAAATTTAATATCAGGTATCCTGTTACATAGAGCCTTGGCTCATTCTTTGAAAACGAGAATGGGTCGAGGCTCTATTTTTTTCGCCCGAAATTCGGCGAGACAAATTTGAGCAGGAGGTAACAGGTATGACGGATTTCAATCAGAAGACCCATGATACCGATGTGGGCAGCGATTCTTGGACCTTCCGGCTGCGGAAGAACCACATTTTTGAAGACGTTAAATGGTCTTTTGGAGCAGGAACGCGGTGTGAATGTGTCCGGCAGAATTATGTTGGAGGAGGCGGATATCCACAGTCTATCCATGGAAGAGTTGAGAAAAAATGTGGGACTGGTGTTTCAGACACCGGCACTGTTTCCGTTTTCTATTTATAAAAACCTGACCTAAAAGCTTTCAGGCGGTCAGAAGCAGTGTCTGTGCATTGCCAGGGCGCTGACGGTGGAGCCGAAGGTACTGCTCTTAGATGAACCTTGTTCGGCTCTGGACGTGAAGGCTTCTGCCAAAATAGAAGAGCTGCTTAAGAACCTGAAGGAGCGTTATACCATTGTGATTGTTACCCACAACCTGGCGCAGGCAAAGCGCATTGCGGACGATGTGGCCTTTTTCCAGAATGGACGGCGGGTAGAAACAAAGGATGCAGAAACATTCTGGGAAAAGCCGGAGTGCGAAGAGACGAAAGAGTTTTTAAAGGGATGAGTTTTATCCGTTCTGTTCAGCTCTTCGTATGGATGGAAACCAGATGGCCGGTGTGAATACGGAAATACCGGTCATTTGCTTGTCTGTCGTGTTTTCCACAATATGGGGAAGGTTGGATCGAATCAGCGTCGAATCCCCTTCCATCAGGTGAATTCTCTCGGTTCCGATGATAACATCCAGTTCTCCGGACGTGGACCATGATGATCTCCTCACTGGGGTGAATCACAGGGCGTTCGCCATCCTTAGCATGTGCTTCCAGCTCAAAACCGATAATCAGAGACTGGGGAACAAATTCTGCCGATGGCATCGGCGTCAGCAGATGGTAACGGATATTGGAATGGGGCTGTGATAAAGTGATGACCTGATTTTTTCTGGTAGTCAGTGTGTTGTCAGCTTCGGCTTCTCCCATAAAAAGATAGGTGGGAACATCCAGAGCAGCGCTGATTTTGCGAAGCGTTGACAGGGATGGATCCGTCAGATTGCGCTCTATCTGGGATATATAGCCAATGGAAAGTCCTGTCTGTTCAGCCAGGGCTTTTAGTGTAAAGTCTCTTGATTTTCTTATGTTGCGTATCTGCTCACCGAGCATATTGTAACCCCCCTGTTCGATGTACTTTATTCTATGATCTTCAGCGGAATCCGCTGTCTGTATTAGTATACCATTGTTTTTGTAAATAAACCAGAGTTTGATTTGTTTTATATATATAAAAATATTAAAGTTTACTATTCTCCTATTTGCCTTATTATCTGTTTCGACTTTGGCTTATTTTCACAGATTTATGGAATATTTTTTATGTAAAATCCCTAATTTTGTATTTTGAACGTGAAAAGGTTGACTATATATTTTAGTGAGAGTAAAATTATACTAATTTTAAAATAATTTTACAGTATGGAGGTCTAATATGAAAATTATTGATGTAAAAGTAGAAGTGATTCACATTCCGATGAAGAAGCCGTTCCGTATTGCATTTGCCGTACAGGATCATTCTGTGAATGTTCTGGTAAAAGTTATGACAGATGAGGGAATCTATGGAATCGGAGAGGCAGCTCCGTTTGAACCGGTTACCGGAGAGAACAGTGCAACCGTTCTGGAAGTTCTTAAATTGTTTAAACAGGGTCTGATCGGTATGGATCCGATGAATATTGAGGGAATTCATCTGATGATGGATCGTCTGATTTCCGGCAATACCTCAGCAAAGGCTGCAATCGATATTGCGCTGTATGATCTGAAGGGCAAGGTTATGAACCAGCCGCTGTACAAGGTACTGGGCGGATACCGTGACCAGATCGTAACCGATATGACAATTGGTATTGATAAGCCGGAACTGATGGCACAGGAAGCAAAAGAGCGTGTTGAGCGTGATGGATTCCGTATCCTGAAGGTGAAAGCTGGAATTAATCCGGCGGATGATATTCGTGCACTTACTCTGATTCGCGAAGCAGTTGGACCGGATATCCGCCTGCGTGTGGATGCAAACCAGGGATATACCGTAAATGATGCGGTAAGAGTTCTGAATGAATTTGAAAAAATCGGTGTTGACGCAGTAGAGCAGTGTCTGCCATGGTGGGATATGGACGGTTCCAAGATCCTTCGCCAGAAGGTTAATATGCAGATTATGCTGGATGAGTCTATCCATTCTCCGGTTGATGCAGCAAAAGCCTGCAAGATGGATGCAGCTGATATTCTGAACATCAAACTGATGAAGTGCGGCGGTCTGTATCCGGCAGAGAAGATCAATGCAATCGCAGAAGCAAATCATGTAAATTGTATGGTTGGCTGTATGCTGGAGACGAAGGTTGCGATTGCAGCAGGTGTCAGCCTGGTTGCAGCTAAGAGCAATATCACAGAGGCAGATTGCGACAGCTTCATGTATGCAGTAGATCCGGAGATGGGAATGCCGGGTGGCTTCACCATCGAGGGTGGCGTATATACACTGTCTCAGAAACCGGGTCTTGGTCTGGATCTGGATTTCTAATTCGGATAATAAATGCTCCGCGGGGATGCGCTGACCGAAGTCATGCGCCAGGCCTCGCGGAGGTTCTCACTAGAAAGGATTACTTAATTATATGGAAAGTACAACATTATTTTCATCAGAAAGCGCATTGCTTCTGGTTATGTTTCTTATGGTAGCTGTCGGCTTTTGGCTTCAACACTTTAAAGTGTTCAAGGTGCTTGGACCGGCTTTAACGGTTATTGTTACCGGTATTATTCTTTCAAACTTGAAAATTGTACCGGTGTCCAGCCCGACCTATGATGCCCTCAGCAGTTATTGTGTACCGCTGTCTATTTCTATCTGTCTGCTGAGCCTGGATCTGCGTCAGATGAAAAAATTGTTAAACAGAAACTCGATTATTGCACTGGCATCAGCAGCGGTAAGTGTCTGCCTGATGGCATTCGTGTTTGGTATTTTATTCGCATCCAAGATTGATGAGGGATGGAAGATTGCCGGAATGTTTGTCGGAACCTATACAGGCGGAAGTTCCAACCTGACAGCAATCGCAGTCGGACTGGATGCGGCAAAGGGAACCATCGCAGCTGCCAATGCAGCAGACTATGTAATTGGTATTCCGAGTCTGATTCTTATGTTTGCGGCACCGGCTATCTACAAGAACTCTAAGCTGCTGAGAAAGCTGTGGCCTTATGAGATGACAGAGGCAGAGCTGCAGGGCGATGGAGATCATGAAGAACTGATGGCATCTAAAGAGTGGTCCATTCAGGAGATCGCATGGCTGCTGGCAATCGGCTTTGGTACTGTATGGGCAGCTACGACCATTGCAGGCATGGTATTTGGACCGGGCTTCCGCAGTGCGGGACGTATTATTCTGATTACGACTTTCTCAATTATCATTGCACAGATTCCGGCAGTACGTAAGCTGCGCGGCAACTTTGACCTGGGACTTTTTGTGGCACTGTTATTCCTGACCACCATTGGATTCGCCGTTGATCTGAAACAGTTCTTCGGATCTACATTCTATATTACCTTATTCTGCTTCTGCGTTATCGTCAGCTGCATTGTACTGCATCTGCTTGTAACGAGACTGTTGAAGGTAAAATTTGAGTATGTTCTTCTTTCTGCTGTGGCATGTATTTCTGACGGCCCGACAGCTGCTCTGATTGCATCAAGTGCACAGTGGAAAACTATGATTACAACCGGTCTTCTGATGGGCGTTCTGGCCGGAGCGATGGGCAACTACCTTGGTATTGCAGTTGCTTATGCTATCCGCGGCATCATCGGAGTATAACAGGAACATAGTAACTGTGTACACATGTGTGCACAGCAGCGAATAGGGAGATGAATCGTTATGAAACTATATCATTTGTATGTATCGGGAATTCTTTATGCGGAACTTGATTTTGATACGCAGCCGATCTCCATTCAAAAACTGGATATTGCATCGGGTAAGCTGCTTCCGTGGGAGACTTTGTCGGAAGAGGACAATGCCTTTTATAAATCATTTACCAAAATTGACTTATTGAAGCTGTCACATCAGCTCCATAGCTATGAACAGAAACTTGTGGGAGACGGGGAAGTCATCGTAGATCTGCCGGAAGGCGCAGAGCGCTATACAAGCAGTAAGGATTCCTGGTATCTGCAGCGTGATGTCAAATTCCCGAATAACAAGCTGGTAGAGAATGGTAAGCTGCTTGCAGTGTGCTGTCCGGCAAGGGAAATGGTTACGGTACTGGTACGGGACGGCGAGGAGGACAGAACGGTTCTTAAAATGTGGAAAAACACCTGGCCGGATGAGAAAATATACGGAGTTAATCATCTTGGAAGCTTTCTGGTTCCTATGCGGGATGGTATTCATCTGTCAACGGATGTTTATGTACCGGCTGGGCTGAACGAGAAGGTGCCGGCGGTACTGATTCGTACACCATATGGAAAAGAAGATGGCTGTGAGGTTTACTATCGGTACGTACAGCGCGGCTATGCAGTCGTAGTTCAGGATGTCCGGGGCCGTAACCTCAGCGAAGGCGAATGGATTCCGAACCACTCTGAGGTAGAGGATGGCGATGACACTCTGAACTGGATTGCAGAGCAGTCCTGGTCTTCAGGAAGTGTCGGCATGGTAGGCGGTTCCTATCTGGGATATGTACAGTGGGCAGCAGCAGCTAGCGGTAATCCTCACCTGAAAGCCTTGATCAGCGTCGTATGTGCAGGAAGTGCATTTGTGGATCTACCGAGAAGAGGCGGCTGCTTTACCTCCGGAATGCTTGCCTGGGGATTCGCTGTTTCTCAGAAAAAATTCCATCCGGAACTGATGGAGCGGGATGACTGGGAAGAAGTATTGAACATCCGCCCGTTAGATCAGCTTGCAGAAAAAGCACTGGGATATCATGTTCCGTTCCTGGATAAATGGCTGGAAAATTTAGATTATGATGAATTCTGGCATCGTTCCAACTGGAAGGAGCGCTCTGTGCATGCGCAGATCCCGGCTCTCATACAGTCCGGCTGGTTTGATGATAATGGAATGGGAACGACAGAGGCTCTGGAGCTTGTGCATGATTTTCCGGAAGGCATGAGAAAAGTAATTCTAGGTCCGTGGCAGCATAGCGGAAACAGCAAATACGATATGCATGGAGTGTCATTTGGTGACGAGGCTCTGCGCTTTGACTTAGATTTTATTTATTTCCAGTGGTTTGAGCATCATCTGAAGGGCGTAGACAACGGAATTGATAAAACAGCTCCAGTTGAGTATTATACCGTCGGACAGGAAACATGGAAGACAGCTTCCAACTGGCCAATTCCGGAGACCCAGGAAACAGAGATTTACCTGGACAGCTGCGGTCATGCCAACACATCCTCCGGTGATGGAGTTCTTTCCTTTAAACTGCCGGAGAAGGAGAGTCAGGACAGCTATGATTATGATCCTCAGAATCCGTCAACTCATATCATCGATATGTCTGAAAATGAAATTGAGGTTCCGGAGGACTATACAGAGGAGGAGAAACGTCAGGATATGCTGTGTTACTCCACGGATCCGCTGGAGAAGGACGTGGTAATCACAGGCGATATAACCGTGTCTCTTTACATCGCTTCCGATGCACCGGATACGGATTTCATGGTTCGATTAACGGATGTAGATGAAAATGGCCGTTCTATCAAACTGGCAGATGGTATCTTATCTGCGAAGTATCGCAATGGATTTGACCATGCAGACTTCTTAAATCCGGGCGAGGTAGTTCCGCTGACAATCCTCACGACGAAGATTTCCAACTGCTTTAAGAAGGGACATCGAATTCGCGTGACGATTACCTCCAGTGCGAAGAACTTTGTATTCCCGAACAGCAATACAAAAAACGGTTTCAACAGCCAGACAACGGTTGTTGCACATAATACAATCTTCCATGGCGGACAGTATCCGTCCAAGATTACGGTTCGTATGGAGCAGTAAGGCATTTTCGAATTTTGCAAACAGGGTGTCGGTATTTCAAATGTCGGCATCCTGTTTATTTGCAAAAATAGTGTTAAAAAAAGGTTACAGCAAACAAGGAAATCGTATACAATTAAACATGAAAAGTGGTATTGACCGAAAGAAGGTGCGGTACGGAAACGGCCGTTCTCTTTGGAAAATATCAATCCGGTTAACAGAACAGTATTTAAACCTCTCAATTCGGCGCATCTGCTCTATGCGGGCGTTGCCCCAAAGACAGTTCAGTATTTGGCAGGGCATGAGAATAGTAAGACAACTATGGACATTTACGCGAGGGTCAAGTATAATAAACCAGAGGAACTTTTCGAGGTAGTGAATGATGCTTTGAACCAGGAGAATTTCGATGAAAAATTACCGATTTCTATGGTTAAGGAATAGGACAACCGACAACAGAAAATGCGAAAAAGCCCGTAATATCAAGGAAAAACGCACCATAGAGATGCTTAATACGGTCTCAAAGCAGCTCGTCGCGCTCCGCAGTTCAGCAAGCGATAATCGACTGCTCAGACTATATCAAAAGGTTTACAAAACCCCGGAAAATCAAGGTTTTCCGGGGTTTTCTTATACCAAAACTTATCTGTATAATTTGACCCTATTTCCATGCTGAACGCACCGAATGTCAGATGTTGTGCGACAGAAAGAATCTCTCAATGGAAAGATGTTATGACCAATAGCTTGCAAGATTTGCAGGTGCAAGTGGCCGTAGAGATGTGGAGATACAATCCACGAAAATTGCCCACACGAAACATTGTAGATGAGCTTTCGCTGGCATTGGCATTGAGAGAAGATGCAGATGAACGGGTTGAAGAAGCAGTAGAAGAAATGCTGAATGAACTGTGGAGGAAGATAGATGGTTACAGGAATTGATAGCTTTAAGGAATGGTTCAAGGGCAGTGAAGAACAATATGCTATCATTGGTGGAACTGCGTGTGACATTCTGATGACGGAGGAGGGACTGGACTTCCGTGCGACAAAGGATATTGACCTTGTTTTGATTATAGAAGCAGTTGACGCAAATTTCGGAAAGAAATTTTGGGAATATGTAAAACAGGCGGGATATGAGCATTGCAACAAAAGTTCGGGTGTGCCGCAGTTCTATCGCTTTAGTCACCCAATTACAAATCAGTATCCTGCAATGATTGAACTTTTCACGCGAAAGCTGGATGCCATCCAACTTCCAGAAGATGCAGTGCTAACACCGTTACCGATGGACGAAGATATTTCGAGTCTGTCTGCTATTCTTTTGGACGATGATTACTATGAATTTTTGAAGCAGGGGAAAGTCACCGTTGATGGAGTGACTGTCTTGGATGCGGCATATTTGATTCCGTTTAAGGCAAAAGCGTGGATGGATTTGACAGATCGTAAGGCCGCAGGAGAACACGTTGATAGCAAAAATATCAAGAAACATAAGAATGATGTTTTCCGTCTGACGGAGTTGATTGATCCCACCGCCAAGGTAGTGGCTCCCCAAGGAGTTTATGCCGATATTCAAGAGTTTGTCCAGCGTATGAAAAAAGAAAACTTGGATATTAAACAGTTGGGGCTGGTTGGCAGAACAAAGGAGAAGATTCTGGAAGAATTAAAAGCAATGTACGAGACACTTTAATATAGATATTTGAACAGACAAGGGCGTGTCAGTAAGGATTCGATTGACTTGACCAATAACAATCAGAGAATAAAAACGGAAAAACTGTTTTTAGATGAGGAAAACCATGAAAACGCTCTGCATCACAGCACAAGGACTTTGATGCATTGGCCGTGACTCAAATGGTCACCAGGAAAGATGAATAACAGTTTACAGAAAACAGAATAGAATCATCTTCGATGTCTCGTTGGGAAACTAACGGGGTATTTTTTTGCCCCAATCCGGCTGTATAGAACACTGAAAAGTCAAAACGAACCGTAGGTAGTCCTGCAAGGACAACCAAAGTGCGCCTACGAGGCCAACGCGAAACCGGAGGATTCTTGTTAAACTTACTTTGTAAGGACGAAAGTCCGGATGTCCCTTGAAAACTGAATACTCATTCTTCAGGTACATTCCTGTTTGGTCAAGCCTTCGACTGCACGCCATGAAGCCCATCGGGGCGATAGCGGTTTCGCAGAAGCAAATGCCGGATTGCAACCGGCGGCGGTGTTAAAGCCAGACAGGGACAATGATACTTCCGTAATTCGCGGTCCGGCCATAAGGAAGGCGGGATGGTTAAATTCCAATGGAGCAGTGAAGCACACTGCCGCCTGTGAGAAATCCTACATCTCTGGGGTGATAAGAAAAAGTACAGAGAAACCATATTTTCAGAAAGTACTGCCGGGTGCTGTATCAGCATGATACCTGGCAGGCTTTATCCATATCAGTGTATGGAGATTGGAGACAACAGCAAATGAAAGAAAATTGGGTTTATCGGCGAGGTGATTTATATCTCGCCAATCTCGGTGTTCCGGTCGGATCAAAGCAGGGCGGTGTTCGTCCTGTTGTGGTTCTTCAGAATGATGTCGGCAATTATTATTCACCGACGATCACAATTGCTCCGCTGACATCGAAAATTGAGAAGAAGCGAAAGCAGCCAACGCATTTCTTTCTCCGTAAAGCAAAGGGACTGGCAAAACCGTCTATGGTATTGGCAGAACAGCTCGACACCTGCGACAAGATATGCGTGATTCGCTATCTTGGGCGGGTAAGTAAGGGGCAGATGCGTGGGATTGATGAAGCTGTAAGGATTCAGCTTGGTTATTACATTCCGGAACAGTCAGAGAAAAAAAGACAGGGCAATGCCGAAAGGATGGCGAAGAAGGCGATGGATAAACTGATTACAAGGAAGGAAGCAGCCAGTATACTGGGAATCAAGCGTAAAAACACTGGATGCTGCAAGAACAGACGGTTTGATCTCCTATGTTCAGTATGTGGAAAATGGCTGCGTTTATTTCACGGAAGTGGGGATTCAGGAGTACATTGCAAAATGTACACACCGTGCAAAACCGATGGAACGTGCTGCGACATATCGCAAACCTCGAAGCTTTCGGCGGTGAAAATCGACATCGTTGAGTATAGACGATGAATCCGCAATAATGAAAGCAACAACAGAATTGGAGGTAATGATATGGCGGCAAGAAGAATGATGCTTCCCGATTATGGTACGGTGAGTATGAAGGGAACGCAGTATTATCGAACCCGTGTAACAGATCAGCAGGGGCGGCGGGTTTCCTTATATGCAAGAACGAGAGAGGAACTGTACCAGAAGGAACAGGAAGCGATCCAGCAGATTGAGAACAAGACGTATCGCCGCAGTACACCTACAGTGGAGGAGTATTGCGAGAAATGGCTGCTGATGCAGTCGGCACAGATCAGGATGACAACGCTGATTGACTATACATCGAAAGTGAAGAACTACATCATTAAGCCATTGGGCGATATGCATTTGGGAGATGTAACAGCAGATGACATTCGCCTGGCACTGCTGGCGGCATCAAAAAAGTCGGCATCCGTGTACAAATCGGTGAGCGTTATATATAAGTGTATTTTTACGGCAGCAATGGAGAGCAAGATCATTGATGAGAACCCGACCATCTATCTGAAGAAGAATGTGGGAGGAATTCCCCAGAAGGAACGCCTCCCGCTTACGGATGAGCAGGTGGATAAGCTGCTGGATGCCATTTACGGCTTGCCGCCGTATGTATTTGTGATGCTGGGGCTGTACGCAGGATTGCGGAGAGAAGAAATCCTCGGACTTCAATGGGATTCGGTGTATCTTGATTGCGAGGCTCCGTACCTTACCGTTCGGAGAGCCTGGCATACGGAGCATAATCGTCCGGTGATTCTGACAGAGCTGAAAACAAAGGCAGCGCATCGGAATGTCCCTCTGCCGGACAATCTTCTGGAATGTCTGAAAGAGGCGAAGAAGACATCGACATCGGATTATGTGGTTGCAAACCGGGATGGAGACCCGTTGTCTTATACGCAATTCAAGAGATTATGGCAGTATATCGTAACCCGTACCACCAAGGAACGCTGCTATTATCGCTATGAAGATGGCAAGAGGGTAAAGCATACGGTGAAGCCGGTTCTGGGGCAAAAGGCAGCACACAATGGAAATGTGGTTTACAGTCTGGACTTTGAGGTGACTCCGCATCAGCTGCGGCACACCTATATTACGAATCTGATTCATGCTTCGGTTGACCCGAAGACAGTTCAGTATCTTGCCGGTCATGAAAGCAGCAAAATCACCATGGATATTTACGCCAAGGTGAAATATAATCGCCCAGAGCAGCTCGCAGGAGTGCTGGAAGATGCTTTTGCATCGTGGGATTAAGAGTAAATCAGAAAAAACTTGGGGCAGGGATGGTCAAAAATCCCTGCCCTTTTTACATACATTCGACATCCTTGAAGGAAGTGGTGTACGCCATGATAATAAGAGTAGCAACACCCAATGTATGAACATAGACGAGGAGGAGAACACATGGCTAAAGGAAAAAAGCGCCCTGCTGAACTTCCGGAATACGGAACAGTGATGATGAAAGGGGTACAGTATTACCGCACCCGGATTACAGATGCAGACGGAAAGAGAGTGGCAGATTTATGGGCTGACACGCGAAGAATTATATGACCGGGTGGAAGATGCCCCAGAAGAAAAATTGCAGAAGTGGTTTTCCACAGAGAGAATCCGACCGTGGAAGAGTACTGCGAAAAATGGGCTGCTGGATGCGGTCTGGAACGGTAAGAACCATACGTTGGAGGGATACGAGCGGATGGTGAATCGGTACATCGTGGGGTCGATTGGACAGATGTATATGGATGAGGTGACCACAGATGACCTGCGGCTGCTGATGGTTCCGCTATCAAAAGGTTCTTCCGGAATGTATGGCCAGCTCAATATGCTGATTAAGAACATTTTTAATTCGGCAGAAGAGAGCAAGGTGATCAAAGAGAATCCATCCAAAACGATTTGTGCAAGAGGCGGAAAGCCTGCGAAACGGCGCGAGGCTTTGACGGATGAACAGACTGCCATTTTGCTGGATAGCATTCGTGAGCTTCCACCGTATGTCTTCGTGATGATCGGCTTGTACGCGGGATTGCGTAGAGAAGAGATCCTTGGATTAAAATGGGACTGCGTATTCCTGGATGAAAAAACGCCGTACATTTCAGTAAGGCGTGCATGGCATGTGGAAGGTGGTGCGCCAGTAGTCAACACACTTTTGAAGACTCCGGCAGCGAAGCGAGATGTTCCGATTCCCAAATGCCTGGTAGCCTGTCTCAAGGAAGCAAAGGAAAAAACAGAATCGGAATATGTGATCTCCAATTCAAAGGGAACTGTTTTGACGGAAACACAGTTTGTGAGGGTCTGGAAGTACATAACAGTCCGTTCTACCGCAGAACGCTGTTATTACACCTATGTAAATGGACAGTCCATCAAGCATAGAATAAAGCCAAGGCTTGGTGAGCATCAGCCGAACAATCCCAAGCTGGTGTATACGATGGACTTCAAGGTGACTCCGCACATGCTGCGGCACACCTACATCACCAATCTGATTTACAAAGGTGTTGATCCTAAGACGGTGCAGTATCTGGCAGGCCATGAGAACAGCAAAACGACTATGGACATCTATGCGAAAGTCAAGTATAATAAACCTGAGGAATTAAGCAGCGTTGTGAATGCTGCATTCGGGCTGCGTTAAACTGCACCAAAAATTTCGCGATTTCGTGGGTTTGCCTATGGGTTTACTGAGAGAGGGAAGCCCGAAAAAACCGCATGATACTGGCCTTTTTGGATCAAGGTCAGGTGAATACGGTCTCAAAGCAGCTCGTCGCGCTCCGCAGTTCAGCAAGCGATAATCGACTCTCAGACTATATCAAAATGGTTCAAAAACCCCGGAAAATCAAGGTTTTTCCGGGGTTTTTCTTATACTTAAACGGACTAATATAGTCTAACTCCATTTGACCAAACGAGAGCCGTTTTTCACCCAATTTTTAGTGGTTAAATATAGGACAACCGGCAAAAATGGGGTTCCAAAACGGCCTTAGTGGTTAAAAATAGGACAACCAGAGAGCAATTTCGGGGTATTTTTGAGGGTGAATTTTGGAACTCTCAGACACTGGATTTTTTCGCTGGAGGGTTTGGCATAATCTGACCAAATCTGAACAATTAAATACGATTCTAATGCAGGCACTCAGTAATAAATAACTGGGTGCTTTTGTCATG
>ENA-OQHF01001514-OQHF01001514.1-human-gut-metagenome-genome-assembly--contig:-NODE-1514-length-12700-cov-6.076672_pt1 | contig 12700 bp, 13 predicted proteins | sample MGYA00242559_ERZ504709 | MGnify/ENA primary metagenome ERZ504709 (study PRJEB26092, sample SAMD00036203) | human gut metagenome | host: Homo sapiens | study: EMG produced TPA metagenomics assembly of... | reverse complement strand
CTATAATATATAATTATTTTGATTTTAGTCAATGTTTAAATTTTATTAGCAAATTAAAAGGGATTTTAATGTATAATACGTATATAAATATTGAAAGGGTGAGATTTTTTGGACGCTTCAATTCGCATTTTAGCAGAAGAAAATGAGAAAAAGATTCTTTGTGATAAGGCTTGCTTGGCTGTTAATTCACGTGGCAGAGTGAGAGAAGAAGAGGAATGTAATGTCAGAACTTGCTTTCAACGTGACCGTGACAGAATAATTCATTGCCAAGCCTTTCGTCGGCTTAAGCATAAAACGCAGGTGTTTTTAGCTCCGAGCGGCGACCATTACAGGACAAGACTTACCCACACTCTTGAGGTTGCACAAATTGCACGCACTATTGCAAGAGCGTTAAGGCTTAATGAAGATTTAACAGAGGCAGTTGCTCTCGGTCACGATTTAGGTCATACACCTTTCGGCCATGCCGGTGAGCGTGCTCTTAATCAGGTTTTTGAAAATGGTTTTCGCCATTATGAACAAAGCGTTCGTGTTGTTGAAAAGATTGAAAAGGGCGGAAAGGGTTTAAACCTTACTGACGAAGTTAAAAACGGTATTCTTTGCCACACAAGGGGCGAAGAAGCATACACTCTTGAAGGGCAGATTATTAAGATTGCCGACAAGATTGCTTACATTAATCATGATATTGACGACGCTGAACGTGCAGGCGTTCTCGCAGAGGAAGATATTCCGCTGAGTCTTAGGATGCAGCTTGGTATGACGAAGTCTGAGAGAATAAACAATATGGTTATTGACGTTATAAAAAACAGCGATGATAAAATACGTATGAGTGATGACTGCTATTCAGGTTTTATGGATTTGCACGAATTTATGTTTACTGCTGTATATACCAACCCGGTGTGCAAGGGTGAGGAAAAAAAGGCTGTCAATATGCTTTTACAAATATACAATTATTTTATTAATCATGTTGACGAAATGCCCGAAGAATACATAAATATTGCAAATGAGGACGGTTTTGAACGTGCTGTCTGCGATTATATTGCCGGTATGAGCGATACTTATGCATTGAAAATATTTAATAAGCTTTTTGTGCCTATGTTTTGGTATGACTGATTAATTTTTGAAAGGAGTTGAACAATATGTCGCTTAACGAGAGTTTTCTGCAAGAACTTAAATATAAAACAGATATTGAAGATATTGTTTCAACTTATGTTTCATTAAGAAAAAGAGGAAATACTTCTGTAGGTCTTTGCCCGTTTCATAACGAAAAAACACCGTCATTTACCGTTTATAATGATACGCAATCTTTTTATTGTTTTGGTTGCGGTGCAGGCGGAGATGCAATAGGCTTTATCAAAAAAATTGAAAATCTTGATTATATTGATGCCGTTAAGCTCCTTGCCGAACGTGCAGGTATGCAAATGCCGCAGGATGGCTTTGATGACAGTATATCAAAAAAGAGAAGACGAATTTTGCAGATTAATAGGGAAGCGGCAAAATTTTTTCATTCTTATTTAATGTCGCCGCAGGGAAAGACCGGTTACGATTATTTTATCAATCGTGGTTTAACCCCAAAAACTATTGTTAAATTCGGCTTAGGGTATGCGCCTGACAGTTGGGACTCGCTTTTGAAGCACTTAAAGTCATTAGGCTACGGTATAGGCGAAATGGTTGATGCGGGTGTAGTTAAGGTCGGCAGAAATAATAATTACTATGATACGTTTAAAAACAGGGTTATGACTCCGATAATTGACGTTAGGGGCAATGTTATTGCCTTTGGCGGACGTGTCCTTGATGACAGCAAGCCGAAATATGTTAACACGTCGGATACGCTTGTTTATAAAAAGACAAATGAACTTTTTGCTCTTAATTTTGCTAAAGACAGCGGTAAGGATTCGCTTATTCTTTGCGAAGGCTATATGGATGTAATTTCAATGCATCAAGCCGGATTTAATAATGCTGTTGCAGGATGCGGCACGGCGCTGACAAGTGAGCAGGTACGCTTGATTAACAGGTATGCAAAGGAGGTTATACTTGCATACGATGCCGATGAAGCCGGTCAAAAGGCAGTCCACAAGGCAATGGAGCTTTTTAAGAGCACCGATGTCAAAATTCGTGTTCCTCGTTTTACGGGAGGAAAAGACCCTGATGAAATTATAAAAAAGCTCGGGCGTGACAAGTTTAAGGGTATGCTTGAAGGCGCAAGCAATGATACTGAATTTTCGCTTCTTGAAATCAGGGAAAAATATGACCTTGAAACAACGCAAGGTAAAATCGATTTTGTACGTGATGCACTTAAAATTATTGCGACGCTTCAGCCTGTTGAGCAGGATTTATATTTAACACGTATATCGAGTGAATTGTCGATTGAAAAATCAAGTCTTAAACTTCAACTTCAATCACTGATAAAAAACAATCACAGAAGAGAATCTAAAAATCATTTTAAAACAATAGTTAACGATTACACAAGAAATGTTACAAGAGAAGCATATGACACGGGAGTGCCCCACAAGCAGACGAAGGCTGAAAATCGCCTTTTAACTTTATTAATGGTTTATCCCGATTGCTCTAAGCTTTTGAATGATTTTGATTCAAATATGCTGTCTGACGGCTTTGTCAAAAAAGCTTACAGTGCTATACTTAACAGAATCAACGACGGACCTGAGTTGAACTTGATGTCTTTTGGTGACACGTTTACCGACAATGAATATTCACGTCTGGCACGTCTTATTAATAACGATTGTGAAAGCAATGATTCTAAGGCGGAATTTAATGATTGCTTAAAAATCATTGAAGAAGAATATAATAAAAAAAATTCCTCGTCACCATCAAATATGAGTGAGGATGAGTTTAGAAATTTGTTTAGCCATTTAAACAAATGATATAGGAATACATAAAGCGGAGGATATTAATTTATGAAAGAAATGAGTCTTACACCTAATGCATCGCCAAGCGATGATAAGAAAAGTGCGGCTTTTAAAAAGCTTATCGAAAAAGGAAAGCAAGTCGGTCATCTCTCAACTCAGGATATTGATACACTTATTGTTGACCTTGACCTTGATGTTGATGAGCTTGAAAAGCTCAATGAGCAAATTGATGCGGCAAACATTAGCATTATTGATGATTTTTCGGCAGAGGCACTTGACGGAATCAGCCTTGAAGTTGATTTGCCTAAGGAAACAGATGCAGCTGAAACTGTCGCTGTTAATGATAATGCCGCAATGGATGATCCTGTAAAGGTGTATCTTAAGGAAATAGGCCGTGTGCCGCTTCTTACACCGGAGGAAGAAATTGAACTTGCTATCAGAATTTCTGAGGATGATCAAGAGGCCAAGAAGCGACTTGCTGAGGCCAATCTTCGCCTTGTAGTAAGTATTGCAAAAAGGTATGTCGGCAGAGGTATGCAGTTTCTTGACCTTATTCAAGAGGGTAATCTCGGTCTTATTAAGGCTGTTGATAAATTTGATTACACAAAGGGTTTTAAGTTTTCAACATATGCTACCTGGTGGATTAGGCAAGCTATCACCCGTGCTATTGCAGACCAAGCAAGAACTATAAGAATTCCTGTTCATATGGTTGAAACTATCAATAAGGTTAAAAAAGCTAACAGTCAGCTTCTCCACCAAAACGGCAGAGAAGCCACACCTGACGAAATTGCAGAATTTCTTGAAATGCCTGTTGATAAGGTAAGAGAAATTTTAAGAGTAGCGCAGGAGCCTGTATCACTTGAAACACCAATCGGCGAGGAGGAAGATTCACATCTTGGTGATTTTATTCCTGACGACGATGCACTTGCACCTGCCGATGCGGCTTCAATGAGCCTTCTTAAAGAGCAACTTGCAGATGTTTTAAAAACGCTTACTCCGAGAGAGGCAAAAGTTCTTTCACTGAGATTTGGCCTTGATGACGGAAATCCGAAAACACTTGAAGAAGTAGGCAAGGTGTTTAATGTTACACGTGAGAGAATCAGACAGATTGAGGCGAAAGCTCTCAGAAAACTTCGCCATCCGAGCAGAAGTAAAAAATTAAAGGACTTTTTAGACTGATTATGACAGAAGAAAAAATTGACAGAATAAATGCACTTGCTCATAAGCAGCAGGCGGTCGGTCTTACCGATGAAGAAAAGGAAGAACAATCAAAGCTCAGGCAGGAGTATATCGCTTCAGTCAGAGCAAGCCTTGTAGGTCAACTTGAAAATACATATATAGTTGACGAAAACGGCAATAAGAAAAAGGTAAAAAAGAAATAATGGGAAAGCTTATAATTATTGAAGGTCTTGACGGGTGCGGCAAATCAACGCAAACGCAATTACTTGAAGAATATTTTGAAAAAATTCAATTAATTTTAAAAAAATCAAGCTTCCGGATTATGACAGTAAGTCGAGCACGCTTGTTAAAATGTATCTCGCCGGTGAATTTGGCAAAGATGCCGCTGATGTAAATGCTTACGCTGCCGGCGCTTTTTATGCAGTTGACAGGTTTGCGTCTTATAAGCTTGATTGGGGCAACGATTATAATAACGGAACATTGATTTTAGCTGACAGATATGCCACTTCTAATTCAATTTATCAAATGGAAAAGATTGATGAATCTAAGTGGGATGAATATCTTGATTGGTCGGCTGATTTTGAATATAACAAAATAGGTATTCCTAAGCCTGATTTGGTGATTTTTCTCGATATGCCCGTTGAAGTGTCACAAAGGCTTATGACTGCTCGCTATGACGGTGATGAAAGTAAAAAAGACGTTCACGAGGCTAATGTTGATTTTCTTAATAAATGCAGAAAATCAGCACTTTATACCGCTTCTAAGCAAGGCTGGGCGGTTATACCTTGTTCTGACGGCGAGAAACCGCTTCCTATTGAAGAAATACATAATACTATTCTTGATTTTGTAAAAAAAGAATTGAAGGAAAAATAAAATGTTAGAGTTTAAAACACCGCAAATTGAGGATAAGGCATGGGTTGACCAATGCTTTAAGCATTTAAAAACAATGAATTGCGATTACACATTTGGCAATATGTTTGTGTGGAGCACCGAGTACAGTACCAAGATTTGTAGGTTTAAAGACTTTTTTATTTGCAGTTGGGGTATGGGCAAGGAAACCAATTTTGGCATCCCTGTCGGAAAAGGTGATTTTAAAGAAGCCGTTGAGGAAGTTATCAAATATGCTAAGGCTAATGATATTATGCCACGCTTTTACGGTGTTACCGAAGCTTATGTTGAGATGCTAAACGAAAATTTTCCCGATGCTTTTCAATTTCTATATGATGAAAGTTATGGAGATTATATTTACGAGGTTGAAAAAATGGCTTCGCTTAAAGGAAAAAAATACCACGGCAAGCGCAACCATATAACGAACTTTAAGAAAAACAATCCTAATTGGTCTTTTGAAACGATTAACAAAGATAATATTGACGATTGTATTAATCTTCACGCTAAATGGATAAACACTCACGTTGATGACAGTGATATTTCTTTTGAATTTGAAGCCGTTTTAAAAGCGTTTGAGAATTATGACAAATTGGGATTTGTCGGCGGAATCATAAGAATAGACGGTGAAGCTGTTGCCTATACTTTCGGTGAGCCTATCAGCGATGAAACATTTGTAACTCATTTTGAAAAAGCCCCGCCGGATATTCAGGGTGCCTATCCAATTATTAATCAGGAGTTTACTAAAAATTGTTTGATGAATTATAAATATGTAAACAGGGAAGAGGATTTGGGACTTGTGGGCCTCAGAAAGGCTAAGCAATCCTATTGTCCTGAAATTTTTCTTAAAAAATGCATAGCTGTTTACAAAAACTGATAATATGATTAAATATTTTGATGATGAAAATTTGATTATTCGCTTATGGCATGAAGCTTTTGGCGACAACGATGAGGACATCGTTTTCTTTTTGAAAAATTGCAAGCATAAAAAATGTTTGGGCTTCTTTGAGGACGATGAGCTTTGTTCTATGCTTTTTCTTGTTGATTGTAAGGTTAACGGCAATAATGCAAAATATATTTATGCCGCTTGCACATATCAAAATAAACAGAAAAACGGTCAGATGACCAATCTTTTATCCTTTTGCAAAAGGAAATATGATTTGCTGTCATTAATTCCCGCAAATGATAAGCTTGTTACTTATTATGATAAGCGTGGTTTTAAGGGTAGGAGTGAAATTAAAAATATTATTTTTAATGAAAGCGACGATATAAAAGAATACCTTTTAGAAGGCTATGAACTTACGAAGCCGCTTTTATCAATTTATAAAAAAAATGGAGATTTAATAATGGTTTACGTATTTTTAGCAGACGGCTTTGAAACTATCGAAGCGCTTGCCGTTGTTGATATGCTAAGGCGAGCAAAGATTGATAACGAAACTGTCGGAGTAACAGGTAAAACTGTTAAATCATCACATAATATTGAAGTTGTTGCTGATATTACAATTGATGAATTAAATATCAGTAATGCAGATGCAATTGTTTTACCGGGCGGTATGCCGGGTACTTTAAATCTTGAAGCAAACGGTGTTGTTCAATCTTCGATTGATTACTGCGTTGAAAACAAAAAATATATTTGTGCTATTTGTGCCGCACCTTCAATTCTCGGTCATAAGGGTTTATTGAAGGGCAGGAATGCGATATGTTTTCCGGGTTTTGAGGAAGATTTATGCGGCGCAATAATTTCTGAAAAATATGTTGTTTCAGACGGCAATTTCATTACCGCACGTGGTGCAGGCGTTGCCGTTGATTTCGGTCTTGAAATTGTCAAGGCGCTCGGCGGCAGTGAACTTTCAAATAAAATCAGGGAAACTATCCAATGTCAATAAAAAATGAACTTCGCAAAAAATATAAACAAGCACGCAAAAATATTTCAGAAAAAAGAAGCAAGGACAAATTGATTAACGAATTTCTTTGCAATATGGAGTGTTATAAAAGCTGTGATATGGTTCTTTTTTATGCCGCACTTGATGATGAGGTTAATTTGGATTTATCAATCAAAGCTTCACTCGATTACGGTAAAAAAGTAGCCTTGCCTGTTTGTATTGACAATAAGGGTAAAATGCAATATTATTACATAAGGTCACTTGACGATATTAAAATCGGTGCTTTCGGTGTTCGTGAGCCTGATGTTAATTTTTGCACCTTGGTTGACGATTATACCGATGCAATCTGTATTGTTCCTGCGATTGCATTTGATAAATCGGGATACCGCCTTGGCTACGGCAAGGGATACTATGACAGATTTTTATGTAATTTTGACGGAATATCAATCGGTATTTCCTATGATGAATGTATAACTCAAAAACTTTGTGTTGACAGTTTTGATATTCCTGTTGACTATATAGTTACTCAAAGCGGTGTATTTTCTACCGCACAAGGAGGTAAAAATGGATAATAATGAATTTAAGCTTAACGAAACAGGCATAAATCCTGTTAATACGGCAAGCGAAAATAACGATGTCTATTTTACTAATGTTAAAACACAAAAGGCAGATATAAACAGACGTGAAAATATCGCCCATACTGCGCAAAATAACGGAAACGATATCCCTAAAAAGCGTGTTCCGGTAAAAAAAGGTAAAGGTGTAACCTCGACGTATGTCTTTTTTATTGTTGTTATTGCGCTTTCTATGCTAATTTCAGTTTATGCGATTTTTTGTATGAATGATGTGTTTGGTATCACAAAAACGACTTCAACTGTTACTGTCAACCTTGATAAATCAATCGATAATGTTGATGACGCAATTGATGTTCTTTCTGACAACGGTTTAATTAAGTGCAAAAATTTCTGCAAGCTTTTCGCTAAATACAGAGAGCATAATATCGGTCCTAATATTAAAAACGGATATTATAATAAAGACTATAAATACGATGCCGGAATTTACTATCTTAACGGAAAAATGGGCGTTGAGGGTATGCTTGTTGCCTTTCAGGGTAATAATGCCACTGCCGAAACAGTAAGCCTTATGTTTCCGGAAGGTACAACCGTTCCTGAAATTGTTCAAAAATTAGCAGATAACGAGGTTTGCGATAAAACTGCTTTGCTTTCGGTTATTCAATCAGCTGATTTTTCGTATTCTCTTGTATCAGATTTAAAGGCGAGCGAGCAGGTTCCGTATAGGCTTGAAGGCTATCTTTTCCCTGATACGTATGAATTTTATGTTGGTGAAACTGCAAACTCTGTTATCAAAAAATTCCTTGCAAACGGGGATACCAAGATTAAAGAAAAATACAGAACACGTGCAGAGGAACTTGGATATTCTATGAACGATATTATGAAAATTGCTTCGATTATTCAGTGTGAGGCTGGTAATAAGGAACAAATGAAAACAATTTCTGCCGTTATTCATAATCGTTTAAAGGACCAGGCTAATTTCCCGCTTTTGGGTGTTGATTCAACAGGGGATTATATTACCAATAAAGTTGCTCCTGCTCTTACGTCAACTTCTGCGCATACTGCGGATTATTATAAAACATACTATAGCACCACAGGCTCATCAACCGTTGTAGGTTTACCGCCAAGCCCGATTTGCAATCCGGGAATTGATGCAATAGTAGCAGCTCTTTATCCTGCAAATGTAGATTATTACTATTTCTTCCACGATACTAAGGGCAATATGTATATGGCAAAAACTTATTCTGAATTTAAACAAAAGGCAGCAACCTATGCTCCTTATCTTAATGTGAACTAATGAGAAATATTGAATTACTTTCACCTTGCGGTGATTTTGAAAGATTAAAACTTGCACTTAAATTTGGCGCTGATGCAGTATACCTTGCAGGTGAAATGTTTGGTATGCGCACAAATCCATCAAATTTTAGTGCAGATGAATTAAAAAAAGCTGTTGAACTTGCTCACTCACTCGGTAAAAAAGTTTATTTAACCTGCAATACCTTGCCGAGAAATGAAGAAATCGAGAAGCTTCCCGAATTTTTGAAATATGCTCAGGATATCGGTATTGACGCATTTATTATTGCTGATATCGGCGTAATGGCGTTGGCAAAAAAATATGCTCCGAATGTTGATATTCATATGTCAACTCAGGTTGGAATTGTTAATTATCAAACGGCTAATACACTTTATGAAATGGGCGCAAGCAGAATTGTTACCGCTCGTGAACTTTCGCTTGATGAAATTAAAACAATTCGTGATAAAACTCCAAATGATTTAGAAATAGAGGTATTTGTTCACGGCGCTATGTGTATGAGCTTTTCAGGCAGATGCATTTTGTCTGATTATATGACTCACAGAGATGCTAACCGTGGCGATTGCGCTCAGCCTTGCCGATGGAAATATCATCTTGTTGAGGAAACTCGTCCGGGTCAATATTTCCCGATTAATGAGGAAAAGAACGGCACATATATCTTTAATTCTCGTGACCTTTGTATGATTGAGCATATTCCCGAACTTGTTGATGCAGGCGTTGATTCGTTTAAAATCGAGGGAAGGGCAAAAAGCGAGTATTATACGGCAATTGTAACTTACGCTTATCGCAACGCTATTGATGAATATCTTAAAAATCCTACCGATGATTTCAAACCGTCTCAGTGGATTCTTGACGAAATGGAAAAAATGAGCCATCGTGAATATACAACGGGATTTAATTTCGGCCCGATTGAAAACGGTCAGGTTACAGATACGGGAGGATATATCAGAAATTGGGACGTATGTGCTCTTTTTAAAGATTATTCAAACGGCAGGCTTATTGTAAGTCAGCGCAACAGATTTTTCGAGGGTGATGAACTTGAGGTTGTTGAGCCGGGTAAAAAGCCCTATAAATTAGTTGTTGAGGATTTGTATAATCTCGATGATGACGAAAAGGTTGATGTTGCAAATAAGGCTACCGATACCTATTCATTTAAATGTGATAAACCTGTATCGTCAGATGCCATATTCCGACGTCAAAGAACTGAATAAAATTTTAACCCCCCTTGTGAAAACTTTACACAGGGGGTATTTTTATGCGAAAAAGAGTTATTTCCTTGGGAGTTGCGTTTGTGATACTTCTCAGCGTGGCACTCGGTAGATGTGGCTATATTAATTTTAGTAATTCTTATAAAGTTGATAATTCATATAATAGCGTTACTATTGATATTTCAACTCTTTTTACTAATATTTATTCACGAAACGGTGAACTGCTAAATAACAATTCAAAATCCGTTTATGCTGTAATTAAACCAAATGAAAAGGCAATGAGTGAACTGAAACTCCTTTATTCAAATGAACAAATTAAAGTAATTACCGATGAGTTGAAAAAGGGGTATCCTGTTATTATGCCTGTTCAAAAATATTCTAAAACAAAATATATTCGCCTTGTTGAAACAGTTAAAGAAAACGATGAAAATATGCTCTGCCGTCATTTTTTAGATAAATCCTGTGCAGGCCTTGAAAAATATACGGATAAAAAAATCGGCACCTTGTCGGTAAATTATAATGTCGACGCTCTGGGCAGAGTGCTTGACGGCGATAACGGCAGATTGATTAATAAAAACTATAATTCCACTGACGGAATTAAAATATCAATTGATGAAAATATTCAAAAAATTGCAGAAGAAAGTGCAAAATCACTTGATAAGGGAAGTGTTGTTATACTTGATACAAAAACTTCTCAAATTTTAGCCGCTGTCAGTCTCGGCGGCGATTATCTTAACCGCTCCATTTCATCTTATGCTGTCGGCTCAATCTTTAAACTTGTTGTTGCCGCTTGTGCACTTGAAAATAATGTAAATCCATCCTATACGTGCAAAAGTAAAATCAAAGTCGGCGATATAACGTTTCATTGCCAAAATAAACATAAGCACGGCAAACAGCATATTAAACAGGCGCTTGCAAATTCCTGCAATTGTTATTTCGTAAATCTTGCTTTAAAAATAGGAAAAGATAAGCTTTATAATTTTTCTAAATCACTCGGTTTCGGCGATTCTTTTAATCTTTATGATAATACCTTTCCTGTATCCGCTGCCTCTTTTCCTACCGTAGAGGAACTTAAATCCGACGGTCAACTTGCACTTTTGGGTTTTGGCCAAGGTAAACTTACCGACACTCCGGTCCATTTCGCAAGCATTGTGGCGGCTATATCAAACGGCGGATATTATAACTCACCGACTTTGAATATTAAAAATTCTGCTTCAAATCAAGTTATTTCTTCTAAAACCTGCGCTGTTCTCAAAAATTATATGAAAAATGTTGTTGAAAACGGTACAGGCTTTAACGCTCAATATAAATCTCAAACGGCAGGCAAAACAGCAACTGCTCAAAGCGGAATTTATGTTGAAGGTAAAGAGCAGCTCAATACTTGGTTTGTCGGCTTTTACCCTTATGATAATCCTAAATATTCAATAGTTGTTATGCGTGAGGGCGGCAAAAGCGGTGCCGGCGATTGCTGTCCTGTTTTTAGGACTATTGTTGAAAAAATTGATAATATGTAGTATAATGTTGCTGAATAAATAATAGGGGATAACATTATGCAATATTCTAAGCTTAAAACCTTGCTGATTTATAATATTCTCGAAAAATACAGCGATGAAGAGCACCCTTTGTCAACTACGGATTTAATTTCCATGCTTGAGGAAAAAGGAGTTAAATGCGAACGAAAATCTATTTATGCCGATATTGCCGCTCTTAATGATATCGGCTGTGATATTATTACCGTAACAAGTCCAAAACGTGGTTTTTTTATGGCTTCAAGGACTTTTGAAATTCCTGAAGTAATGCTTCTTATCGACGCCGTTTCAAGTGCTGGCTTTATCACTCCTAAAAAAACGGCATCGCTTATTGAAAAGCTTGAAACACTTGTGTCTGTCGAACAGGCAAAGACAATGAAAAGTCAAGTCTATGTTGATACTTCTTGCGCTAAATGCGATAATGAAGAAATTTATATTATTATCGACCGCCTTAATAACGCAATTGCTGATGAAAAAAAGGTTAAATTCGTTTATCGCAGGCGTAGCGTTGACGTGCAAAACCGTAAAAAACATACTGAAAAAACGTTTACCGTCTCTCCGTATGCTCTTATTTGGAAGGACGACCATTATTACCTTGTCTGCAATAATCAAAAATACGATAATCTTATGAATCTTCGTATTGACAGAATGAAAAAGCTTGAAGTTCTCGACGAGCCGTCACGTCATTTCAGCGAAGTAAGCCCTTATAAAGATAAGTTTGACGAACACGATTATGCGTCAAAACGTTTTAATATGTTTTCGGGCGACGAATGTAATGTTACGCTTAAATGTAATATTCAATTGCAGGAGGAAATGCTTGACCGCTTTGGCAAAAATATTCCGCTTACCGCTGTTGACGGCAATCATTTTGAAACTACCGTTACCGCTACCATGTCTGACGGCTTCATCTCTTGGCTTATGCAGTACGGCGACGGCGTAGAGGTCACTTCGCCTAAAAAGCTTGCTAAAATGGTACGTGATAAGGCTAAAACTATATATAATATGTATAAGGGGAAAAAGTTGTGAAAAACAAGTTGATTAAAATTCTTTGTCCTTTTCTTGCACTTGTCGTTTGCCTTTCCGTTTTTTCACTGATAGCTTTTGGCGATGATACCGATATTAACGGTACATATAAATATACAAGCGATACGGATACTCTTGAAATTTTCAGCGACGATATTATGATTGACAGAACTGAGGCTGACTTTTCTAAAAACCCTTGGTTTTCTTATAAATCATCAATTAAGCATATTGTAATTCATAACGGA
>ENA-OQHF01001513-OQHF01001513.1-human-gut-metagenome-genome-assembly--contig:-NODE-1513-length-12703-cov-2.884303_pt1 | contig 12703 bp, 17 predicted proteins | sample MGYA00242559_ERZ504709 | MGnify/ENA primary metagenome ERZ504709 (study PRJEB26092, sample SAMD00036203) | human gut metagenome | host: Homo sapiens | study: EMG produced TPA metagenomics assembly of... | reverse complement strand
CCACCGGTCTACTTGCATCCAGATCCAGTACTTCATCCTGTAAAATACAGACTTTTTTTACTTTTTTTTGGATTCCATTGTGGATGGCTGTATCTCTTTTACTGACACACCGCCTCTTGTGATGATCGCTTCCTTAAACTCTCCCATTCCCGTGATCGTAAACGGAAAAGCCTTGATCAGACGGCCAAAAGCCTGACGCTCTTCCCTGGAGATCTCATGTACCGGTTTTTCCCCGGGGATACCGCCAATTTCGATCATGATCGGAGTCAGAGAAGACGGAAAAAGAACACCGATCACATTTTTAAATTGCTTGTTATGATTTGCATCAAATTCACGCAGGATCCGGGCGTCAAGCTGTTCTGCATCAAGCGCCGGCTTCAGATCCAGGAAAGCCTCCAAAGGCTCCTTTTCCAGCTTTTTGCCGATCTGGGCACTGGCGGAAAGGATCAGCGGTCCTGTCACTCCGAAATGAGTAAACATCATCTCGCCGAAATCTTTATAGAGAACTTTTTTGCCGGATTTTACTGTAAGCTCCACATTCCGAAGGGAAAGGCCCTGAAGTTTGGAGACATAATCTTCTTTTGCCACCAGTGGTACCAGTGATGGTGACTGGGAAACAACTTTATGTCCCGTTTCAGCAGCAAAACGATATCCATCTCCTGTGGAACCTGTGGACGGGTAGGAAAGCCCTCCTGTGGCAACTACCACAGTATCCGCTTCAAAAAAGGTACCGTCCGAAAGTAATACACCGGTAACTTTTTCATCCTGTGTACAAACTTCCTTTACCTCTGTATGAAGATGGATCTGCGCTCCGGATTTTTTCAGTTCCCGCTCAAGCGCACGGATAATATCTGATGAATGATCCGATACCGGAAAAACCCGGTTTCCACGCTCTGTTTTCAGCGGCACTCCTGCCTCCTCAAAAAATTCCATCACATCTCTGCTTCCATAGGTGTAGAAAGCACTGTAAAGAAATTTGCGGTTTGACATCACTGCCGGAAAAAGTTCTTCGGTATCGGAATCATTGGTGACGTTGCATCGTCCCTTTCCGGTGATGAAAAGCTTTTTTCCGAGTTTCTCATTTTTTTCCAGTATGTGAACCTGGTGTCCTCTGCGCGCAGCATATACACCGCAGAGCATTCCGGCGGCACCGCCGCCTATGATCGCAACTTTGGACATTACCTGTTATCCTGCCTTTTTTTATCTTTTTTATGCACAAAGGAGCCTGCATACAGCAAGCTCCTTTTCCTGTTTTGAAATGCATCTGCATTTCTATGTGTGCTTTATACCGGGTATGCGCCGTTCTTGGTATCTGCTACAGTCTCATCAACTTTTGTCTTCTGAGCCTGGCGATATTTAAAGAAGTCCATGGCAACCTGCGGGAACAGTGCATATGTGAGAACATCCTCATCCTGCTCCTTGTACTGTACCATCTCGCTCTCAAGCTTATCAAGCTCATCCTCCAGAAGATCTGCCGGACGGCATGTGATCGGTTCAATATCTCCGATACATTTTTTCTGTACTTCCGGATTGAACGGTCTGGCTGTTGCGCCATACTTACCACTCAACACGTCTTTTGTTTCCTTTGTGACAACCTTGTAACGCTCGCCCATGATCACATTAAATACAGCCTGTGTACCAACGATCTGAGAGGACGGTGTAACAAGCGGTGGCTCACCAAGGTCTTTACGTACACGCGGAACTTCCTCAAGTACTTCGTAGAATTTATCCTCGGCATGCTGCTCTTTCAGCTGTGATGTCAGGTTGGAAAGCATTCCACCTGGTACCTGATACAGAAGAGTCTTGATATTTACACCAAGGTTCTTCGGATTGAGAAGACCTGTATCAAGAGCCTCATCACGCATCGGGCGGAAGTAGTCAGCGATCTCAGCAAGAAGCTGCTGATCAAATCCTGTATCATATGGTGTTCCCTTGAAGGTCTCAACCATAACCTCTGTTGCCGGCTGGGATGTTCCAAGAGCAAACGGAGACATTGCTGTGTCGATGATGTCAACACCTGCCTCTACTGCCTTCATATATGTCATGGAAGCAACACCGGATGTATAGTGAGAATGAAGATCGATCGGGATCTTAACAGTCTCTTTGAGAGCCTGAACAAGCTCTGTAGCCTTGTACGGAACAAGAAGTCCTGCCATATCTTTGATACAGATGGAATCTGCACCCATATCCTCGATACGTTTTGCAAGATCTGTCCAGTAATCAAGTGTGTAAGCATCACCAAGTGTGTAAGCCATTGCAACCTGTGCATGTGCTTTCTCCTTGTTTGCTGCTTTTACAGCTGTCTGAAGGTTACGAAGATCATTCATACAGTCAAAGATACGGATGATATCGATACCGTTAGCTGCGGATTTCTGTACAAAATACTCTACTACATCATCTGCATATGGACGATATCCAAGGATGTTCTGTCCACGGAACAGCATCTGAAGCTTTGTGTTTTTGAAACCGTCACGAAGCTTACGAAGTCTTTCCCACGGATCCTCTTTCAGGAAACGTAAGGAAGCATCGAAAGTAGCACCGCCCCAGCACTCTACTGCATAGTAGCCGACTTTGTCAAGCTTCTCAATGATCGGAAGCATCTGCTCTGTGCTCATACGTGTAGCGATCAGGGACTGATGAGCGTCACGCAGGATCGTTTCCACAACTTTCACAGGTTTTTTCTCTATTTCTGCCATAATTATTCTCCTTACAAATTTTTATAAGACAATGGGTTAGACACCAAAGATCGCCATGAATGTACCGGCAGCAACAGCTGTACCGATAACACCAGCAACATTCGGTCCCATTGCATGCATCAGCAGGAAGTTTGTAGGATCTGCCTCAGCACCAACCTTCTGAGATACACGGGCTGCCATAGGAACGGCAGAAACACCGGCTGATCCGATCAGAGGATTGATCTTTCCGTGAGTAACCTTGCAGAGAAGCTTACCAAGCATAACACCACCAAAAGTACCGCAGGCAAAGGCAACAAGACCAAGAACTACGATCTTCAGTGTATCTACGTTCAGGAACGCCTCAGCACTTGTGGAAGCGCCTACAGATGTTCCGAGAAGGATTACTACGATGTACATAAGAGCGTTGGAAGCTGTTTCAGAAAGCTGTTTAACAACTCCGGACTCACGGAACAGGTTTCCGAGCATCAGCATACCAACAAGCGGAGCTGTTGTCGGAAGGATCAGGCAAACAACGATTGTGATACGATCGGGGAAAAAGTCTTCTCAAGTTTTGTAACAGGACGGAGCTGCGCCATTTTGATCTTACGCTCTTTCTCTGTTGTGAAAGCCTTCATGATCGGAGGCTGGATGATCGGTACCAGGGACATATAGGAATATGCTGCTACTGCGATCGGTCCCATAAGAGAAGACTGTCCAAGCTTACCTGCAAGGAAAATGGAAGTCGGGCCATCAGCACCACCAATGATAGAGATCGCTGCTGCTGCTTTACCATTAAATCCAAGGGAAAAATTGCAAGGAAGTATGCAAGGTAAATACCAAGCTGTGCAGCTGCTCCCATCAGGAAGCTGATCGGGTTTGCGATCAGCGGACCGAAGTCTGTCATCGCACCGACACCCAGGAAGATCAGTGAAGGAAGAATACTCCACTCATCCAGTAAGTAAAAATAATGAAGAAGTCCGCCAACGCCATTGGATGAATCCTCAATGCTCAGCATAATGTCCGGATAAATATTTACCAGAAGCATACCAAAAGCGATCGGAACCAACAGCAGCGGCTCAAAACCATGTTTAATGGCAAGGTATAAGAACACACATGCCACTGCGATCATCAGGTAGTTTCCCCAGGTAAGGTTGAAAAATGCTGTCTGATGGATCAGGTTTGACAGGGTATTTGTTACATAAGACATTTGTCTACCTCCTGTTTAGTTCATTGTTGCAAGAGTATCTCCATTTTCAACGGCAGCACCCTCTGCAACATCGATGCTGGCGATCGTTCCGTCCTGAGGAGCAACAACCGGGATCTCCATCTTCATGGACTCAACGATCACTACGCTGTCACCAGCTTTTACGCTCTGTCCAACAGATGCAACGATTTTTACAACTTTTCCAGGAACCGCTGCGGAAACCTTAACAGAACCTGCGCCTGCTGCCGGAGCTGCTGCCTTTGGTGCTGCTGCCGGAGCTGCCTTAGGAGCCGGAGCTGCTGCTTTTGGTGCTGCTGCAACTGGAGCTGCTGCGTTTCCGTTCTCTTCTACAGTAACTTCATATGCTGTTCCGTTAACAGTAATTGTATAACTCTTCATTTTAAAATCCTCCTAAATAATGATTATCTTTTTCTGCGGTTGACTTTGCGGATGGAACGTACCACAAATCCGTCTGTGCTTGTCTTGCCTTCAGAAGCAGCGATTGCTGCAGCGATCACGGCAATAAGCTCACCATCATCTGTTACATCCTCAACAGCAGGCTCAGCAACTGGTGCTGACAACACTGCGCCGGAGCTGCGGCTGCCGGAGCCGGTGCGCTCTCTTTTTTCTTTCCTTCCACAAGTCCGGGAATATATTTGAAAAGAGAGATCACGAAGATCAGGAATACCAGGATCACAAATACGGTTCCAAGACCCATCACTGTGTTCATGGCTGCCTTCATCCATGTTCTGTGCCAGTGTATAATTCACATCAACTGTAAGAGAAGTCGGGGTTCCTGATTTATCAAATACATAAGTGAAATTCGCTTTGTTTTTCTCGAAGGATACCGGAACAACAACAGTATACTGATCATCGGAATACTCCACTGTGATATCTTTCTCATTGATATCACCTTTTTTTCTCACCAAGCTCTTCTCTGGAGCCGTCCCATGCACTTGCAGCACTCTGTGTGAAAGCATCCTCTGATTCCAGATATCCCTGGATATCATCCTCAGACATTGCGATGATCGCATCCGTCAGGCCCTTGGTTGTTGTGACAAGCTGACTCTTTACAGAATCATCAATCTCATCAGCAGCCCATGCAGTAGCTGTGCATCCGATCAGAAGTGCTGCCACGCAAAGAAGTGCCATGCAGACAGAAGAGATCTTTTTATAAAACTGTCTCATACGCTCACCTCACTTAGACTGTTCCATGCTTTTTGGATGGACGGTCTTCCCTTTTTGTGAACAGCATCTCAAATGCACCGATTACATATTTTCTTGTATCTTCTGCTTTGATCACAGTATCCACATATCCTCTTGCTGCTGCAGATGCGATACCGTTCTGGAGTTCTTTGTACTCAGCTGCCTTCTCATTCAGTGTAGAAGCGTCAGCTCCCTCATACATGATCTTTGCTGCAAGGGAAGCATCCATCATACCGATCTCAGCTGTATCCCATGCATAAACCATATCTGCTCCGACAGATTTGCTGTTCATGGCAACGTATGCAGTTCCGTATGCTTTACCAATTACAACATTTACCTTCGGTACAGTCGCAGATGCAAAAGCATGTACCATCTCACCCACAGATTTAGCCATCATCTTCTCATTGCAGAGTGTAGCTTTAAATCCTGTTACATTAGTAAGAGTAAGTACCGGAATCTCAAAAGCATCACAGAATTTTACGAAGTCTGCTGCTTTTCTTGCACCTCTTGCAGAAAGAGTTCCGTCGGAAATCTCTGTCTTATTGCCATCAGCATCGTAAGATTCGCTTCTGTTTGCAACAGCGCCAACGGTAGCTCCGTTCAGACGAAGGAAGCCTGTTACGACATCCTGGCCGTAAGCTGCCTTTGTTTCAAAAAACTCACCATTATCAGCGATTCTTGAAAGCGCAATAGCTGTGTCGCCTGTGCAGCCTGCAATATCATCACATACTCTGTTCAGGTCATCTGTGCATTCCTTGAAGCTGTCATTGTCTTCATTGTTCTCTGGAAGCATGCTGACCAGTGTACGGATCTGTCCAAGGATCTCCTCTTCTGTTCCGATGCCGTCAACAAGTCCTGTCTCCTCGCTCTGGAACTGTGCGGAAGCTGAATCGCATTTTTCCACTCTGTTTCCTTCCAGTGCATTTGGAGTGTTTACAAACAGTCTGCCCTTCTTCTCCTCTACAAATGTAAAGTCTGTAAGAGCCGGTACAACTGCCATTCCACCGCCGCATGTTCCGAAAACAGCAGTGATCTGTGGAATAACACCGGATGCCAGTGTCTGTTTCAGATAGATCTCACCAAATGCCTCAAGTGCATCGGTAGCCTCCTGAAGACGAAGTCCCGCACAGTCTACAAGACCGATAACCGGTGCTCCAACTTTCAGAGCGAGATCATAAATTTTGGCGATCTTTTTGGCATGCATCTCACCAACTGTTCCGTTCAGTACAGATGCATCCTGGCTGTATACATACACCAGACTGCCGTCAATCACACCATATCCGGTGATCACACCGTCTGAAGGTGCTTTTTTTTCAGTCATGTTGAAATCCGTAGCTCTGGCTGTGACAGCCTGTCCGATCTCAACAAAACTGTTGGCGTCAAGCAGGGAATCAATCCTTGCGGCCGCTACGCTTTGTGTCGCATTACTCATTATACTATGCCCTCCATTTTTTTATTAATATAACCAAAATTTCAGCCGAGTATAATTGTACCTTTTTTTAGCAGAAAATTCAATACTTTTCGTCACGAACGTTAAAAAATTTAACCCCTGACATATGCCAGGGGTTCGCTAAATTAATGGAAATAATCCTCAAATACTTTATCCACATACCATTTATAGGTAATTCTGTCGATTTTGTCATCGGCGGTTACAAGGCAGGAAAGGAGTTCTTTTCCGTTGAGCTTTGCATGGAGTGTACCGATCTTCTGGTTTTTCTGTATTGGTGCCGGGAGCTTATCCGGAAGCTCCGTTTCCCATGTGATCGTTTCTGTTTTTTTCAGAAGATATCTTTTCTCACGATCTTTTTCAGAAAGTACTGCGTGTATTTTCAGCATGACCTGTTTTGGAGGATATCCTGAACGATCGGACTTTTGCGGATATGGATCTTCTTTTCCCGGTGCTGCTTCTGTTACCGGGATCTCCGGCAGCTGTGGAAGCTCCGGCAGCATTGAATAATGATAGTTTTCCCTGCCATAAGACAGAAGCTTCCTGGTATCGATCCATTTGTAATTTTTATTTCCAGGCCATCCGCATCCCAGAAGAGCCACGATAAATAATCGCTCGTCCTGTCGGACTGCGCAGACATAACAATATCCGGCATTTCCTGTAAATCCTGTTTTTCCGGAGATCACTCCTGTTTCCATATCCAGGAAAGCATTGGTATTATGTACCGAATAATGCTTTTTTCCTGAGATATCCGTGAAAGTATAATCTCTTGTCTGGGTGATATGGACAAATGTTGCATTTTTTATTGCATACGCCATGATCAGGGCAAGATCCCGGGCTGTTGTATGATGGATACCGCCTTCATCTTCTCCATCCAGACCATTAGGTGTAACAAAATGTGTGTCTTTACATCCCAGCTCTTTTGCTTTTTCATTCATCTTCTCTGCAAAACCTTCTACGGAGCCACCGATATGTTCCGCGATGGCCACTGCGGAATCATTATGGCTTTTCAGCATCAGTGAATAGAGAAGATCCTCCAGATAAAACTGCTGTCCTTCCCGCATGCCAAGACGTGTCTGTGGCTGAGATGCCGCATTCCCGGAAACCTGTACGTAATCATCTCCCTTTGCCAGCTCCAGAGCAAGAATACAGGTCATTACCTTTGTGGTGCTGGCATTCGGCCGTCCTTTGTATGCTTCTTTTCCGTACAGCACACGGCCGTTCTCCCCATCCATAAGAACTGCAGAAAGTGCATATAGATTTTCGTCATCTGCCGCCTTTACCGGAAAGATCTGACAAATAATAAGGACCGCTGTCACCAGCACGACAGCGGCCATACGCCGTTTGCTCATAATGCATCACCCCGTACACGGTTCATATAACTGTTTACAGTAACTGTTATATTTAATTTTATGCGGGGATAGCATTCAGATATCACTTGTATCTGTTGTCTGCCGGGATCGATCATCCGTTAAAGGTCAGATCCCATCTGTCAGAAAGATGTCCTGGCCTGACTGCAAGTGCAGCAAGCTCTTCCAGCATATCTGGCGCCTTGGCAAGCGCCTCTTCCATCAGACTGTCCAGTTTAAGAAGCTCCTCCTTACAGTCGATCTCTGGCTCCGGGCTCATAAAAAATTCGGTAATAAACGCAGATATCTTTTTTCCTGCGGGGGAAAGGGCATGTTCCGAAAGGCGTCTCTTCCTTCCTCCATCGTCACATACCAAAATACAGGTGAATATCTTCATCATTTTCAATGACAGATAAATGTTCCAGGTACGGATTGCCGGCAATACCTGGTGGATCGTCCATGCACTGAGAAAACTGGCACGGATCCCATGAGACGGATAAAAACGCAATGGATCTTTGCCGGTTTCATACATCAGCATACGATCAAATTCCTTCTCAAAGAGCGTATGTGAGACTTTCCCTTCGGCAGCTACCTGATTGACGTAAGGATGACAAGTAGAATCCAGGATATAATGACATCCGAACCCCAGCAGGTAGGCCATCAGTGCAGGATTTTTTTCCTCCCGGACCTTCGCCATTCCCTTTTCAAAGAATTCTCTTGCTTTCCGTCCGTGCATCTGCACTCCGTACTGTGTCACCGGATTTTTGGATATAAAATAATAAAACAGGATATCCGGACCATGCTGTCCGATCCGGTACAGATTTCCGTTGCTTCGGATCAGATGCTGTAATTTTGCGGAAAGTTTCCGGTAACCCTTTTTCCAAAAAGATCATGTGCGTATGTTGTGGGCATTTTCGTCACTCCTCTTCTGTTTTCTGATCTGTCCGACAGGTCCCGTCAGCCGGCATCTGTCCGTGTTATTTGTTATACGTCCAGCTTCAGCTGGATCTCTTCCTCTGCTTCCGCCTTGAAATCCTCCAGCTGGACCGGATCCATTTCCGGAAGGTCTTCCAGCCCCTGGACACCAAAGCAGCGCAGAAATTCTTCGGTGGTTCCCAGGAGGATCGGGCGACCCGGAGCATCCAGACGTCCAAGTTCTCTCACCAGATCATAATCCATCAGTTTATTGATGGCATGATCACATTTTACCCCTCGGATCTTTTCAATCTCTGCTTTTGTAACGGGCTGTTTGTAGGCAATGATCGAAAGGGTTTCAAGCATAACGTCTGTCAGCGTGGGTTTCTTTGGCTGCGCTGCGATCCGGATAAGAGAATCATAGTATTCTTTTTTTGTACAAAGCTGAAAGGAGTTTTCGAGCTCTATGATCTGGATCCCCCGCTCTTCTTCCTGATAACGAATCATCATATTTCGGATGATATTTTCCGTTGTTGTCGGATCCTGACGGATCGCTCTGGCAATACGGGGTAATTCCACTGCTTCTCCCATTGCAAACAGGATGGCTTCGATTTCTCCTTCAATTCGTTTGATTTCCACTTATTGTCCTCATTCCTACTATATTATTCATCTGCGAACTCTGTCAGATTCTTCCATGTGTCCGGATCCGTGATAACTTCCACATGAATATCATCAAAAAGATCTTCCTGTTCTGCATGAACATGTCCCATCTTCATCAGTTCCAGAATCGCCAGAAAGGTCACGATCAGCTGTATTTTGGAATGCTGGTTTTCCATCAGCCTGCGAAAGCTGAATTTCCGGTGAGCTTTTGCATATTCCTTCATTTCCAGCAATTTATCGGAAAGTGATATTTCCTCTTTTTCGATCCTTCCGAATTTACTTCGGATCGGATCGATCTTATTTTCCTGTCTGCGGATCAAAGCCTGATAGATTGCACTCATCCGCTCCAGTGTCAGACCCCGGAGAAGTTCCTGGGGATCAGACGGTGGAGTATACTGCAGCACTTCTTCCGGAAGATCCTGTTTTCGGTAATAAACCCCTGCCGCATCTCCAAGCCTGTCCCGTAATTCATAGGACATATATTTGTACATCTTATATTCCAGCAGCTTCTGCACAAGCTCTGCTCTGGGGTCCTCCTCTTCTCCTTCCTCATTCACTTCTTTCGGAAGAAGCATTTTACATTTGATATCCAGAAGAGTAGCTGCCATGACAAGAAATTCACTCATGATCCCCAGATCTTCTTTTTCCATGGAATGCAGATATTCCATATACTGATCTGTGATCTCCACAATAGGAATATCATAGATATCGATCTTGTTTTTGTCGATCAGGTGAAGCAGAAGATCCAGCGGGCCTTCAAATACATTCAGCTTAACAGATAATGCCATAGGGTTTCCTCATTTCATTTTTTCGGAAGGTTTTATATCGATCACCAGCAGTTCCCTTGGATTATGGATCCGAAGGGGGATGGTATGTTCTCCAAGTCCAGCACTGACGATCATATGCTGATCCCCTTTGTGAAAGTCTCCACAGCAAAACGGTGGAAGGAACAGATATTGAGGAGATGAAAGGCCGTAATGTTCACTGAGGCGGACAACGCCTCCGTGATAGTGTCCGGACAGGATCAGATCCGCGCCCCATTCAAAATAGGGTTTTTCCGTATTTTGGATTATGTGCCAGCAGGATCTGCATCCCTTTATCTTCAGGTTTTCCGATCAGTTCTTCCATCACTTCTTTTTTCAGCTTCGGTGATCTCGGCTTGTGATAATATTCGATGGGAAGCTCCAGGCCCCAGAAACAGAAACGCTCTCCCTTCAGGACCATAGCTTCATGTCCGTTCCTTAAAATATGCACACCAGCTTTTTTCAGTGCCTTTTCATATTTCGCATAATATGGCCGATATTCTTCGGAAAGAAACATTTTATATTCATGATTACCAAGCGCATAATACACGGGAAAATCCCCTGCAAGCTCTGTCAGCAGCTTACATGCAGTTACCAGAGTATCCGTTTCTGTACGTACAGCCATGTCGCCGGCAGAAAGTATCACGTCCGGGGCAAGCTTTCGGATCGTCTCTGTCAGCCGTATATTGTCTTTTCCGTAGGATATCCCGTGAAGATCCGCAAGAAGGATCATCCGCACGCCCTGTGGAGCATGAATCTTGTCCATATAGATCTCATATTGTTTGATTCTGAATTTTTTCATATTATTTTCCAAATCCGCAGTTTGGGAAAGTACAAACCGGACAGTTCAGACAAAGTCCGCCCTCTCCCAGCCTGGCGATCTCCTCTGCCTTGATCTCATCATCCGCCATTACTCTGGGCAGGATCAGATCAAATACCGTTCTTTTTGCGTACATGACGCAGCCCGGAAGTCCAAGTACCGGTATGGATCTTCCGTTCCGCTCAAGATATGCCACAAGCAGCATAGCCCCCGGAAGTACAGGTGCTCCATAGGTTACGATCTTTGCTCCGGTGTCATGGATCCCACCTGGAGTACGATCATCGGGATCCACACTCATTCCGCCGGTACAGATGATCAGATCTGCTCCTGCATCTGCAAAAGAAAGAATTGCTTTTGTGATCTCTTCCTTATCATCTCCCGGCATTACCTGGCCTGTTCACTTCTGTCGGAAACCCGGAAAGCTTTTCCCGGAGTACCGGTGTTGAAGGTATCCCGGATCAGTCCTTTTTTTGATCTTCACTTCCGGTTGTGACAATCCTACTTTTTTCTGCTGGTAAGGGAGATGTCAAAGATCGGAGACTTCCGGCTGCCTTCTCTGCCGCATCCATCTTTTCTTTCTCGATCACAAGCGGAATGATCCTGGTTCCTGCAACCTTATCACCTTTTTTTATCGGAAAATCGCCATGTCTGGAAGCGATCATCATTTCTCCCAGAGAATTCACAGCCACAAGTGCATCACGACGTATTTTTCAGAATACCATCGATTTTTGATACCACCTCGATCTTACCTTCTTTGATCTCAGTTCCATGTACTTTGGAAGAATTTCCGGCACAGATTTTGTAAAGGATCTCTGCAGCTTCATTTTCGTGAAGGATCCCCGGTTTTTTCTCCCACACAAAAAGGTGTTCTTTTCCTACAGAGAGCAGCAGCGGTATATCCTCTTCTTTCACTACATGCCCTTTTTTGAAAAGAACGCCTTTTTTCTCATCTTTTATGATCTGCGTGATATCATGGCACAGAATGTGGCCCACTGCATCTTCTGTTCTGATCTCTTTCATCCAAAATCCCTTCCCTGTTCTGTTATTTCTTCAATCCGTTGTATTATACATCCAGTCTGCCCTTTTTGTCAAAATATGTTGCAGGCATCACAAAAGAAATGCCTGACAGGTTCTTTCTAGCCAGTCATAGTATCCGGCCTTTTTTATTGTTTCCCCGTACAGGATATCCAGACTGCCGATCTTTTTCCCATCCTGATAGTATTCCTGTGCCCCTGCTTTCTGCCCTTTTTTCACCGGCGCACTTTGTTCTTTGGGAAGGATCAATTTTTTCTTAACATTGTCAGGTTTCGTGCCATCTGTGCTGATATATCGGAATTTCCCTCTATATACAAGCGGAACCTGCTCTTTGACTCCTTTGCGGAGCTTCATAGGCTTCAGTGGCTCCAGAGCATCATCCAGATACAATGTGCACTTAGAAAAGCCGTAATTTAAAAGAACTGCTGCATCCCGGAATCTTGTTTTCGGGTCCGGTGCGGCCATCACGGAGGCGATCAATGTGATCCCGTTTCGTTCTGCCACAGCACTGAGACAGTATTTTGCAATACTGGTGCTGCCTGTTTTAAGTCCCATACACCCCTCATAGCTGCGCAGCAGTTTATTGGTG
>ENA-OQHF01001512-OQHF01001512.1-human-gut-metagenome-genome-assembly--contig:-NODE-1512-length-12705-cov-3.240261_pt1 | contig 12705 bp, 21 predicted proteins | sample MGYA00242559_ERZ504709 | MGnify/ENA primary metagenome ERZ504709 (study PRJEB26092, sample SAMD00036203) | human gut metagenome | host: Homo sapiens | study: EMG produced TPA metagenomics assembly of... | reverse complement strand
GATCTCCTCCAATGCTTGCCATCGATGATTTCGATTTGCGTGAGCCGTTGCGCCGTGCCGTCATCCAGCAGCCACCACCAGTCGCCGTTCCAGTCGCGTATCGGCACGCTGAGCGGACCACGCCAACTCGGGATGATGTAGCCTAACCGTTCCGCCTCGGCCGGATGCGCGTGCGTCCAACCATGGCAGCCGGTCGTGCCGGACCCGCACAGTTCGACGATGTTGCACGGCAGGTCGCGCATGGCCTGGTTGGCTCGACGGCGCAACTGCCGGTGGTGGCCGCTCCTGCCCGGCCAGACGGTCGGGTCGTGCAGGTTGCGTCCGCAACGCATGCAATGCCAGCCCTGACGTTGCAAGGCGACGTGTTTCGATTCCTGGAATTGCCGGTCGCTCATCGTTGTTCCCTTCCGATTTGTTCGAGCAGGCTGATGCAGGTCGAGCAGTCGCGTTTGATATCGCGGATGCGGTCAAGGTCCATATCGGCGAGCGCCGGACCTTTGAGCGCGTCGAGTTCCAATCGGTCCGCGGCTTGGATGGCCGAGGTGAGGATGCCGGCCATGTGTGCGATGGTCATGGCGTTCATGCCGCCGCCTCCTGTTCGAACAATTGTTCGGCCAATACGTCGCCGGGCACGTTCGCGAGCTGACGGCGCAGCATGTCCGGGTCCACGCCCTGGTTGAGCAGGTCCGCGACCTTGCATGCGAGCTCCATGTACGTGTCCGTGCCCTCGCAGGCTATCGGGCCGAGCACGCGTTTGACCTCTTCACTACCCCACGTGAACCGTCGGCGAGCGTTGGAATCCTTTGGCGTGGCGAATCCGCGTTCCTTGCCTTTGACGAGCCAGTTGCGGTATTTCGCGTTCCAGTCGGCCGAGCGGGCTCCCGAGTCGAGGGCCATGTCGCGGAATTTGTCGGCCTCGATGTCGCAGTCGATGCCGAGCCGGTCGGCGAGCGCCCGGTGTTCCTCAGAGGGTTTCCAGTCGGCTGGTATTGTGATTTGTTTTCTCGCGCGCGCGTTACTCTCTCTAGGTTCTATATACGGTTCTTCCTTAGTTGGGTTCTTGTGCAAACATGTTGCACTGCTGTTTGCACACCTGTCCGCTGGTTTTTGCACCCCTCGTTGCACTGGTGGTGTGCAATCTGTTTGCACTGGTGGTGTGCAGTCATGTTGCACTGCTTGTTTGGCGGTTTCGAGGGGTGCAGTTTTTGCACTCCTGCCCATGTTGAGGTTCCAGACGGTCGGCTTGTATCCGCCGAGGTTGGAGACGATGCGCTGGTCTCCCCTGCTGATCAGCCCGGAGGCTTCGAGGTTCTTCAACGCGTAGGAGACGGTGCGCACGCTGCATCCGGCCAACCGGCCTATCGTGCTCCTGCTCGGCCACGCGCCACGACCCTGCTGGTCGGCCATGTCGGCGAGGATGAGAAGCACACGGAAATCCGAATACTTGATGTCCGAGGCCACCTCGTATATCACCCATGTCAATGCTTGAAGGCTCATGATTCATCCTTAGAATTCCGGTTCCGATTCCGGCTTGCCGAAATCACCGAACGATGACGATTCGCCTTGTGGCGAGCCCCACGGGTCGGACGGCGGCAACGAGGCACCGGCAGCGGTGGCTCCGCCCGTATAGCCCGCCGGAGCGGAGGACGGATTGCCATACGCTCCAGCCGTGCCACGCTGCGCCTTGGTCACCTGCGCGGTCGCATATCTCAAGGAAGGCCCGATCTCATCGACCTGCAACTCCACGCTCGACCGTTTCTGATGCTGCTCGTCCTCCCATGAATGCTGCGTCAGCCTGCCCTGGGCGATCACACGCATGCCCTTTGCCAGGCTTTGCGCGCAATGTTCGGCCATGTCGCGCCACGCGGAGCAGCGCATGAACAAAGCCTGACCGTCTTCGAACTGGTTCGTGTTACGGTTCCAGGTGCGCGGGGTTGAGGCAATCGTGAAGCTGGCAACGGCTGCGCCGCTACCAGTGGTACGAATCTCCGGATCCGCGGTCAGATTGCCCACCACCGCGATAATCGTCTCACCAGCCATTAGAACCTACCTTTCACGGCGAGAGTCTTGATGATGCGGATGGTCTCGCCACCATCCTTGGTCTTCACCATGTGCGTCAACTGCGCGGCAGCGCCCTGATGGAAACTGTCATCAGGCATCACCTCCAACACCGGCATGGCGACCTCGGACACGAACCGGCCCACCAGTCCGTTGAAACGCACGCCCAACGATTCGAGGATCACCAGCTCCTTCCACGCCTCGGTCTCCATCGCCCGACGGCACGCGCCGGCCACCGCCCTGTCACCACTCGTCATCTTCTTCGTGTCGACGTCCTTGACCGGAGCGTTCGGACTGAAATGCCAATGCGGCAGAATCTCCCTCATCGGTCACTCCCCTCAGTCGTCGTCCCTGGACGCGAACCGCACCACCAGCCACAACGCGGTGGCGAGATACACGCCCTCGACCAGCAGCGCGCCGGCCATGTTCCACGAGTCATGCCAGGTGAGCATGAGCGTCACGCTCACGACCAGGCCGACCACGGCCAGCGTGAACTTCAAACGCCTGAGCGTGTAGTTCGGCCTTCCCTTTTCGAACCTGTCCTCAATGCGATAATCGTTGTCCGTCATCTTGCGCCTCCGATGCTTTGAATGAATTTCCTTGCCTGGTCTTTCCCGATGCTCGCCAGCTCCTGGCTTCCGTCGACGTCGAGTGCCATGAGGCTGGCGCCCTTGCCCGTGACGCGAATCGCATAGCCGGTCAAACCGAACATGATCACCGTGCCCCTCGGCGGTACTGGTGGCGTCAGCAGCGTTTCCGCGTCGATTCTCCTGAGTGTCATCACAGCTCCTTGTTGATCGTGTCGATGATGAGGTCCACGATTCCGGTGACGTCGAGGTCGATGTAGCCGGCGATGTGGCCGAGCGGCCTCATGGCCTCCGCATCCCCGTCCTTGAATGGGTGGACTATTTCGCCCTGGGTCTCGAACTCGTCGAACACTGCCTGCACGCAGGCCTTGCGAATCGTTTTCATGCCGACTCCTTTCCCTCGTATTCACATGTGCTCTGGTAGAGGTGTTCCTTGAAGTAGGCGATCATCGGCTCCTTCGGATACATGACGGTCCGTCCGACCTTCACGAACTTCGGGCCGATTCCCGCACCACGCCAGTACGCCAAGGTGCCCTCCTTGATGCCGCAACGGTCCGCGATGTCCTTCGTCGTGTTCATCGGTTTCAGGACCTCAGCGAGCGCAGCGAACGTCGTATCGTCTTCCATCACGCGCCTCCTTTGCGTATGTAACGCCGGGCGGCGTTAGGAGAACCGCCCGGCCCCCTCCTAAAATCGGTGTCATCCCGCATATGCGACGTGCGGGCCGAACAGTTAGGAGAAGAATCAATGAACCCAGCCGAGTACATGCTGCAGTTCTTCAAGATCGAGGAAAGGGACGATGGATTCGACGATGGGATATCCACATCGTTCAGCAGGATGCATGACGCCGAAACGTGCTTGGACAATCTGATCAAGATGAATGTCAGACGGTTGGGCACGACGAAAAGCGTCATGCCGCAGATATGGCAGAAACTGTGGGAGTCATACACAAATCCTTCGGGAACCGGATACTGGGCCGGTTTCTCGACTTCCCAGCAACGGGATGTCCCTCTGGATGCGGCCGAGGCGCAGGCATTGGAGATCATCGCCGACAAGTCGCCATCGCTACCGATTTCCATCGCCGAAGAGGAACGCAAGACAATCTCCGAGTTCCTGGACGAGGCGTTGAAGGCGGTCCGAGAGGACGACAGTCTGCCGCCATCGCTGCGCGTGTACATACTGGACCTCATCTCCGAAGCGAGACGCAACCTCGACGAATACGCGGCCGGGAAAGAGTTCGACCTGAAGGTCTCCCTGCAGGTCCTGTTCGGAGTGCTGTACATGGCGGAATCGCAAACCGGGAAGCCCACGGTATGGGAGAACCTTAAGAGCAAGATAGCGAAACCGTTCATTTCAGCGCTTCTTTCCGAGGGCGCCGTCAGCTGTCGCGTCCGGGGCATCTTTCCTTCAGCTTCCCGGGTGACTTCCGGCGGCTGCAGAACACCAAGCAGTCCTCGTAGAGCCGCTTGCGTGCGAGAAACCTGTTGGATGCCTGCGAGGCGACCATCAGCATCGCGAATCCGAAAAGGATCTCCCAACGTTCCATCCGTCGGAGGCCGGCAATCAGGCAGAACGCTCCGACACCCATGTAGATCAGCGCGAACAGCGCCTCGAACGGATTCGGCTTGTCGACGCGGCACGGCACAAGAGAGTTATCGATCCCCATCACGCACCCGCTTCCTGCGTCGGTTTCGAGAGGAACAGTCTGGCGAAATACGTCTGTCCCTTGCCGGTCATCTTCGGCGTCTTGTTGATCGTGGTGTGCCCGTCCGAGTGGCTGATGGTCGTCTCCTTGATCTCGAACAGGTGAAGGTCCATCGCCTTCTGCGTGGGCATGTTCCAACTGGAGCCCTTGGCCTTGATGAGCCATCCATGCTCGCGGAGCCAGGCGAACAGGCGCCGTGGGCCAATGTCGATGCCGTTGCTTTTCAGGATCTTCGCGAAATCGCCCACAAGGATGGACGTCCTCGCGGTTTCGACCGCGTTGGCGAACAGGACCTTGCCTTCCTGGGCTTTGAGCTGTTTGGCTTGTTCGTCGACCTTGGATTGCAGCCATCGCATGCTGGCCAACGCCATCTGTTCCGGTGTCATCCGTTCCTGGCCGGCCATATAGCCGCCGTGCTTGCGGATGGACGGCAGCACCTCATGCGTTACCCAACGCTGGAACTCCTTGGCCTCCGGCTTCCGAGACTTCATCACAAGACGGTAAAGACCAGGCTCGCTGATGATATACGTCTGCTGCCGGCGACCAATCGAATCGATGACTTCAGTAGTACTGAACTCATCCTTATCAAACATTTTGACGGTCTCAGTTGGATTGCCAAGGTCAAGGATGCTCATACAATCTTTGAGCACGAACCAGGGCTCCCCCTCCTCATCGGTCAAGGTGCGCAATGATGCGCCCTTGAAATCGAACTGTTGGATTTCATTGTTCATTAGATTCTCCTTAGAATCGAGTTTGTGAGTAGTTTTCTTGAGGATCCGGCAGGCTGGGCTTCGACCATCATCGCCGGGGCGTCTTTGGCGTGGAACGTTCTGCAGCAGTTTCAAATCCACTCCATTCGCCGTAGGGACGATTTGTCCAAAACCGATCTGGAGCCTTTTCTTGATTCCACGTCAAACAGCATCGTGTATTCCCGGCTTGTTGGGCCTCTGACGATGTATGACGTCCGAATCCCCCCTCAGGCAACGTTGGGAACAAGCCCCTATACGCCGCTGTTGGCCAAGCGGTTAAGGCCGAATCAGATCTGCCATACCGGTTTCACCGGCGAGAATGCTGTGCTGCTGCTTCCCGATGATTTCGAGATTGAGTGGCGGTCGTCCCACATGTCGCGCAGTCATAAGATTCGTGTATCTCTGACCGAGATAAAGAAGGAGGCGTGGAACCGCAGCTCGAAGAGGGTTCAGCAGATTCGCGAGAGGGCTTCGAGGCCGTAACCAACTGTTCTGCATCAGTCGCGTTCTCGTGGCGATGAGTCAACGAATCGAATATGCCACGCAAGGTCGCACACAAACCGGAATGACGCTCCCTGCGGGCGAGATGCCATCCCGTATCAACGCCAGCGAGATAAGTCCACGCACCACCGAAGCTGCATGGGCCGTAACTTGATCCGTCGGTGACCACATCGAAGCAGTCGCCCTGCTTCACGTCGTCAATCCAATATTCGGATGGAAGCACATCAAGGCATGGCCCTCCGTCCGCTTCAATGGCACGGCATTTCCAAATGAGACGCTTGAAATCGCCCACCTGACCGGGTTCCTTAGGAATGCTCTTATCCATCCCCGTGCAACCGTTGCCGAAATCGACCCGTTCAAGCGGTTCACCTGGAATCCATTCGCGGACATCGGATCTCTTCATCTTCCTCATTTCGGATTCTCCTTTCGATTCATGCGTCGGCGAGCGCTGATTGCTTTCCCGACGTGTTTCGTTTGAGGGCCTTCCTACCGAGTGGGAGAATGAGCAGACCCACGCAAAGAAGGGAGGTGAGAATATGAGCAATGGATCCGATTTCGCGAAGGCGAGCGCCGTGTTTGGGAAGGCCGCCGAAACGTCCGATCCCGACGAGAGGATGAGAGCCCTGTGCCAAGGTCTTTCCCTCCTCGCCAAGGGATTCGATTCGATGGATGCCTCCATGGCATCCGCCGCCTACTGTCTCGACGTGCTCTCGGATAAGTTCTGAACGGAGTTCCTGTATCTCCGCGCTTAGTCGGTCCGCGGCCTGATTGATGTGCCCGAGAATCGAGCCCATGACTTCGGTCGTCATGTCGCGGGCCGACAACTGCCGTCTGACCTCGATGCCGATGCCTCGCAGGTCAAGGCTGGACAGGTGGCTCCTCCTGTCGCCGCCCACTGTTCCGATAACCGTTCGAACTGGTTCCTCGCGGACGGCTTTCCTTATCGCGCCCAGCATCGCCGGGTGCAGGCGTTCGAACTCCTCAACGGAGATTGGGTGGTCGCTTTCGTCCGGTGTCTCGGCCGGAATGTTGATGCTCATTTCGGATTCTCCTTTCGATTCATGCTTCGGCGAGCGCCGATTGCTCAGCCTTCTGAAGGACTTCGCTTGGATTTCTCCCCAAGCTCAGCGCGATTGCAACGAACTCGGTTAGGTCGAGAGGACCACCGTTGAGCTTTGTGTTCATCGCCTGTCTGCTGATACCCATCTCAGATGCAAGTTGCTCCTGTGAGCGATCCGCATAACGAGCGAGTCTGCGAAGCTCATCTGCTGCGCTCGTGGCTATGTCCACCGGTTTTCTGTCTTTAAATGAGGTCATATCTGTTATTGTCCTCATTTGAAGTCACTTGTCAAGCTGAAGTTAACGGCGTGTCGCCAAATGAGGACAAATAGCATGTAGTTATGGCAAAGACACCAAGAGCATGGACGGAAATGGATCGCGCTTCCATGCAAATCATCAGAGAACTTCGTGACGAAGATCCACGCCACATGTCACTTCGAACCATGGAAAAAGAGACGGGCATCAGCCGTTCGAGGCTTGATGATCTTTTCCACGAACGAATGGGCTCTCCGTCGCTTCAAGAATTTGTCACGCTATGCATGCTGTTTCATCAACGAGCATCAGCATGCTTGGAAGAAGCCATGAAAAACACCGGGCAGAGCCACGGCGAAATCATCGAGGCCGCCCGCGCCTACAAGGCCCGCGAGCGCGAATCCCGGATCACCGATGATCTCATCGACCGTATCGCCGCGCACCCAGAAGACTATGACGTGGCCGCGAACAAGGATTCGAACGCACGTCTCGAAGCCGAGACGCCTGACGAGTGAGGGGAATGACAATGGGTTTCAGGGTCAATCGCAGGATCAGCCTGGGGAAGAACGTCCGGGTGAATATCGGTAAAAGAGGTGTCAGCACGTCCGTGAAGATGGGACCGGTCACAGTCAATTCGAGGGGACGCAAGACCGTGCATGTGGCAAAGGGCGTCTCATATACCATCAATCCGAAGACGAAAAGAAACACCGCTCCGCAGCGGAGGTCAACTGTCGAGAGCAATCAACAGGCGAGTTATGCTCCCTCATCTGCAGGCAGCACGCCACATCAGCCTCGCCCAAAGACTTTGAAGCAGCTCGAAATCCAGTACAAGGCGTATAACGTCCTTCTTTGGGTGATGTACGCGCTGACCGCGTTCACCATTCTCATGTGCTTCTTCGGACCAGTCATGCTCGTCTTCGCCATCCCGTTCACGCTGATGTCAATACGCTTCACCAAGCTCAAGGCGACGCTCAGGAAACAGCTAGAAGAGAGAAGATCCGACGACGCGTCGCCGGTTGCCGCAGATGCTGATGGAATCACGACAGACGAGTCGAGTTCCAAGAATACGGCGAACGAGAGGAGCATTTGACATGTCGAGGAAGAATAGGAAGCCGAGGTTCACTCTTTCGCAGGAGGAGGCCGAACGGCTTATCACGGCCGTCAAGAACGCCGTGGAGGATGTATTTCGAATGCCGGCGGCCGGCGAGCATAACGCGGAATTCCACGTGAGAGCCGATGACGGGGAGAAATTCACCATCGCCGTCTTCCAAGGAACCAAGAACGCAGCAAGGCATCAGATATCAGCCCGCATCACGAAACTGGGAATTCCGCTGATACGCCTATGCGTCAACAGCGGAACGCACAACAATCCCGACGGCACACGAATATCGGGTACTCACTGGCATGTATACAAGGAGGGAGACGATGATTTGGTGGCGTATCCGGCCAATCTCGAGTCCGATGGATTCGTGGACGCTACCATAGCCTTATTAGATAAGTTCAACGTGATCAAGAGACCAGTCTTCCAGGAGAGCCTGATATGAACAGCATCGAGAGCATCAAGCCCGACGAGCTCATCGAGGAGTATGGTGAATGGCTCAAGCACGAGTCCTCTGCCAAGGACCTCGGAGAGTGGAAGGAAATAACGCTCCCGATGTTCGACCACTCCAACGATGACCTGATCTTCTATGCCAAGACCGCCGGTGATCGCATCATGTTCACCGACGACGGGTACACACTCGAATCGTTCCGACAGAACGGCGTCACAATCACAGAGGCGAGGCGCGAGCGCATGGAACGCATCGCCCGCAAATACGGTGCAGGCATCAAGAACGACGAAATAGTGCTCGAATCGGATGGAAGACGCGGCGATGCCATGAACCGTTACGCGCAGGCCCTCATCGGCGTCGGGTCCATGATGGAGGCCGCGCAGCGGAGGGTTGCGGAATACTTCGCGGATGACGTAGCCACCGTGCTGGATGGATGTAACGTGTTCTATACGGCAAGCGTCGGCATCCGCGGGGTGTCGCGATACGAACACAGCTTCGACTTCATCTTCCAGCGCAGCGCAAACCATCCGACGAGGTTCTGCCAGGCTCCGAACAAGTTCGACAAGGACGCCGTAAGGAACATCATGTGGGGTTGGGAGGACACGCGCAAGGCCAAGGAACGCGCCGATGCGAAGCTCGTGGTCATCGGAGACGACCGCGAAGGCCCGCTGCAGGACGGGGCGTCCGAAGCGTTCGCAAACTGCGGAGTAAGCGTGATCCCGTATTCGCAGCTGGCAAAGAGGGCCCCGCAGGAGCTCGCCGCATAGGTAATGAAAAGCAAGGGCCGCCGCAGCGACCCCGGAGACCCCTTCTACAACTTGGTAGATGAGCTGATTTGAGCATCACATACGACACTCCAACTGTCAAATAGAACTTGACAAACAGTGAAAAAGTACTTCTCGAAAAACAATACTTTCGGAAGAGAGGAATGTGGATAACAAGACCGTCGCGGACCTTCATCGGAGCGCGGAATCCATGGGACTGTCAATCGTATCGCGCGACCTCCCACGCGACATATGCGGCCTGTACGACGACCGGCATAGGCTCATCCTGCTGGCCGACTGGCTCAACCAGCGCCAGCGCCGCTGCACATTGTGCCACGAGCTCATCCACGCCAGACACCATGACCCCGGCTGCGGTACACGATACGGGGCCAAATGCGAGCGCCGTTGCCGTAGGGAGACGGCGTTGGCGTTGATATCGCCGGTGGATTACGGCATGGCCGAGACGGTGTACGAGGGCAACACGTGGATGATGGCAGTGGAATTGGGAGTCACCATCCAGGTGTTGAACGACTACCGGCAGCTGCTCTACGATTCCGGCGTGTGCGTGCAATAAAAGAAGCTCAGCGTCCACATACCGCGACGGGGAAACAAAAAAAGGGTCCCACCCGAACACAGTCGGACGGAACCCAAGGAACCAACAATCAGCATTCCTTTTCACCAAATGAGGTTCCACGCACAGTGTAGCGCGGATCCTCGGAAAGAGACAACCATGGCCAGAGCGTTCGTAGACGACAGATGGCTCAAAAACGACGAGGACGGCAACCCACCCAGCAGGGCCGCGAAACAGTCGCTGGCCAATGCGAAGGATCCGATGAAAGCCAATGTGCCCGGCAAATGGCGGTCCGCGCTGTACGGCCAAGGCTCACGGTGGAGATGCCGCTGGTACACGCTTCGAGACGGCAAACGCGTCCAGAAATCACGGAACTTCGCCAAGCTCCGTGACGCTGAGGAATACGCAGCGGCCATCGAGGACGACATCAGACGCGGCAAATACCGCGACCCGCAGCAGGAACTATGCATCTTCCGGGACGTTGCCTCCGAATGGACGGACGGCAAGATGGATATCAAACAGGGCACTTTGGGCAGATACCGCCGCGAATTGCGCGTTTATATCAACCCCAAGTGGGGCGATCGCACACTGAGGGAAATCCAACGCGACGAACTGCAACAGTGGGTCACGCAGCTCACCGAAGGCGGGTATCCCGCCGAACTGCAGGACGATCGCGAATCGAAGCCATTGAGTCCACGCAGCATCCGCAACATCGTCAAGGTCGTCATGGGCGGTGTCATGGAATTCGCCTTGGAGCACGGCTGGATCGGAGAGAACCCCATTGAAAAGGTCACCGTGCCGCGCATCACGCAATCCGATGACGACATGGTGTTCCTTACCGTCGAGGAGGTGGAGTTGCTGGCCGGCATGGCCGAACGGGCAGGACGGCCGGTAGACGGGCTGATCGTCCGCTGGCAGGCATACACCGGTGCCCGCATTGGCGAGACGCTGGCACTCAAATGCGGCGACGTGGATGTGGAATCACGCAGGGCGCGCATCCGCCGCACTTGGACCGACGACGGCAAAGGCAGGCTTGTGCTGGGCACGCCGAAGAACGGCAAACCGCGCAGCATCGCCATACCCAGATTCCTTATACCGTCCATCGAACGGCAGATGGAGGGCATGGGCGACGACGACTGGCTGTTCCGCGCGGCAAGAGGCGGGAACCTGTGGACGAACACGTGGCGGACGCGTGTCTGGCGAAAGGCCGTCCGACTGGCCGGCATGGAGGACGAGGGCGTGACCATCCATAGTTTGAGGCATAGCTATGCGAGCTTTGCGATTGCTCAAGGCGCGGATGTGAAGACCCTACAGATGCAGCTCGGCCACTCCTCACCCAGCATCACGCTGAACACATACACGGCTCTCTGGCCGGAACGATTGGACGATGTGGCGGACGCGATTGGCGAGCTGCGCGCTGAACAGTTGAAGACCGTCTAGACGCGGAGGTTGCGCGGTCATCGTGTCGAATCGTGTCGATAGCCTACGGCCAAGAAAAATAAAGCCTTGGCAACGTAATGTTTCCAAGGCTTCCGGTCGGGCTGACAGGATTTGAACCTGCGACATTCTGCTCCCAAAGCAGACGCGCTACCAAACTGCGCTACAGCCCGTTCATGCACTCCCGCACGTGGCAGGTGAACACGAGTTTCCATTGTAGCGTATGGTAGGACAACGACAGGCTAGAATGGCAAATACTGGAGGGAACGCGCATGGGACGTCATCAGCAAGCCGAGGCTTCAGGCATCATTTCCTTCATGGCATGCGCCACTCTTGCATGGATCGCCATGGACCTATATCTGCAATTCGCTCCCGCCATCTGGCGTGTCACCCAACGCCTGTTCACCGTGTGTGCCGGAATCACCGCGGGATGTGGAGTCATCTCGTTCACCTTGGGGTATGCGCGCAACTCCAGGTCGATGACGTTGAAACATGGCTGGACCATTCCTATTCGCCGTATCTTCGAGATACTCGCTTTGTCCGTGGTCTACGCGTCGACCATTTTCGTCACGGCGTTCATGCTGCTTTCCATTGCCAGCAACATGATGGGGTTGCGCACGTTAAAAGGCTATCTGACTGCGCTCTGCGCCGCGATCTCGGGGGTCGTAGGCTATGTCACGTTCGTACAGGCGGAACTCATGAATGCCAAGACCATCGCATCCTTGTTGCCGTTCTTCGTGGTTTCCGGTGTCAGCATCGCAGGATTGACGTCCGATGATCCATACTGGTACAACAACAATTTCTCCCAATTGGGCGATCGAACCACTTTTGCTGCTCGTATGTTCAATTCGACATTGATGTTGGCCGGCGTCTGCATCGTCATCATCAGCTATTTCGCGATTTCGGAGCTCATCACCACGCACCGTCTGCAGATGCAGTATCTGTCTGCAAGCGATGAAAAAGAAGCTCCCAAACACTTCAAGGCGCGGATTCTTCTGCTATCGACCATGCTGACGCTCGCAGGCATCGCCTTCATCGGCATCGGCATGTTCCGTTACACGCCGCATCCGATTCTGCACAACGTATTCGCCCGCGGTCTTCCCTGCCTGATGAGCGTGCTGATGATCGCGCTGCCTTGGCTGGCCCCGCAGCTTTCAAAAGTAGTATATGTGATTTCAGACCTAGCTATCGTGATCGGGGCTCTTGCCGGGTTCCAGTGGTTGGCGGGGCGTAACACGTTGACGAACGTCGAGGCTCTTGCCGGCATGATGTTTCTGGGCTGGTTCATCATCTTTTCACGGCAGATTGCGGCCATCGAATCCGATCGTGTGCAGACGCAGCTTATTCTGGCGCAAACCAAGCGGCCAGAATCCGTCGAGGATCTTGCGGAGGTCAGCGAAACCGTTCCTGGAACCGTTTCCCGAACTCTCGTCGGAAGTCTAATTCTCGTAACGGTTCACGAGCAGCAGTCC
>ENA-OQHF01001510-OQHF01001510.1-human-gut-metagenome-genome-assembly--contig:-NODE-1510-length-12709-cov-2.696948_pt1 | contig 12709 bp, 15 predicted proteins | sample MGYA00242559_ERZ504709 | MGnify/ENA primary metagenome ERZ504709 (study PRJEB26092, sample SAMD00036203) | human gut metagenome | host: Homo sapiens | study: EMG produced TPA metagenomics assembly of... | reverse complement strand
GGACAAACCTGCATTTACCGCAGGACGGAAACCGGAGTTGAACATTTCTGTCTCCAGATAGATCTGTCCATCGGTAATGGAAATAACGTTGGTAGGGATGTATGCAGATACATCGCCTGCCTGGGTCTCGATGATGGGAAGTGCCGTCAGGGAACCTCCGCCGTATTCGTCGCTCATGCGGACTGCACGCTCCAGCAGTCTGGAATGCAGGTAGAATACGTCACCGGGATATGCTTCACGTCCGGGCGGACGACGAAGGAGCAGGGAGAGTGTACGGTATGCGGTAGCATGTTTGCTCAGGTCATCATATACCACCAGTACGTCTTCTCCGTTCTCCATCCACTCCTCACCGATCGCACAACCGGAATAAGGAGCGATATACTGTAAGGGAGCCAGGTCACTTGCCGTGGATACCACAACGGTGGTATAAGCCATGGCACCGAACTCCTCCAGTGTTTTTACGATATTAGCCACGGTAGATGCTTTCTGACCGATAGCTACATAGATACATTTTACATTCTGACCCCTTCTGGTTGATGATCGTGTCGATCGCAATAGCGGTCTTACCGGTCTGACGGTCACCGATGATCAGCTCACGCTGACCTCTTCCGATGGGAACCATGGAGTCGATTGCCTTGATACCTGTCTGGAGCGGCGTGTCTACGCTCTTACGAGTGATTACACCACTTGCCACACGCTCAATCTTACGGAATTTGTCAGTTTGTACGGGGCCTTTACCATCAATAGGCTGTCCTAAGGAGTTCACTACTCGTCCAAGCAATGCGTCTCCTACGGGAACCTCTACCACACGTCCGGTGGTCTTGACGATATCACCCTCTTCGATATTGCTGGCACTTCCCAACAATACGACACCGACATTATCTTCTTCCAGATTCAGCACCATGCCATATACATCGCCGGGGAACTGTAACAGCTCACCCTGCATGGCATTTTCCAGTCCATGTACACGAGCGATACCATCCGCTACCTGAATGACGGTTCCGACATCGGATACATCCAGCTGGGAAGAATATCTTTCGATCTGTTCCTTAATGACGGAACTAATTTCTTCTGGTCTTAAATTCATGGATCTGTCGCACCTTTCTTTCAGCCGGTCATCCCAGCTGAATATTTAATAATTGTTTCTTCATATCTTCCAGTTTGGTCCGGATACTGCTGTCCACCACCCGGTCACCCACCCGGATCACCATTCCGCCGATCAGCGTCGGATCCACATGGTAATACACATCAAAGGTCTGATAGGAAGTCGTAGTCAGCAGCTTATTTTTCACTGCCTGCTTCTGGGCCTCCGTCAGCTCCACTGCGGTATCCACATATGCGGTTCCCATCTTTTCAGATTCTCTGACCAGTTCGGTAAAATAAGCAAAGATTGCCTTTAATGAGCCGTAACGTTCCTTGGTCACCACGATCTTCAGAAACTCTGTCAGATCATCACTGACTCTGCCACGGAAGACCTGTTCCACCATGGAGAGTTTTTCCTGTTTGGGGATTCCGGGATGTTTCATCAGCTTGTCAAAATCCGGATTGTCTTCCAATATTTTCTCAAGCTGTGCGGTCTCATTCATCAGCTGGATCGCATTTCCATGGTCGACTGCCGCTTCGAAAAGGGCTTCTCCATAGACTTTGGAAACTAATTTTGCCATGTATCCTCACCCATTTCCTTCAGCGTCTCTTCGATCAGGCTGTTCTGTCTGGTGGTGTCTATGGAAGCGCCTACCAGCTTACCTGCCATGACAGATGCCACGGATACGATCTCCTGTTTGATCTCATCGGACATTTTCTGCTTTTCCAGTCTGGCTTCTTCCTGTGCTCTCGCCAGGATTCTGGCTGCCTCTTCCTTGGCCTGTGTGACGATACGCTCCTCGTTCTGAAGAGCCCGTCTTCTGGCATCACTTAAGATGTCCTCCGCCTCTTTGTCGATGTCTTTCAGCTTCGCCTCATACTGTGCCTTCAGTTCTGCGGCCTTTTCCTGATTGTCCTTTGCCTCTTCCAGTTCTCCCCTGATCTTCTCTTTACGATCATTTAAGAACTTTCTGGCCGGATTGAACAGAAAATAGCTGAGTGCCAGGAACAATACGAAGATGGCAATGATCATCAGGCAGGAGTCTGCCAGCAGCTGCCAGTCCAGGTCAAACAGTCTTGACATGGTCTCGCCTTCTGTTAATAGTATCATTTTCATCCGCATTCCTTTCGTTTAATCAGGGAAGTAAGGGCTTTACGAACAGCAGCAGCATAGCAATCAACAGACCGTACAGACCGGTGGTCTCGGCAACTGCCTGTCCCAATAACATGGTAGAAGTGATCTCGGACTTTGCTCCGGGATTACGTCCTACTGCTGCAGCAGCGTGTCCTGCTGCGATACCCTGGCCTACACCGGGTCCGATACCGGCAATAACTGCCAGACCAGCACCGATTGCAGAACAGCCTAAGATAAAGTTTTCATTAAAATCCATAGTAAATCCTCCTATTATTGAGATTCTTATCAGAATCTTTCTAGCATAGTTTCAGATAGCCATACCTGAACAGTACAGCTTTAAGCGTCTCCTCTTGCATTGGCAATGTAAGTCATGGTCAGCATACAGAATACGTATGTCTGGATGGCTCCGGAGAACAGGTCAAAGTATACATGCAGTGCTGCGGGCCACGCTGTAGCGATCACACCCAACAGTCCGTAGATCAGTGCCATCATTACCGTTCCGGACAATACGTTTGCGAACAGACGTAATGAAAGGGAAATCGGTACTGCGATCTCACTGATCAGGTTAATGGGCAGCCAGATCGGCAGCCAGGGGGGCAGCGGGGAACACATGCCTTCCCAGATTTCCTTCGGCTTCTGGTACTTGAACTGATTGTAATGGATCAGCAGGAAGGTCAGAACACCGAGAGGCAATGTCACGCCGTAGTCCGCTGTGGGGGGACGCAGGCCTAACAGACCGGAAATATTGCTCACCAGAATGAAGATGAAGATCGTTCCGATGTAGTTGTAGAACTTCGGTGCGGCCTTGCCCATGGGAGCATCCACCATGGCATCCAACTTCTCCACGATCAGCTCCACCACATTCTGAAAACCTTCTGGCACTTCTCTGGCTTTGGCCATCTGGCGGTTGGCAGCAATGGCAAAACCAATGATAAGCAACATGACGATCAGCACACACACATGTGTGGTCGTTATCCATACCTCATGGCCGAAAAAGGAATACTTAAACACGCCATGTATCATAAAGTCGATATTGTCGGCACCGGATAACAGAATTCCATGTTCCATTGTTTCACCTCCTTATTGTTTATTCTGTTGTTCCTCTGTCACTTCTCCATCCTTCGGGGCTTCCGCTTCTTCCGCAGTCTGCGGAGCAGTTTTGTCTTCCGCAGTCTCCTCCGGCATCGCCTGGGGTATCGGATCCGTCTCGTGGAACAGTTTATTGCATAATTTATGGGTAAGCGGCTGTAGAAATGCCGTTACTTTCATACATATAACATAGGTGAAAAAGAAAATCAGAGGATTCATCACTCCGGTCTTCATCATCACCAACAGGAAAAAATCAACATGACATATCGTAAGACATAGGCACGGATGATCATTTTCGTAGCAGTCTTCTCGGGCTGGTCCAATGCCCGGTCCAGGGAACGGTACATATGATATGTGGAAACCAGCGCCAGCAGAACGCCAAACCACAGACTTTTGGCATACATTGCTTCATCCTTTGCAATAAATGCTCCTATGATCTGCGCTGACACTCCCAGGAACAAGATCCCCAGATCCATCTCCAGAACCGTTCTATTTATCTTTTTTAGTGTGTTTATCATCGCCGTCTTCATAAATTGTCCTGGCCATCCGGTATACATTCTGCCCTCCGGCCACAGCTCCCATACAGAAAAGCAGGATCATCCAGAAGTCCGTTCCGAAATGTTTATCCAGCCAGATGCCGGCTGCGGACATCAGGCAGATCGGTACCAACATATTGATACCAAATTGCATGATCAGTGTGATCGCCCGAAACACCTGTCTGTCGTAGGGTTTCTTTTTTCTTGACACTGTGTCCTCCTGTGTTGATTTCTGCTCTCAGCATTTATTTTTGTACATTTTTGAAAATATTTTCCCACTGCAGGGCAAACCTATAGTCATTATAACGAAAATCTTAATATGATGTCCAGTAAAATCCTCCTGTCCAAATGGTAAAAAATCTATAAAATCCTGCGAAAAAAAAGATTGACTTGAAATCTCTCCGGAAGTACTATTTGAGTAACTATTCAGTGACTTTACACCCTTATAGAAAGAAGGATGACGCGAATAAAGACTACAGACATCAAAAGACAGCTGCGGATCCGTATCGCCACCCCTGAGGATGCTGCAAGGCTGGTTGCCATTTATGCCCCTTATGTGGAAAATACCTCTATTACCTTTGAGTACATCGTTCCTTCCGCAGAAGAATTTGCGGATCGGATCCGTCACACTCTTACCCGTTATCCTTACCTGGTGGCTGAACTGGACGGGGCGCCGGCAGGATATGCTTACGCATCCGCTTTTAAAAGCCGCGCTGCTTATGACTGGTCTGTGGAGACTTCCATCTATGTCAGCCGGGATCTTCGAAGCAGCGGTGTCGGCAGTCTGTTATACGAAAAGCTGGAGGAATACCTGACCGCACAGCACGTCTGCAATGTCTGTGCCTGCATCACCTACCCCAATCCTCCCAGCATCGCCTTCCACAAAAAGCATGGTTATAAAACCGTGGCACATTTTCACGCTTCCGGTTACAAGCAGGATGCATGGCATGATATGATCTGGATGGAGAAGACGCTGTGTCCTCACACGATCCCTCCCAGGCCTTTTATCCCGTTTCCGGAACTGTGACCGTTGTAAAGCGCACCGCACAAAGGAGAAACTCTATGAGCAACGAACTTCAGATCTACCGTAAACGGCTGATCCCGGAAGAATGCATTTTATTAAAGGATGATATTATCGTCGAGCAGAACGAAGACTACATTCTGACCAAATGGAAGACCTTGAATCCCAAGACCACGTTTTCCCACGGCTGTTCCTGCTATTATCTCAAGGAAGGCTTCAAGATCAGCAAGTTCTACCGCCATGACGGTTCTCTGCTGTACTGGTACTGCGATATTGTGGAATATACTTCCCGACCGGAAGATAATTCCCTGATCGTCACGGATCTGTTGGCTGACATTATCCTCTATCCCGACGGAAGAATGCATGTCGTTGACCTGGACGAGCTGGCAGAGGCACTGGAAAAAGGTCTGATCACGCAGGCACAGATGACTGCCTGCCTGCGCCAGCTGAACAACCTGATCACCATTATCTACCGGGACAAGTTCGACAGGCTGCAGAATCCGTTGGATAGGAGCGGGCTGTAGCTGCAGTGCTTACTTTTTGCTCCCTGGTCAGAACTATTCAGAGTAACACATTCGCAAAATAAATGAGAGCATAGGCTCTTACGGACACAAGTGTCCGACGAGCTTCTGCTCTCACTTACTTTACTTTGAATAGTTCAGCAGGTTTCCGATGCAGTGTCCCAGAATCGTCAACATTGTAATATCTTCATCCGACCACTTACGGTTGCGGTTGAACACATCATAGTTCACGATCACATTCGGCACTCCCTCTTTGCGGCAAAGACATTGCAGGAAAGCACCGATCTCCTGCTTCTGCATCACGGCAAATGCCGCCGGATCCTGGGATCTGAGTTTCAATGTGTTGGATTCTATAAAATTTATCATCATCCCCGAATAGCGCAAGATACTTCTCATCTTCAAAAATTTCCTCTTCCATCCGGTACTTCTACCATGTAATTACCATTCCGGCATACCAGCTGCGCTCCCGACTCTGAATAAATCGTGATTCCATCCAGATCGAAGAGACTGCGGATCTGCTGCAGACGTTCTTCCTTTTTTACAATGGAGTTCACACCGGATACACACAGTTCGGTGATCATCTTCGTGATGACTTCCCGCTTTTTCTCCTTAGATACCGCATAGGCCATAGCCATGTTCTGCATATCGTCGCTTTCCAGCTTGCCGTGAAGTCTCTCTTCATAGATAATATGGCGGTTCTTGCCTTTTTCCTTGGCCAGATAGAGTGCCTTATCCGCCTTGCGCATCAGTTCCTCGTATTCGCTTCCATCTACCGGATACTCCGATACGCCGATAGAAGCTGTCACATAGGTCTTCGGATCAAATGCCAGAGCAAATTCCTTCGCAATGGTCTTCAAAAGTGTCTTCAGCTGTTCTCTGGTCTCCACTTTCTCCAACAGGATCACATACTCGTCTCCGCCGAATCGTCCGATCACGCCCCGCTGTCCCACCAGCACCTGCATGATCTCCGCCACTCTCCGGATGACCTGGTCACCAAAAATATGCCCGTAGGTATCATTGATATGTTTGAAATCATCAATATCAATGATCACCAGCCATCTGGTACTATGATCCTTGCAGTTCAGCTGTTCGATGGTGTACTCTGTCCATGCCCGCTTGTTCAGCAGACCGGTTCCGGCATCTCTGGCTGCCGGAGTCAGATAATAGGCTTCCTTCTCCCGGTTTCTGTCCGGGGTTATGATGCCCGCTACCATATCACGCTTCTTCGGGATCCGTGCGCCTTTGACCTTCCATATTCCCTTGTCCTCCTGCCCGCTGACGAATTCCATCTCGAAGAAATCGTCCCCGTTACGCAGATGTGCGCAAAAGGTCCGCAGCTGATCTTCCAGTCTGGAAATATCACTGCCCTCATGTGCCTGTTCCACATTCCGGATCAGCGCATTCATAGGCCCTTCAAACTGGTTCATGGCCCGCTCGTTGACATATTTATAGACCGTAATACTGTCCTGTTCGATCAGATATTCAAAAAGTAAACATCTTCCAATGTCATAAAATGACGGTACTTCAGAATGCTCTGCTCCAGTCGTAAATTCCGGTTCTCCAGATCATGAATATCTGAAACGGTGATCTGATACAACGGAATCCCGTTCTCCGTCTGTTCACTCTGTTCCAGACGCAGATACACGTTCCTTACACTGTCCTTCAGATTGTGAAGCACCGTGATCAGTTCCAGCGGTTGGAACGTATCCGCCTCTACTGCTTTTTTCAACAGCTCCCCGTCTTCCGGCAGAAGCAGTTCACTCACCGGCCGGAAAGAATTCTCCCCTACGAATTCATAGAAAAATTCCGACGCCTTGGCTACTACCAGATCCTGCCTTACGAAGATCTTCCAGTCCATGATTCCATTTGCATAACCCTTTTGTTCTACGCTGTTGATTCTCATAGATTTTCGCTTTCGTTTAATAAAATACGTGTCCGCCGATATTGATACCTGTCAGTCCTTCCACCGGTGTGCGGAAATATACACAGTTTCCTACATTGGTCACACCGGACATAGCCTCGTCTGCCGCCTGGTAGCAGCGGCTGGTGGCTTTATTGGTGGCCAATGCCAGTTCCAGACGTCCGCTGGCCACCGGTGAGAACTGTTTGTTCTGATAGATCACTCCTACCACTGTGTTGGGATAAACAGAACTTCTGACACGGTTGATAACCACACTGGCTACCGCCAGCTGACCGTCATAGGGTTCTCCGCCCGCTTCACAATAGATCAGATTTGCCAGCAGATAACGGTCTCCCTCTTCAAAGGAGATATCCGAAATGTCCCGCCAGGTTGCGTTTGCCGCCTTCTGGGACATGGCGATCTCTTCTGCCAGCTTTTTCCGGAGTGTTTCCAGATTTTCTTCTTTTTGTTTGATCTCCTGTTCATATGCCAGGGCTCTCTGCTCTGCTTCCGAAATATCCCCGGCATATTTTGCAATGCTGTTAGATGTCTGGCTGATCAGACCGGACACCTTGCTTTTCTCGGCTTCCGCTGCCATCTTCAGACTATCCAGCTCCGTTTTCTCTGCCTGCAGTCTCGCCTCTTCCTCTTCGATCAGCTTGCGGTTCTCTTCGAATTCCTGCAGTTTCTTCTGGTCATAGGCTGCGATCCGTTCAAAAAAGTCCGCAGCGTTCAGCAGTTTATCGAAGCTCTGGGCATTCAGCAAAGCGTTGATGTAACTGGTCTCATTCCGCTCGTACATATCCCGTACCCGGATCACCATACACTCATACTGCCATGCTTCCGTAGCTTTCGCCTCTTCCAGACTGGCCTGGGTATCCGCGATCTCCTGCTCCTTGTCTGCGATCTGCTGTTCCAGATCTGACAGATTGTTACTGACTTCCGTCAGCTGACCGTTCAGATTATTCAGTTGTCCCTTGAGGGAATTCTGTTCTCCCTTCAGGTTCTCCAGATTATCATTTTCCTCATTCAGCTGATTCTGCAGGTTGTTTTTCTCTTCCTGCTCTTTCTGAATCTGCTGCCAGGTACTGCTGGTAGCTTCCACTTTGATATCTTCTGAAGAAAAGGCTCCTGCAAGGATCACTGCTGTAAGCAGCACAGCTGTCTTCTGTAGGCGCTTCAACCGTTTTACTCCTTTTATCTGTTGCTTCAGACCTCGATGCGTATCATGCGGCCCGTCTTACGGTACTGCACGTAATTCACTCCGGCCGCGTCAAACATCCGCTTGGCTGCCCGGTTGGACGGAGTTCCCTCATACTTATCGCTGTCATATACCACCGTGCGGATCCCCGCCTGGATAATGGCTTTCGCACATTCATTGCAGGGAAAAAGAGAGACATACAGCTTCGTCCCCTCCAGGGAACCGCCACGATAATTCAAAATAGCATTCAGTTCACTATGTGTTACAAAGGGATACTTTGTCAGATTCCTGTCATTGGCGTTCTCCCTCTCCCAGGGGAACTCATCGTCGGAACAACCCTTGGGGAAGCCGTTGTATCCCATGGACAGGATCTTGTTGTCCGGGCTGACAATGCAGGCTCCCACCTGGGTATTCGGGTCCTTGGACCGCATTCCAGACAGGTGGGCCACCCCCATAAAATATTCATCCCAGCTGATATAATCGCTGCGTTTGGCACTCATGGGTGTCTCCTTTATTTGGTACCGAAAATACGGTCTCCTGCATCTCCCAGTCCGGGAACAATGTATCCATGATCATTCAGCTTCTGATCCAGTGCTCCGATATAGATATCCACATCCGGATGTGCTTCCTGCATAGCTTTTACACCTTCGGGTGCAGCGATGATGCACAGCAGACGGATGCTCTTGCAGCCCTTGTCCTTTAACAGTTGGATGGCTGCGATGGAAGAACCGCCGGTAGCCAGCATGGGATCTACCACGAATACCTCACGCTCTGCACAGTCTGCAGGCAGCTTGCAGTAATATTCTACAGGCTTTAAGGTCTCAGGATTGCGATACAGGCCGATATGTCCTACTTTTGCAGCAGGGATCAGGGATAACATACCGTCTACCATACCCAGACCTGCACGCAGGATAGGTACCAGTGCCAGCTTTTTACCCTTTAACTGCTTCACGGTGGTCTTGCAGATAGGGGTCTCGATCTCTACTTCTTCCAGAGGCAGATCCTTGGTTGCTTCATAACCGATCAGCATTGCGATCTCGCTGATGTTCTGTCTGAAGTCCTTGGTACCGGTCTCCTTTCTGCGGATGATTCCGATCTTCTGTTCGATTAAGGGGTGATCCATAACTACTACTTTTGACATATTGTTGTCCTCCTGTGTTTTGTATTTGTTATAAGGGTATTCCGTTGTTGTTCGTGTCTGTGTAATGCATTAAACCTCTTCGATCAGGCTGATTCTGCGGCTGTGTCTCTCTTCTCCGGAAAAAGGTGTATTCAGGAAAGTCTCCACGATCTCCAGCGCCAGGTTCTCACCGACAATGCCTGCACCCATTGCCAGCATGTTGGCATCGTTGTGCAGTCTGGTCATCTTCGCCGACAGAGGATCGGAGCAGAGTGCGCAGCGGATCCCCTTTACCTTGTTGGCAGAAATGCTGATACCGATACCGGTGGTGCAGATCACGATGCCCTTCTCGCAGGTACCGTCTGCCACAGCCCTTGCCGCTGCATGTCCAAACACAGGGTAATCGCAGCTTGCCTTGCTGTCACATCCCATATCCTGATATGGAATGTTCTTCTCCTCTAAATATTTCTTTACTCTTTCTTTCAGATCATATCCGCCATGATCACTTGCAATTGCTATCATTTTCCTTCTCCTCGTATTTTCTGTTTAAAGTTTTACTACTTTATGGCCCGCTGCTTTCAACAGCCGGTTCATAATGGCCTGTCCGAAGCCTTCCGTGGAAAATCCCTCGGAATAGATCTTTGTCACACCTTCATCATCGAATTCTCTCAGAATGGTGTACAGATGTCTGGCGATACTGCCCTCATCCTTACGGCTGCCGACACTTTTCACCACATCTGCTATATAACCGGACAGCATTTCTTCGGTTCCGATGATTCCGGTCTTCTCTCCTGCGGTATGGTCTGCTGCCGCAGCCCGGTTAATATACTCCCTTACCTGCCCCGGGGTTCCCTCTACGATGGTGAGTTCTCCCCTGGGTGCATAATGTCTGTACTTCATTCCGGGGGCCTTGGGTCCTGTCCGCTGTCTGCCCGCAGGATCGTGGTGTCCGTATCCACTGTTCCCAGCACTATGCTCAGTTTCTCCTGGGTAATGTATCCGGGCCGCAGGATCTGTGGCGGTGTCACCGTCAGGTCAATAATGGTGGATTCCAGGCCAATCCCCACCTCACCGCCATCAATGATGGCATCGATCCGCCCCATCATATCTTCTTCGACATATTTTGCCACTGTGGGACTGGGCTTGCCGGAAGTATTGGCACTGGGCGCCGCAATATATCCCCCGCTGTATTTGATCAGCTTCTGCGCCGCCGGATGCGAGGGCATACGGATTGCTACCGTATCCAGACCACCTGTGGTCTCATAAGGCACCGCGTCTGATTTCGGCAGGATCATGGTCAGGGGACCCGGCCAGAAAGCATCCGCGATCTTCCGTGCCTGTTCCGGTACCTCCTTTGTAATCTTGTAAATGTCCTCAAACCGATAAATATGAACGATCAGTGGGTTGTCGGACGGTCTGCCCTTTGCCGCATATATTTTCTGGGAAGACGAAGGATTCAGTGCATCTCCCCCCAGCCCGTACACGGTCTCGGTAGGGAAAGCCACCAGTCCTCCCTGCTGCAGGATTGCTCCCGCCGCCCGGAGTTTCTCCTCATCTTCTTCGCTGACGGGGCCCTCTCCGGGACGAATCTTTATGATCTCAGTCTCCATGTTTTTACCTTCTGTGTTCTAAATTGCATTTGGATATAGTATATCATATCCCCAGTCAAATGGAAAGATTATTCCTCTCCGGTCTGCCGGGATGTTGTGTGTACAGAATAAACGGTCCATCCGACCAGCAGCGGAATCACCGCCACGGTCGGCAGTTCATAGCGGATTGCATTGGACATGGGGGATGCCAGGCACACCAACACGTTTATAAAGCCGGGAACCAGCAGTATCAACGCACTGTATCTTTTCTTTTTCCACAGGAAAAATGCCAGCACTACCAGAATCCAGGTATACAATCCCGGAGTACACAGATACTTGATCAGCGGCAGCCGCATACTGAGGAACCAGATCTGCAGCAGAAACTCCGATGTCTGAATGGGGAATGTATGATGAATTCCCTGTTCCTGCGCATATTCCGGATACTCCAGCTGGATCCATGCCTCTATGTTCTGTTCCACCGGTGCCAGATAGCCATAGCCCTTGTTGACAAATGCCGCCACATAGCATCCCGGATGCTTGAAAAACATCTGCACCCATATTTTCATGTAGGGCCCCAGGTCTCCGCCTCGATATAATATTTTGATGGGATCCGAAATCCGGGGTTCATAATTTTTCATAGCATCAAAGTTCAGGGTATCATTGATCACCTGTCTCTCATATTCCGTAACCTCATCTTCGTATTCACAGACATATCTCGCCGTCTGCTGGAACGGTACGCTCAGCCCCTCGGAAGCTGCCGGTTTTCCCACATCGATCAACGCTCTGTATCCCACCACCGTGATCAGTTCATAGATCACCACAGTTGCCAGCAATACCAGGAATGCCTTCCTGCGTTCTTTGCCTTTCAGATAAATTGCCAGCAAAAGCAGTGCCGGAACAATCGCATAGATCCCGTTATTTCTAAGCAGGCAGGATAATACACTGAATACAATCAGTCCCGCCGCATCTTTCCCGCCACATTCCTTCTTTTTCAGTACCGACATCAGATATACTGCCTGTAACACCGTCATTTCCGCATACAGCAGATCTTTCTCAAACCATTGGGCATAGGTTCCCCAAAAAGGTGTCAAGGCGAAAAACAGGATTCCCACGGCACACCATTTCCATGAAATTCCCAGCTCCTGCAGTTTTTTCATGCTGAGGGAAAAAGCATAGGCCCCTACCAGTGTCTGCAGCAGGCAATACAGGAAAAAGCCGAAATTGGCATCTGCAATGGTTCTTCCCAGCACAAAACAGATTCCCATAATTGCGGAGGAAAATGGCGGATGTGCCGCTCCCCAGTCCTGTTCACCCAGAAACTGTTTCAGTTGCACCAGACCGTCCCCGCTGGTAGTTCCCGGATAATTTAGCAGGATCCAGAACAGCCAGCTGAAGGCTATTACAAAAAAACCCACCATCTGTAGGTGCTTTTTGCCCTGCTCTGCGGGTAATTCCACATGCTCCAGCCCAAAATATACCAGGCGCAATACCAGATACAATAACACTGCAAACCC
>ENA-OQHF01001509-OQHF01001509.1-human-gut-metagenome-genome-assembly--contig:-NODE-1509-length-12713-cov-1.804147_pt1 | contig 12713 bp, 11 predicted proteins | sample MGYA00242559_ERZ504709 | MGnify/ENA primary metagenome ERZ504709 (study PRJEB26092, sample SAMD00036203) | human gut metagenome | host: Homo sapiens | study: EMG produced TPA metagenomics assembly of... | reverse complement strand
ATACAGAGCTGACAAAGAAGATGATGAACTATTTTTTGCAAATGATGAATTTCTTCATATGTCAGGATATAAAGATATAGATGAACTGTTCAGACTTACTAAGAAAAGTTTTCGCAACTTGATCCGGGAAGATGAACAGCAACAGATAGAATCAAGTATCTGGGTAACAGATTGACAGTGGTAATGAAAATGACTATATTCACTTCCATCTTCGAAAAGCTGACGGAACTTATTTTTCTGTGCTTGATCATGGAAGAATTGTAGAGAACCCCGCAATACGGAAAAGGTATTTTACAGTATTGTTACATGGATTGGAAAGATATGCATATTCGTTACAATGATAAATTCGCAAGATAATAAAATATTGCAAAAAAAACAGAGCGTATGATCTATTTTCATATTAATACTTGGTTTGAAAACTGATGGAAGAATAACACGATACTGCGATAGAATAAGGAAAACGGTTAAACTAACTATTGCTGAGTGAGCAACAGCAAAAGTAAGCATGACTGGAAAGTGCTTGTGATCTTAGGGATTAAGAGAGGATACAGATTATGGAAGATTCTTACGTATTACAACTGTTGAAACCAAAGTTTAAAGATTTTCATTTGTGTTTCTGCGGATTTGCAGAATGCAAGCCATTACATAGCTACGGGCCAGCCGCAAGACCCAATTATATTTTGCATTATGTAATGAAGGGCAAAGGTATCTATCAGGTAGGTGAAACGAAGTATCCGCTGAAAGAAGGACAGGCCTTTCTGATTGAACCAGAAAGCCTTACCTTTTATCAGGCAGATAAAACGGACCCATGGTCTTACCTTTGGGTAGGATTTGGTGGTACGGAGGCACAGAGATTTGTCAGAGATCTTGGACTGAACAGTCGTCAGCTTACATGCGAGTGTGAATATGGGGAAGAACTGAAAGAAATTGTATTTGAAATGCTTCATCATACGTGTTCAACTGCAGAAAATCTTTATTATCTCCAGGGAAAGCTCTATCAGTTTTTCTCAGTACTGGCTCGTGGGATTGAAATTCAGCAATATGCAGATGATACAAAAGAAAGTATACATGTACAGGAAGCAATTGCCTATATAAAGAATTACTATTCACAGAAAATCACAGTGGAAGGTATAGCAAATTATTTGGCACTAAATCGAAGCTATTTATATACAATATTTATGAACAGTCTTGGAATCTCTCCGAAAGAATTTTTGACGGAATTTCGAATTTCCAGAGGAAAGGAGCAGCTCGCACTTACAGATCTGTCTGTGGAGGAGATTGCAGTTTCCTGCGGCTATCGTAATTCCCTTGCTTTCGGTAAAATATTCAAGCAGAAAGTGGGAATAACGCCGACCCAATATCGTAATGACAACAGAAAGGATGCCCGAGAACGATTGATCCGTGCACAAAATGAACTGAAAGAATATAAGAAGCATAAAACAATTTATGTAGGAAACATCGAAAAAGAATAGATAAAATGTTTAAAAAAACATCCAATACCTAACATTTGGGATATAATCCTTAACAAAAAGGTATAACGGATGTTTTTTTTGTACGCTATACTTGTATCAACAAACATAAGGAACACGTGCACAGGTTTCTTCACTCAAATAACAAATAAACAAAGGAGTATTAGAGGAGGAGAATCATGGGAAATCAAAAAGAAACTCAGAAAAATCCGCAATATAAATATGCGTCTACAAGAGAAAAATTATGTTTTGGAATTGGGGCAATCGGTAAAGATGCAATTTGCAATTTAGTAGGAGCATTTTTAATGCTTTATTTTACAGATACTTTGTATCTGGCACCGGCATTTGTCGGTGTACTGTTTTTTGTGGCAAGAATATGGGATGCGATCAATGACCCGATGATGGGAATGATCGTTGACAATACACATACACGTTTTGGTAAATTCAGAATCTGGCTTGTAATCGGAACATTGGTAAATTCAGTTGTATTTGTTTTGTTATTCCACAGTTTTAATCTGTCAGGAACAGCATTGTACGTATATGTATCCGTTATGTATATCTTATATGGAATGACTTATACGATCATGGATGTCCCTTACTGGTCATGGCTTCCGAACTTGACAAATGACCCGCACGAACGTGAGAAAGTATCCGTAATTCCAAGATTTTTCGCAAGTCTTGCAGGATTTTCAGTAGCAACATTTGGGCTTTATATTATCAACTACCTGAACAAAATTGCAGGCGAGAGCAATCTCTACGCAGAAAAAAGGATATACACTTTTCGCAATCATTATCGCAGTTATTTTCATCGTTACAATTGGCATTACTGTATTTAATGTAAAAGAGGAATCAACAGTAGGTATATCAGCAGAAAAGACAAGTCTGAAACAGGCATTTCATGTAATTGTAAAAAATGATCAGCTGCTTGCATTTATCGGATTACTTTTGACATTTAACCTTTGTACACAGATTGCAAAAAGCTTTGCTGTATATTATTTCAAATGTGTATGCCACGATGAATATCTGTATTCTATCTTTGGATTTGCAATTATTGCTGAGATGGCAGGACTTTTATGCTTCCCAAAAATCGCAGCAAAAATTAGCCGTGAAAATGTATACGCATTTGCATGTGGACTTCCAATTGCTGGATTTGTACTGCTCGGTGCAGCAGGATATGTAGCACCACAGAGTAATGTATTAGTTGTTGTATGTTGTGCACTGCTTTTCTTCGGATCAGGTCTTTCACTTGGAGTAACAACATGCTGTATGGCAGACGTTATCGACTATGGAGAAGTAAAATTTGGTGTACGAAATGAAAGCGTAACATGCTCTGCACAGACATTTCTTATGAAGGCAGCTACGGCAGTAGCAGGTGGATTAACAGGAATTGGTCTTCAGATTGTAGGATACAACGCAAAAGCGGTAACTCAGAGCGCAGCAACCGTAATGGGTATTCGCGTGTTAATGATTGTAATTCCAATTATTCTTGCATTTGCCAGTTTTGGTATTTACAAAAAATACTACACTTTAAAAGGTGAGAAGATGGAAGAAATCACAAGAAAAGTAAATGAAATGCATGCGAAAAAGCAGACAGCTTAAGAGTCAACAATTCAATTATAAAAGGGGTAGTATATGAGACAGATTATTTTTCACGAGGAAACGAAAACTTTCCATTTATACAATGAAAAAAATCAGTTATATCTTATGTGTATTAGAAAATGGACATTTGGGACAATTATATTTTGGAAAACGACTTCATGACAAAGCAGATTTTTCTTATCTGGTTGAGAAATGTGAACGCCCAATGACATCGTATATATATGAGTGGGATCGTACTTTTTCATTGGAACATATCCGACAGGAATATCCGGTTTACGGTACGACAGATTACAGACATCCGGCAATTGAATTGTTGCAGGAAAACGGCAGCAGGATCAGTGAGTTCCAATATGACAGTTATGAGATTATTGACGGAAAATCAAAACTCTCCGGATTGCCGGCAACTTATACAGAGTCTGAGGGGGAAGCGCAGACATTGCGCATCTACCTGAAAGACGCTCTGACCGGTGCGGAACTGGCACTATTATATACCATTTTTGATGAATACAGTGCAATTGCAAGAAGTGCGTATATTGAAAATGCAGGTGAGAAAAATCTGCATGTGTTAAATATGATGAGTTTAAGCCTGGATCTTCCGGATAAGGATTATGAATGGATGCAGTTGTCCGGTGCATGGTCCAGAGAGCGCTATATAAAAAATCGAACATTGGAGCAGGGCATAACAGCTATTGACAGTATGCGTGGTAATTCTTCTCACGAACACAATCCGTTCCTTGCTTTAAAACGTCACAACACAGATGAAAATGCAGGAGAAGCAATCGGAGTAAGTCTTGTATACAGTGGAAATTTCCGTATGCAGGCAGAAGTAGATACACATGATGTGACACGAATTACAGCCGGGATCAATCCGGAAGGATTCGATTGGAAATTAGAACCGGGAGAAAGTTTTCAGACACCGGAAGCCGTTCTGGTTTACAGTGAAAATGGATTAAATGGCATGAGTCAGACATTCCAGAAGCTGTATGCAAAGAGACTCGCAAGAGGGTACTGGCGCGATAAGGCAAGACCGATTTTAAATAACAACTGGGAAGCAACTTATTTTGGACTTTACAGAAGATCGCCTTGTAGAGATTGCCGGGAAAGCAAAAGAATGTGGAGTAGAACTGTTTGTCTTAGATGACGGATGGTTTGGTGCGAGAAGAAATGACAGAGCCGGTCTTGGCGACTGGGTGGCAAATGAAGAGCTTCTGCCAAATGGCATCAAAGGTCTGTCAGAAAGAATTGAAGCACTTGGATTAAAATTCGGCCTTTGGTTTGAGCCGGAGATGGTAAATAAAGACTCTGATCTTTATCGAGCACATCCAGACTGGATTTTACAGACACCTGGAAGGAATACATCACACGGCAGATACCAGTATGTACTCGATTTCGCAAGAAAAGAAGTAGTAGATTATATTTATGGTATGATGACAAAGTTATTATCGGAGTCGAAAATCTCATATATTAAATGGGATATGAACCGAAGCATTACGGAATGCTATAGTAGCAAACTTCCTTCAGACAGACAGGGAGAAGTGTTCCATCGTTATATTTTGGGTGTATATGATCTGTACGAGCGGTTGACAAATGAGTTTCCAGAAGTATTATTTGAATCCTGCGCCAGCGGTGGCGGAAGATTTGATCCGGGAATGCTGTATTATGCACCGCAGGGATGGACAAGCGATGATTCGGATGCAATTGAGCGTCTGAAGATTCAGTACGGAACTTCTATGTGTTATCCGCTCAGCAGTATGGGAAGCCATGTGTCTGTTGTCCCGAATCACCAGGTATTTCGCAATACTCCATTACATACAAGAGCGAATGTAGCATACTTTGGAACTTTTGGATATGAACTGGATCTCAACAAATTGACAGAAGAAGAGATCAAAGAAGTAAAAGAACAAATCGCATTTATGAAAGAATACAGAGAAGTGTTACAGTTTGGAACATTTTATCGTCTGAAAAGTCCATTTGAAGGAAATGAGACGGTATGGATGGTGACAAATGAAGACCGCACGCTTGCAATCGTAGGCTACTATCGTGTTTTAAATGGAGTGAATCAGCCGTATAGCCGTGTTAGATTACAGGGATTGGACCCGGATATGGTTTATGAAAATGTATGGAATCATACAGAAAATTACGGAGATGAATTGATGAATTATGGATTGATCACATCTGATGTGACAGCTGGTGAAGTGCCAGGAAATGTGACTCATTGTACCGATTTTGAATCTAGAATATATATGCTGAAAGGCAAAAAAGTTCAGGAGGGAAGATAGAGCATGACGAAGACAAAAAGAACTGGCGGAATGGTACTGGGAATATTGTTTATTGGATTATGTGTATCTTTCTTACGACTTTCACAATTTGGCGTGGATCCATTCAGTGCAATGAATCTCGGAATCAGTGGATTTATCGGATGGAGCTTTGGAACGTGGCAGTTGCTTGTCAATGCGATCATTCTTGTAGTTGTATTCTTTCAGGCAAGATCCTGCATTGGTGCGGGAACCATTATCAATATGGTATTTGTCGGATATATTGCAGATTTTATCTGTTATGTAGCAAATGATGTAGTGCAGATTCAGATGAATCTGCCACTGCGTATCCTTGCACTGCTGCTTGCTCAGCTGATGGCATCTATGGGAGTGGCATTATATATGGTCGCAGATATGGGAATCGCCCCATATGATAGTGTCGCTATTATAATCGAGAAACTGACACATCAGAAAATTCCATTCCATAAAGCAAGGATCCTTTCGGATGTTGTTGTCGTGATTATCGGAATCATATTTGTCACTGCATCTGGGGAGGGAATCTGGTCGGTAGTAGGGATTGGTACAATTGTAAATGCCTGCTTCAACGGTCCATTAATTCAATTTTTTTAAAACAAAACTGGAAATGTTTTACCTGTAAAATCTACGGATTACAATTCTCTGCAAGGCTCATATGGATTTAGGACGTGAACACATATAAACCAAATAGAACCATAATACCAATACTAAAAAAGTAATGCGAAGCCACTCGCATTACTTTTCTTTTCCATCAATGTGATATTCATAAGATATTTCGAAAACTTCAGAAAATGCTTTGATTTCAACATCAGTAACAAAGCGCTTATTTGTTTCAATTCTTTGTAATTACATTTTTGTCCATATCATAGCCGCGCAGTTGAAGCTGATGGGCAAGCATCCGCTGGGACATATGGTTTTTCTCACGAAGCTCGATGAGTCTTTTGCTGATTAAGTTCTTTTCTCCGGTGGCTGTCTTTGGTTTTGGCATATAAATGCTCCTCTCTTTTGTAATTGAAAATGAGATTGTCTCATTATTTGCTCTATTCATTGATTTTACAGTTGAGGTAAGAATAAAACGGTTGTAAAAGTGAGACGTCATGAACGTTCTTGGATTTTATGACTAGTGTGTTATAGTAAAATTAATTTAAAAAAGGAGTATTCTTATGCAGGTGTCAGATGAATTAATTACCCACTGGCGGAAGTGATTGAAGAATATGGGACTTCTGGGTATCAGGAAAAATTACTTTCATCAATAATCTCTTGACAAATCCCTTTGAAATCACGTATCCTCATAGTATAAAAGCGCTTTCATAAGAGCTTGGTATGCAATGCAAAGCAGTGAAAAGAGGAAAAAGATGAATATATATGATATAGCAAAAGAAGCCGGAGTTTCTATATCAACGGTTTCTCGTGTTATGAATAACAAAGGGAATGTGAATGCTGCTACAAGAAAAAAAGTAGAAGCAATATTGGACAAGCATGATTATACGCCCAGTGCGATTGCGCGTGGTATGGTAAGTAAAACAATGAAGACGGTTGCAGTACTGACTGTGGATATCCGCGTGCCGCATTATGCGAGAACTGTTTATACAATTGAACGGGAGTTCAGCCACAGAGGATACGAGGTCGCAATCTGTAATACGGGTGGTGAGTTGGAAGAGACAGCCAAGTATTTAAAGACAATGCTTGAGAAAAAGTAGACGGAATCGTACTGGTCGGTTCAATTTTTAATACACTTTGCAAAAAGATGAAATTGGAAGTATGATTAAGAATACACCGGTAGTGCTTGCGAATGGAAAACTGGAACTGCCGAATTCCTATTCTGTCTTAGTTGATGACCGGTATGGCGTTTCTCTGGCAGTGGAACATCTGCTAAAAAGAGGGCACCTTGATATGTACTATCTAAAGGATATGGATACGGTCAGTGCCAGGTTAAAAAGTGAAGGGTTTATAAAAGCATTGGAAAGTCACGGTGTTAGTGACGCGAAGCAATATGTGATCGATACGGACAGAAGTATCGGTGGAGGAATCGAAGCGGTTGAAAAACTGATTGCCGAGAATAAGAAATTTACAGCCATTGTTTGTGGAGAAGACATTACAGCAACGGGAGCGGTGAAAGCGGCATTGCGTGCAGGACTTCGAGTACCGGAAGATGTAGCGGTTACCGGGTACAATAATTCAGAATATGCAAGAATCTGTGAACCACGTCTTACGACTATTGACAATAAGCCGGAGATGGTTGCGATGATGAGCGTGCAGCTCCTTACAAGTTTGATTGAACAGACGGATGTGTACTCTTCCTGTGTGATCCAGCCGGAATTGGTGGAAGGAAAGACAACATAAGCTGACATAAGACAACAAAAAAGACGATATAGGTGAAAGATTGCAGATAGAGCTATGAAAAGCAGAAGGATTTTCAGAAAGAAAAAACTGAAAGTACCTCTGCTTTTTTTCTTCATAAATCTTCAATAAACTGAAAGCGCTTGCATAAAATGTGAAAGATTGTTAAAAAATAATCGTTATTTTATACTAAAATAAATGCTGGGATTTGAGCACAATGCCGAAAAAAATAAAAATACGCGCGTGAAATTGACAAAACGAGTGAAATAAATATAATGAAAAGTAAAGAAAGCGCTTCTATAAATTTTCAATAATATTTTCTCAAAATTGAAAGGAGATTAATATGAGAGTTCAATATGATGTAATGGTGCAGGAGTTTGCAAGAGTATTAGAGAAAAAAGGATTCACTCATGAAGATGCCGAGAATGCGGCAATCATTTTCGCACAGAACAGTCTGGCTGGTGTATACTCCCACGGACTGAACCGTTTTCCAAGAGTTGTCAGCTACCTGGAGAAAGGTGAGATTGATCCGAATGCAAGAGCAACTTGTGAGATGAAGATGGGAGCGATTGAACGTTGGGATGGACATCGTGGATTTGGACCTCTGAATGCAAAACGTGCAATGGATCGTGCATGCGAGCTTGCGAAGGAGAATGGAATTGGTTGTGTAGCTCTTGGAAATAATAACCACTGGATGCGTGGTGGTACATATGGCTGGCTTGCAGCAGATCATGGCTGTATCGGAATCTGCTGGTCTAATACAATGCCGAACATGCCTGCATGGGGTGGACTGAACCGCAAGATCGGAAATAACCCGTTGATCATGGCAGTGCCTCGTTCTAATGGGGAACATGCAATGATCGACTGTGCTGTATCTCAGTTTTCTTATGGAAAGATTGAAGATTGCCGTCTGAAAGGACTGAAACTTCCGGTGCCGGGAGGATATGATACAAAGGGAGAACTCACAACAGACCCTTCAGAAATCGAGAAGACATGGCGTGTGCTTCCGATGGGATACTGGAAGGGAAGTGGACTTTCCATCGTGTTGGATCTGATCGCAACAGTTCTTACAGATGGAAACTCTGTATCAAAAATCGGAACATTCGGTGACGAGATTGGACTTACTCAGATCATGATCGCAGTAGATCCTACAAAGTTCAACACAGTGGAGCAGACGGATGCAATTGTAGATGAGATTCTTGCAGATGTGAAATCTTCTGAGCCGATCAAAAGAGGACGGAGAAGTTCTTTATCCGGGAGAGTTAGAGCTTAAGAACATCAAAGAGAACAAAGAACAGGGAATCCCGGTTGTTGAAGAAGTATGGGAATCTGTTCTGAAGATGTAATAATAATTAGGAAATATAAAATAGGAAGAAACAATGATTCAGGGAGTACTTTTTGATATGGACGGGCTTATGTTCGATACGGAAAGAATCGGATACGAAGGCTGGAAATATGCAGGAAAAAAGCTTGGCATTCATATGAAAGATGAATTGATCGCGTCTTTTCGTGGAACCGGAGAAAAAGAAAAGCGAAGACATTTCAAAGAAACATTTGGAAGTGAAGAGTTATATGATGAAGCATTTACGCTTCGGACAGTATATGCAAAAGAATGGATCGATAAGAATGGGCTTCCGGTAAAGAAAGAGCTGGTGGAGCTGTTGGAGTATTTGAAAAGAGAAAATATTCCGGCTGCGCTCGCAACCTCGACAAACCGCAAGAAAGCGATGGGTTATCTGGATATGGCAAATGTAACAGAATATTTCAGCGCATCAGTGTGCGGTGATGAAGTGAAGGCAGCGAAGCCTGCCGGTGATATCTTCATAGCTGCGGCAGAGGCGCTGGGAGTTCCGACTGAGAAATGTCTTGTTTTGGAAGACAGCCCAAATGGTCTGAAGGCTGCAAAAAATGCTGGCTGCAAAGCGATTGTAATCCCAGATCTGTCCCGGCACCTGAGAAAGAAGAAGGCCTGTGGGATGCGAAAGTTTCGAATTTAAAAGAGATTATAGAAATCATAAAGAATCTTTGATACAGGAGGAAATATCATGGAATATATTATTGGAATCCTGCTGCTCATCTCATTTATAGGGTTGGCCGTATACGCAGTGCGCGGCGGTAACCTGATGATGGGTATGCTGATTATGGCAATTATTTGGACAGTGCTTCCACTTATTGGAAATACATTTGCGACAAATCCGGAATTTATTGGTTCTTATCCGGGAATCACGGATATCAGTGTTGTTGATGCAATTACAAAAGTTTTCCAGTCCGGTCCGGAAGGCTGGGGAAATGTACTTGTAAATGTTGTATTTGGTGCATGGTTTGGACGTGTTCTTCTTCAGACAGGTATTGCAGATGCACTGATTCGTAAAGCGGTTGAGCTTGGTGGAGACAAACCAGTTATCATCTGTGTATTACTTTCTACAGTTACAACAGCAATCTTTTCAACATTATTTGGCGCAGGTGCCGTTGTAGCGATTGGAGTGATCATTCTTCCAATCCTTATGAGTCTTGGTATTCCTAAGACACTTTCTATCGGATCCTTCATGATGAGTGTCGGAGCCGGAATGTACTTAAATCCGGTACTTACCGGACAGTTCCTCGGATTCTTCCTTGGAGAAGATGGAAAACAGCTCATCACTTATGATGATCCGGCACGTCTTCACTGGGCGATCATCGGAGTTGCAGTACAGCTTCTTGTAGTAATTGTTATGTGCGTTGTGACACTTGGAAAGAAGAAAACCGTTCATGCATGGAGTGCATCTGCAGCAAGAAAAGCCCGCCCGGGATATGTTCCGACAATTGCTCTGATCGCACCGATCATCCCGGTTGTACTTCTTGTAGCATTTAATGTACCGATCATTCTTGGATTTACAATTGGAAGTTTCTATGCATTATTCGTATGTAAGAAACTGACATCATTTCGCGGTGCATGCCGTGTACTGAATAAGGATTTCTATGATGGTGTTGTTGACACTGCGCCGCTGGTAGGATTCCTGCTTATGATTCCAATGTTCAACAAAGCGGCAGAGCTTTGCGTGCCATATTTTAATGCACTTCTTGGAAATATTATTCCGAATAATACACTGGTTATCAGCATTGTATTTGCAATTCTTGCGCCACTTGGACTGTTCCGTGGACCATTTACACTGTTCGGCTGTGGAGCTGCAACACTTGGAATCCTGAAAGGAATCGGATTCTCAACACCATATCTGTATGCACTGATGGTCATTCCTTCTATTACAATGAATGTATCAATCTGTATGACACAGAGCTGGATTGCATGGGGAGTAAGCTACTCAAAAGTATCCACAAGAGAACATCTGAAGATGACACTGCCATATGCATGGCTTGTATGTATCATTATGCAGGCGATTACATATGTTATGTTCGGTTAAGGAGGGCGTGAAAAATGAGCGATAGAAAAGTACGTATGGGTATTGACGTAGGTGGAACGCATACAAAAGCGGTTGCCATTGACAATGCCACACATGAAATAATTGGAAAATCTTCTGTAAAGACAACTCACGATGATAAAGCAGGCGTAGCAGCCGGTGTTGTAGCAGCATTTCAGAATTGTCTGCGGGAAAATAATATTGACCCGAAAGATGTCATTTTCGTAGCACATTCTACGACCCAGGCAACCAATGCCTTAATCGAAGGTGACGTTGCAAATGGTTGGTGTTGTTGGTGTCGGCCCGAAAGGAATCGGCGGACTCATTGCAAAAGCTCAGACAAATATGAAAGACATCAATCTTGGGTCCGGACGTTTTATCCGTCTTAAGAATCGTTACATCTGTGATGAAAAACTGTCCGACCAGGCTGTGACAGACACGATTAAATCTTTGGTTGGAGATGGCGCAGAGGTTATCGTTGCTAGTGAGTCTTTCGGCGTAGATGATATGGAAAATGAGACTGGCATCTGCAAGAATGCAAAAGACATGGGACTTGAAGCAACAGCAGCCAGTGAGATCACAAAACTTTACGGACTGACAAGACGTACCCGTACAGCAGCGATCAATGCGTCTATTCTTCCGAAAATGCTTAACACTGCAAACTCTACAGAGCAAAGTGTTAAAAGTGCAGGTGTTGAAGTTCCGCTGATGATCATGCGTGGTGACGGTGGAGTTATGGAGATCAGTGAGATGAAAAAACGTCCGGTACTGACCATGTTATCCGGTCCGGCCGCATCTGTTATGGGAAGTCTGATGTATCTGCGTGCTTCTAATGGTGTATACTTTGAAGTAGGTGGAACAACGACCAATATCGGTGTTATCAAAGATGGACGTCCTGCTATCGATTATTCTGTAGTTGGCGGACATCGTACATATATCAGCAGCTTAGATGTACGAGTTCTCGGTGTTGCCGGAGGAAGTATGGTTCGTGCAGATAAGAACGGAGTAAAAGATGTAGGACCACGTTCCGCACATATCGCAGGTCTTGATTATGCAGTATTTACACCGGAAGAAGAAATCGTAGATCCGAAAGTTGTATTCTTCAGCCCGAAAGAAGGAGATCCGGAGGACTATGTTGCAATCGAATTAAAGAATGGAAAACGTATCACCATTACGAATACATGTGCAGCCAATGTGCTTGGTCTTATTAAGCCGGAATATTTTGCATATGGAAATGCGAATGCAGCAAGAAAGGCAATGCAGCCGCTGGCAGATTACATGGGAAAAACTGTAGAAGAAGTTGCAACTCAGATCCTGACAAGGGCTTACGAAAAGATTGAGCCGATCATTATGGATCTGGCTGACAAATACCGTCTGGAAAAAGACCAGATCAGTCTGGTCGGAGTTGGTGGAGGAGCTGCGGCTCTTATCGGATTCTGTTCTGATAAAATGGGACTGCGCTATTCAATTCCGGATAATGCGGAAGTTATTTCTTCCATCGGAGTTGCACTTGCAATGGTACGAGACGTTGTAGAACGTGTTGTTCCGAACCCGACACCGGAAGATATCCGCTCCATCAAAGCTGAGGCAATTGATAAGGCTGTAGAAAGTGGTGCGGC
>ENA-OQHF01001508-OQHF01001508.1-human-gut-metagenome-genome-assembly--contig:-NODE-1508-length-12720-cov-2.315096_pt1 | contig 12720 bp, 13 predicted proteins | sample MGYA00242559_ERZ504709 | MGnify/ENA primary metagenome ERZ504709 (study PRJEB26092, sample SAMD00036203) | human gut metagenome | host: Homo sapiens | study: EMG produced TPA metagenomics assembly of... | reverse complement strand
CGGGCTGACTTCGCATCATGTGCAGCCTGATATCGTGACATCCACTTCGCGCAGAAGGCGGAATCTAGACGATGATTCGCTGCGGCTCATCGACGACCTGACCAACCGTCCGATGGATGTGATGTATACGGATTCGAGACTGGCCACCAAAACACCGTCGATGTTTTCGGTCTGGTTTACCCGTGTGTTGGTGTTTCTCATCTGCATTGCCGTGGGCACGGCAGGCAGCGTATTCGTTCGTCAGTTGAGCACCGACCCCCGTAAGGAGGTGCGTAAGCAACTGTCAAGCCAGTTGGCTGAGCAAACAAAAAACGTCGAAACCCTCACCAAAGACGTGAACGCGCTGCGAACCCAGGTTGAGGAGGAATCGAAATCCGTGTCGAACTGGTCTCTGAACCAGACCATACAGGATGACGAAATGGTCAATGGCATACTTCCCGTGCAAGGCGAAGGCATCACGCTCACCATCGCCAATCCGCTGTCCGTGAGCGGTGACAACGCGGATTCGTCGCTGCCAAGAGAAAACGGCAGCCAAGTCCGTGTGGTCACAGATTCGGATCTGCAGGTGCTCGTCTCGCTACTCTGGCAGTCCGGAGCGGAAGCGATCGCCATCAACGGATACCGTCTCGGCGTGCAGACTTCCATACGAACGGCTGGAACGACGATCCTTATCGGCGTCAACTCCGTGCAAAGCCCCTATCGCATCGAGGCGATCGGCAATTCCAGTGCGCTTGCCAATGCGGTGAGCAAGAAAACACAACAACGTTTGTACGATGATTTCAAAGAAGCCGGTATCTATCCGCAAGTGAGCAAAAACAAATCGATTACACTGGAAGCGGCGGTGACCGGCGAAGTGACATATGCAAGGAAGGTCAAGTAATGGCAGCGGTCTTGGGACTTATCATAGGCGTGGTCATTGGCGTGTTCGTCCGACCGGACATTCCCATTGCGCTTCAACCGTATCTGCCGATTATGGTGCTGGCGGCGCTCGATGCGCTGCTCGGTGCCGCCCGAGCCTATTTTCAGCGTAGCTTTTCCGATAAGGTCTTCGTGATCTCCTTCTTTTCGAACGTCATCACCGCAACATTGTTGGTTTTTCCTAGGCAACCAGCTTGGCGTCGGTTCCCAGCTGCAGACCGCCGTCATCGTCGTGCTCGGCATTCGAATCTTCACCAATGTGTCATCCATCCGACGTTTCATCTTCAAGGGATGACGGCGTATGAACAGACGTAACGATGCCAACAAGGATGTACTCTCCAAGATCCACGAGCAGATCGTCAAAGACCAAAACAACGACAGCACCCAAACCGGATCGTTTCCTGTGGTCAGGCGCAAACCGAAGAGGGTTTCGCTGAATGCGAAGGCCACTCGCGCGCGCCTGTATTCAAGCGTGCTCGTAACCGTGCTTTGCGCGTTGCTGGGCTTCAGCTACGCTATCCAGCTGAACAACACGACCTCCACATATGAGACGATGAGCGAGGACGAGCTGACCAAGCTTATTAGCGAAACGAGTACGCAGGTCCAAAAGCTTGAGCAGCGCAAAAGTGAGCTGTCCAGTCAGCTTGACTCGCTGAAGGATACCGCCGACAAGAACGAGAAGGCAGCGGAAATCGCCAGGCAGAACGCTGAATCGAATGGCATTCTTTCCGGGCGTTTACCAGTATCCGGCGAAGGCGTGGTCATCCGTATTTCCAAAGGATCAAAGCAGGATATTGATGCGTCGATTCTGTTCACGTTACTTGAAGAATTGCGAAATAGCGGCGCGGAAGTCATTGAAATCAACGATATTCGCGTGATTACCAGTACATACATCAGCGATTCCGCAGACGGTCTCAACTGCGATGATACGAATATTGAGGCGCCATTCATCATCAAGGCGATAGGGGATAGCAACAATCTGCAGAACGCCGTCAATCTTGCGGGCGGTGTCGGTTCACGTTTGAAAGTGAAATACGGAGCCACCGTGTCGATCGTGCCATCCGACAAGGTGGAAATCACGTCGACGCGAAGCGCGCCACAATACACGTATGCGCATGTCGTCGAATAGCATCAAATACGATCCGTTAAAATATAATCGCGCTGTAGCATGCTGTTCACGCTTTCAGCGTGCCGATGTCTGCACTCAACCCTATCTTGTTCATCGTTGACATACAGTCCAGGCCTGCACATTAGTACCGCGGACCCCGATAGCAAAGGACAACTCATGGCTGAACAGACCATCTCCATCACACTCAACGGCGAAAAGAAGGAGGTGGCGGCAGACCAGACCGGCGTCCAGCTCTTCTCCGACGACAAGAACATCATCGCGGTGCGTTTGAACGGCGAACCCCGCGATCTCTATACCGAGCTGCACGACGGCGACGTTGTGGAACCCATCGCGCTCGATAGCGAGGACGGTGTGGCCATCATGCGCCATTCCGCAACCCATGTTATGGCCCAGGCCGTGCAGGAGATTCGCCCTGACGCCAAGCTTGGTGTTGGACCGGTCATCAAAGACGGCTTCTACTACGATTTCGATGTCGAGACTCCTTTCACTCCGGAGGACCTCAAGGAAATCGAAAAGCGCATGCAGCGCATTATCAAGTCCTCCCAGTCCTTCCGCCGCCGCGTGGTGACCGAGGAAGAGGCTCTTGCCGAGGAAGCCGACCAGCCCTACAAGCTTGAACTTATCAAGGATAAGGAAGCGCATCTTGACCCGGAAGCCGCCACCGAAATCAGCGGCAAGGAACTGAGCTTCTACGATAACGTCGACCGTGAAGGCAATGTGGTTTGGAAGGACCTGTGCCGTGGTCCGCACCTGCCGAACACCCGTTACATCAAGGCGTTCAAGATCGAGCGTTCCGCCGCCGCATACTGGCGCGGCAGCGAGGCCAATCCGATGCTGCAGCGCATTTACGGCGCCGCCTTCGCCACCAAGGAGGACCTGAAGGCATACCAGACCCGTCTGGAGGAGGCCGCCAAGCGCGACCACCGCAAGCTCGGCGCGGAAATGGACCTGTTCTCCTTCCCGGATGAGATCGGTCCGGGCCTTGCCGTCTTCCATCCGAAGGGCGCGGCCGTCATCAATGCCATGGAGGACTACTCCCGTGAGATGCACCGCAAGCACCACTACAGCTTCGTGCAGACCCCGCACATCACCAAGGGCGGCCTGTATGAGACCTCCGGCCACCTGCAGTGGTACAAGGACAGCATGTATCCGCCGATGCGTCTGGACGAGGAGAAGGACGAGAACGGCAACGTCATCAAGCAAGGCTTCGATTACTACCTGAAGCCGATGAACTGCCCGATGCACAACCTGATCTTCAAGTCCCGCCAGCGTTCCTACCGTGAGCTGCCGCTGCGCCTGTTCGAATTCGGCACCGTGTACCGTTATGAGAAGTCCGGTGAAGTGCATGGCCTGACCCGCGTGCGCGGCTTGACTCAGGATGATTCCCACATCTACTGCACCCGCGAGCAGATGAAGGACGAGCTTAAGAGCCTGCTTACCTTCGTGCTCGGCCTGTTGAAGGACTTCGGTCTGGATGACTTCTATCTGGAGCTGTCCACCAAGGATCCGCACAAGTACGTCGGTTCCGACGAGATTTGGGAGGAAGCCACCAACACGCTGGCCGAGGTCGCCAAGGAATCCGGTTTGGACTTGGTCGACGATCCGTGCGGCGCAGCCTTCTACGGTCCGAAGATCTCCGTGCAGGCCCGTGACGCCATCGGACGTACCTGGCAGGTGTCCACCATCCAGCTCGACTTCAACCTTCCGGAACGTTTCAAGCTCGAATACATCGCCGCCGATGGCACGCACCAGCGTCCGGTGATGATCCACCGCGCGCTGTTCGGCTCCATCGAACGCTTCTTCGCGGTGCTGCTTGAGCATTACGCGGGCGCCTTCCCGGCATGGCTCGCCCCGGTCCAGGTGCTTGGCGTGCCGGTCGCGGACGAGTTCGCCCCGCACCTGCAGAAGTTCATCGCCAGCTTGGAAGAGGAGACCGTCCGTTGCGAGATCGACCTGTCCGACGATCGCTTCGGCAAGAAGATCCGCAACGCATCCAAGTCCAAGGCGCCGTTCATCCTCATCGTCGGCGAAGAGGATATGAACAACAACGCGGTCAGCTTCCGCTTCCGCGACGGCAGCCAGTTGAACGGCGTGCCGGTCGATGAGGCGAAGGCGAACATTCTGACCGTAATCAAGAAGCGCGTCCAGGTCAACACCGCAGACGACTTCAAGGCCGCCCTCGCCGACTGAGCGAGACCGGTGGCAACAAGTCGCACGCGACCATGAACCGTGAAACGGCGCACGAATCTCGACAAGAGGTTTGTGCGCCGTTTCTCATTTTCTCATCGAGAAGGAAGTAACACATGCTTGAGCATCTTCGTGCGCCGTTCAAAAAATCTCATCGAGCCAATAGCCAAAGCGTTGATCGCCATAGGACTGACCGCCAAATGCGGTGACGGTGATTGGTGCTGTCGGCACCACTCGTCGTGGCCATCGCCACCGGTGTGACCGGATGGCTATTTGGGGGAGCGTTGTTCTGACTCTGCTTGTGCTTGCCGATTCGTTGGATGGCTCGATCGCCGCGCTTACCACGGGTGGGACCGAATTCGGGGCTTTTTCTCGACTCCACGCTCGATCGCATCGCTGATTGGGCGATGCTCGTAGGCGTGATCATCTTCTTTCTTATGCATCGTGACTGGTGGCATACGGCCATCGACAACACGCCTGACTATACGAGCATGATCGGTATCGCCGCCGCCGCGGTGGCCGTGATGACATCGTTCGTCACTTCATATGCCCGTGCTCGTGCCGAATCAGTCGGCTATGAGGTGAAAAACGGCATCGCCACTCGTGCCGATCGCTTGACCATCATTCTGGTGGGCATGGCCATCACCGGATTGACGCGTCAGGGATTGTGGCTCGCCATCGCCATGATACTGTTGGCCGGATTGGGATTAGTCACCGTATTCCAACGCATCTTCGAAGCCAAGCGCCAAATGGTCATAGGGGAGAAAACATATCGGCGGTAGTCACAGCCGGGGGCAGACCCCATCCAAAAGTTCGAAAAGCGAAATGCCACAGGTTCGTATTCGGCATTTTGTCGGCGAACCGCTTTAGAATCATTTCGTTTGAAACATCCGCAACCTGCCTAGGAGCATTATGTCAGGTCATTCCAAGTGGGCGACCACCAAGCACAAGAAGGCCGCCATCGACGCGAAGCGCGGCAAGCTGTTCGCCAAGCTGATCAAGAACATCGAGATCGCAGCACGTATGGGTGGCGGCGATCCCGACGGCAACCCGTCCCTGTATGACGCCATCTACAAGGCCAAGAAGGCCTCCATGCCGGCCGACAACATCAAGCGCGCCGTCAAGCGTGGTTCCGGTGAGGAAGCCGGCGGCGCCAACTATGAAGACATCGTGTACGAGGGTTACGCCCCGGCAGGTGTTGGCCTGATCATCGAATGCCTCACCGACAACCGCAACCGTGCGGCCGCCGAAGTCCGTTCCACCCTGACCAAGGGCAATGGCTCCCTGGCCACCACTGGTTCCGTGAGCTTCAACTTCGAACGCAAGGGACAGATCGTTGTTCCGGCCGAAGGCGTTGACTTCGACAACCTGTTCGAGAAGGCCGCCGAAGCCGGTGCCGAAGACGTGACCGACGATGGTGAGGTATTCACCGTCATCACCGATCCGTCCGACATGATCGACGTGCGCAAGGCTCTCCAGGACGCCGGTTTCGATTACGATTCCGCTGATCTGGTCATGATGCCGAAGAACGAGGTCGAGCTGAGCCTTGAGGATGCCCAGAAGGTCTCCAAGCTCATCGACAACCTCGATGATCTGGACGATGTCCAGAACATCTACTCCAACTGGACCGCCTCCGACGAGGTCATGGCCCAGCTTGACGAGGAGTAATCCAGCGTGATTATTCTTGGCGTCGACCCCGGGCTGACTCGCTGCGGGGTCGGCGTGATTGAAGCCGGCGCATACCGCCGGCTTTCTTTTATCCACGTGGATGTGGGTGCGTTCCGATCCAAAAAGCCTCCCAGGATCTGCGTCTGCTGGCCATCTACAACGGCTTGGTGGAAAAAATCGAACGATTTGCTCCCAGATGCGGTGTCCATCGAACGAGTGTTCGCGCAAGAAACCGTAACACGGTGCTGGGAACCGCACAGGCGGCAGGGTTGGCGATGCTCGCTGCGGCGCAACGCGGCATTCCTGTAGCGTTGCATACGCCGACGGAATCAAAGCTTGCAATCACCGGCAACGGCAAAGCAGAGAAAATCCAGATGGAACGTATGGTGGCGCGGATATTGGGATTGAACACGCTGCCAAAGCCGGCTGATGCGGCTGACGCGCTGGCTATTGCGATCTGTCACGCGTTGCGTCCGGCTGGTGCGCTGCAAGGCGGCGAACGCGAACAGCATCTCACGGCGGCGCAACGACAGTGGGCGCAGGCTTCGCAAAAAGCAGCGCGCAGACAAGGCGTCCGCAGAGGCATGTAAGCTGTATCGAACAGATGTTCTAGACCTGTGCGAAGGAGACGTCCATAATGATTGGCATGCTACGTGGCCATGTGGAGTCGGTAGACGCCGCATCGGCCATTATCGAGGTCGGGGGAGTCGGCTACGAGGTCAGGATGCCATCCGCCGACTTGGCTTCCATGCACGCCGGCCAGGAAATCAAGGTCTACACTTTGTTGAATGTGTCCCAGGACGCCATCACTTTATTCGGCTTCGGCACGCTGGCCTCGAAACGCATGTTCCTGCAATTGCAGAAGGTCAGTGGCATCGGACCGAAAGTCGCGCTATCGTTGCTGTCCACTTTGCCTCCCGATCGACTTGCGAGGGCTGTGGCGGATGGTGATGCCACTGCGTTGGCCAAGGCTCCGGGATTAGGCAAGAAAGGCGCGCAGAAAATCATCCTCGAACTGAAAGGTTCCATTGATCTGAGCCAGATCGAGGGTTCTTCCGCAACCGCTTCGACTCCTGAAGACACTGGGGCCGAACAGGTCGTCGAAGGTCTGATGTCTTTGGGATGGCACCAGCAGGACGCTGTCCATGCGGTGCAGACGGTTTGCGCCGATAATCAAATCGAGACGCCGTTGAACGCCGAGGATGTTCCACGCGTGCTGAAGCTCGCGCTGACATCGTTGGATAGAGGTAGATGAAACGGACCATTATGACGAACACTGATACATTCGAACAGCCGAACACCGGGGCGAACGAGGAATCCCTCCGTATGGTTTCCGCCGCACCCGTCGGCAACGAACCGGTCAGCGACGAGGAGCTTCGTCCTCATATCCTCGAGGGATTCATCGGACAGCCAAGGCTCAAAGCGCAGTTGCAGCTTTTCCTCGATGCTGCTCGAAAACGTGACGTTCCTCCGGACCATATCCTGCTTGCGGGGCCTCCGGGACTTGGCAAAACCACTTTGGCCATGATTGTGGCCAATGAATTGGAAGTTCCAATCCGCGTCACTTCCGGTCCCGCCATCCAACATGCTGGTGATTTGGCTTCGATTCTGAGTTCGCTGGACGCCGGCGAGGTGCTCTTTATCGATGAGATCCACCGTCTGCCCCGTGCCGCCGAGGAACTGCTGTACATCGCCATGGAGGATTTCCGTGTTGATGTGATGGTCGGCAAAGGCCCTGGAGCTTCATCCATTCCGCTGACATTGCCTCGGTTTACGGTTATCGGTGCCACCACGCGAGAGGGCATGCTTCCCTCGCCGCTGCGTGCGCGGTTCGGTTTCACGGCGCATCTGGATTTCTACCCGCATGAGGAGCTTGAAAAGCTGATTGAGCGTTCCTCCGCAGTCGTTGGGAATCCAGTTGGGGGACGGGGCCGCTCGCCAACTGGCCATGCGTTCCCGCGGCACGCCGAGAATTGCCAACCGCCTGCTTCGTCGTGTTAGGGATTGGGCCATCGTGCACGATCTCGAATCGGTGCGTCCCGATGATGTCAAGGAGGCGTTGGCGCTTTATCAGATCGCATACCGAAGGTCTTGACCGTCTGGATATAGCAGTGCTTAAGGCCATCGTCACCAATTTCAACGGAGGCCCCGTCGGCTTGAACAATCTGGCGGCCATGGTGGGCGAGGAGTCGGAAACGGTGGAAACGGTATGCGAACCGTATCTGGTACGTGAGGGCTTCCTCATCCGCACGCCGAAAGGCCGCGTGGCCACGCGCAAGGCATGGGAGCATCTTGGTATTACTCCCGACGAATCCGCATATGATGTCAATAAGATGTCATAGACTTCACATCTTGAGTAATGTGTTCCGGTTGAGACCCTGACTCCGAGGAGTTTATTTTGGATATCCCTTTTCTCGTTGTTCTTATCGTTGTAATGTTCGGCATGATGTTCTGGCAGTCCAAGAAAGCCAAGCAGCAGCAAGCTGAACGTCAGAATTTCCGTTCTAGTCTGCAGCCCGGCACTGAAGTGATCACCATCGGTGGCATCATCGGCAAGGTCGTTTCCGTCGATACGGAATACGAGGAGATCGTCGTTGATTCCGAAGGATCGCAACTGCGTTTCGGCTTCAACGCCATCAGCCGTGAATATGTCCGTCCGGCATACGTGCATGATGATGAGGTCGATGAGAACGGCAATCCGCTATCCAAGGAAGACGAGCCCGACCAGAAGCCTGTCGTCGACGCGACTGAAGAGCCCGCACAGGATGCCGATGTTATTCAGCAGCCCATTGACGAGCAGAAGAACGATTGATTTCTTTGATTTTTAGACGGCGAAAATCTCATTTTTGAGGTTTTCGCCGTTCTTTTTCGCACGGGAAACCTATAATTCAAAGTGCCGTAAACCAAGGTAGAAGGAAACCACTGTCATGGCAGCATCGGATATCACCGTTTCGGGCTTGAACAAAGTTGGAGCCGAAGACGCAGCATATCTTGTATCGAAAATACGTACTATTCCGGGCTTTCCGAAGGAGGGCATCCTATTCCGCGATTTCATGCCGGTGTTGGCTGATGCGCGCGCGTTCGGTATTTTGATGGGGGCCCTTGAAGCGGCATTGCCAGTAGACGTCGATGATTTCGACATGGTCGCCGGCCTTGAAGCCCGTGGATTCCTGTTCGGTCCAGCGTTGGCCGCCCGTCTCGGAAAAGGGGTTTATCGCGGTCCGTAAAGCCGGCAAATTGCCTCCAGAAACCATGTCGCAAAGCTATGACCTCGAATATGGTCAGGCGTCAATGGAAATCGAAACCAACGTTGTCCATGAGGGAGTGCGCGTATTGATCGTCGACGATCTGATCGCCACCGGTGGAACCGCCAATGCGGCGCGTAGCCTCATCGAGAAGTGCGGAGGCGTCGTTGCTGGATTCAGCTTCGTCATGGAACTTACCGGTATTGACGGCATGAAATCGCTAGGCGATTATCCGACAAGCTCGCTGGTGTGCATGCCTGCCTGATAACTCCGTTTTCGTCAACCATTCAGAACAAACAACCAAAGGGAATGATCCATGGATCTCTATGAGTATCAAGCCAGGGAATTGCTCGAAGAACAGGGTATCCCGACTCCTAAGGCAATATTCGCCCAGAACTCCCATGAAGTCGCCGAAGCGGCCGACCAGATTGGATATCCCAATGTGATTAAGGCGCAGGTGAAGATTGGACACCGTGGCCAGGCCGGCGGAGTCAAGCTCGCCAAGACCCGTGACGAGTCCATTCTCGCGTCGGAAGACATTCTGCCGATGACCATTCACAAGCACAAGGTCAGCGGCGTGCTGGTGGCCGAGGCGAAGAACATCCTTCACGAGTATTACGTCTCCATCTCAGTGGACCGGTCCTCTCGTGATTTCGACGTGCTCGCCACTGCGAATGGCGGTACTGAGGTTGAGGAAATCGCCAAAGAGCATCCGGAATCCGTGAAGCGTCTGCATATCGATGCTCTTGACGATTTCGATTTGGAAGCGGCCACCAAGATGGCTGAAAGCATCGGCTTCTATCATGCCGATGTTGATCAGGCCGCGCAGATTCTGCTGAAAATGTGGCGTTGCTTCAAGGAGAACGACGCCACGCTTGTGGAAATCAACCCGCTTGCAAAAATCGGCGATCCGGATGACGAATCTTCCAAGTCGTTGTGCGCGCTGGACGCCAAGATCTCCCTTGATGACAATGCATCGTTCCGCCATGATGGTTGGAAACGTTTCACCGATCCGATTCATGTCGATCCATATGAGCAAAAAGCCCGCGAACATGGACTGCATTATGTGCATCTCAAGGGTTCCGTCGGTGTGATCGGCAATGGTGCGGGACTCGTCATGAGCTCTCTTGACGCGGTGTCAGGCGCAGGCGAGGATCAGGGCACGAATGTCAAGCCCGCAAACTTCCTCGACATCGGCGGAGGCGCTTCCGCCGAAGTGATGTCGAATAGTCTTGAAATCGTGCTGTCCGACCCGCAGGTCGAATCCGTGCTCATCAATGTGTACGGTGGCATCACCTCGTGTGAACAGGTCGCGAAGGGCATTCTCGAGGCGCTTGACGAACTTGGCAGCAGCAAGCCTATCGTCGTGCGATTCGATGGCAATGCGGCGGCGGAAGGTCTGAACATTTTGTCCCAAGCCGGCCGCGCCAACCTGCACGTCGCTCAGACCATGGAGGAAGCCGCACAGCAGGCCGCACGTTTCGCGGCCAAGGAGGTTCGCTGAAATGACGCTTTTCATTGAAGATGGCGCTCCGGTCATCGTCCAGGGCATGACCGGGCATCAGGGTATGACCCACACGGCCCGCATGCTCAAGGCCGGCACCAACATCGTCGGTGGCGTGAACGCCCGCAAGGCTGGGCTGGACGTCACCTTCCCTGAAGCCAAAAATGGCGAGGATGCCACCATTCACGTGTTCGCCAACTGCTCTGAAGCCATCGAAGCCACTGGAGCCAAAGCAAGCGTCGTGTTCGTGCCGCCGCGCTTCGCCAAGGACGCCGTCGTTGAGGCCATTGAAGCCGGCATCGAACTGATTGTCGTCATCACCGAAAGCATTCCGGTGGCGGACAGCGCGTATTTCGTCGAGTTGGCCTTGCGTAAGGGCGTGCGCATCGTTGGGCCGAATTGTCCTGGTCTGTTGACGCTGCCATCTTCTAAGGACGCCAAGGGCTGCAACCTCGGCATTATTCCAGATGGCATCGTGTCCCGCGGCCCGTTGGGTTTGGTGTCCAAGTCCGGAACGTTGACCTATCAGCTGATGGGGGAGCTGTCTGACATCGGTTTCACCGCATGCCTTGGCGCGGGCGGCGATCCGATCGTCGGCACGACCTTGCAGGAGGCTTTGGAAGCCTTTGAGAACGATGAAGCCACCAAAGCCGTTGTCATGATCGGCGAAATCGGTGGCAGCGCCGAACAGGACGCTGCCAAGTGGGCTTCCGAACATATGACCAAGCCCGTCGTGGCCTACATCGCGGGATTCACCGCGCCGGAAGGCAAGCAGATGGGCCATGCCGGCGCCATCGTTTCCGGCGGCAAGGGCACCGCGCAGGATAAGAAAGAAGCCCTTTGAGGCCGTTGGCATCCGTGTCGGTCGTACTCCCGGACAGACCGCTGAAATCATGCGAGAGGTGCTCGCTTCCCAATCGCTATGATGACGAACCTGAAGTATTGGCTGAAAGGGCTTGCCGTCGCGGCAGTGTCCATGATTATTTACGCCGTTGCCTTGGGCTGCTATATGGCCCTAATGCTTCTGGTCATATCCATGGAAGAAGGCGGCGACAATCTCTCCGCCTTCTCGGTGCCTCTTACCGAGGCGTTGGTGCTGCTCAGCCAAGGTATCGGGTTCAAGACTGATGCCATCACGTTGACGATTGTGCCGTTGCTTTTGACGGTACTGCTTATCGCCCTTATCGCGCAGCTCGCCAGAAGATTCGGCACGAGTCTGCGTGGATTCGCGGCCGGTCTGGTCTTTTGGGAAGCCGTAAACATCTTCTTCGCCAGAAGCATAAATATCGAAATCGTTGATTCGATGACGATGATCGCCATCAAAACGGCGCTTGTTTTCATCCTCGGATATGCGGTCGCGGCGATTCCGAATGCGTCATGGACCCAAGCCTGTACCGAATGGATTCGATCTCATGTGTCATCGCCGGTGCGAAAGACCATGGTCATCGGTTCCGTCCTAGGGCTGCTGCTGGAGGCGGCGTATCTGCTGGTCGGTCTGATCGTCGTTGTTTTTTGGGCAATAAGCAATCAATCATCGATAGCGAAGCTATATGAACTTTCGGGCATGCAGAACGGGTCTCGTATTCTTACCACGATCAGTATGCTCGCATGGCTTCCGAATCTGATGATTTGGGCTGTCTCATGGACTTTCGGCGCCGGCTTCTCAATCGGCGATTTAGCCGAATTCACATTATGGACCGGGCAGGGCGACGGGCTCCCCGCCTTGCCGCTTTTCGGTATGATGCCACAGGCGGTTGAGACGGATTGGGTGAGAATCGCGCTGATGTGCATACCATTGGCATCCGCTTTTGCTACCGGCATGGTCGTCATGTTGTTTAATAAGGGATTCCATATCAGAGTAGGTGAATCAGGACGGAACATCGACGTCAAACGCGTTGTGCTGAGTTTTGCCTATCCGATTGCGCTTTTTCGATTACCAGCGCCGTCGTGTCCGTGGCTTCCAGCTTGCTGTTCGCCTTGGGAAACGGAGGCTTGGGATCGAAACATCTTGCGCACGTCGGCGTAGACGTGATCGCGTCAACCCGTAAGGTGGGACAACCCACCGCCAT
>ENA-OQHF01001506-OQHF01001506.1-human-gut-metagenome-genome-assembly--contig:-NODE-1506-length-12726-cov-2.151044_pt1 | contig 12726 bp, 16 predicted proteins | sample MGYA00242559_ERZ504709 | MGnify/ENA primary metagenome ERZ504709 (study PRJEB26092, sample SAMD00036203) | human gut metagenome | host: Homo sapiens | study: EMG produced TPA metagenomics assembly of... | reverse complement strand
TGGAAATCCACTGCGATGAGGTGCTGATGGGCAAGAACGGCGTGGACGGCGTATACACTGCCGATCCGCGCAAAGACGAGAACGCCAAGCGCTTCGCCACGCTGAGCTATAACCGTGCATTGGTCGACAATCTTGCGGTCATGGATGCTGCGGCGCTTTCCATGGCGCGGGACAACAAGCAGCGCATCCGCGTCTTCGGACTCGATGGGCGCCGGCAATGTGACCCAGGCTTTGCTGGGCGAGGAGATCGGCACCATGGTTTCCACCGCGGAATCCACCCTCGCCGAGTGACGACATCAAAGCCGAATATCGATTAAACCAACAATATTAAAGGAGCAAACAATGGCAACTATCGTCGATCAGGCCAAGGCGCAGATGGCCAAGTCCGTGGAATCCACCAAGGAGAACTTCTCCGGTATTCGCACCGGTCGTGCGAATCCGGCGCTGCTTAACGGCATCACCGTTGACTATTACGGCGCACCGACCCCGCTGAAGGCCGTTGCCACCATCGGTGTTCCGGAGCCGCGCACCTTGGCGGTCACTCCTTTCGATGCGTCCCAGGCCAACGCCGTGGAGAAGGCGCTTCGTGATTCCGATCTCGGAGCCAGCCCCCGTCGTGACGGCAACGTCATTCGCCTGACCATGCCGGAGCTGACCGAAGAGCGTCGCAAGGAATACGTCAAGATTGCCAAGGGCAAGGCTGAAGACGGCAAGGTCGCGGTGCGCAACATTCGTCGCAAGGCCAAGGAATCCCTTGACAAGGCCATCAAAGACGGCGACATGGGCGAGGACGAAGGCGATCGTCTGCTCAAGGAACTCGACAAGGTCACCAAGCAGACCACCGACGAGCTTGACGCTCTGCTGGAAACCAAGCAGAAGGAGATCATGGAGGTCTGATTCCTTCGAATCTCCATAATCATCAATCGACGCACGGTACCACAGGAGAGACCACGATGGAAAAACAGGAGCAACGCGAAAAAGAAGCCGAAGAGGCCATTAACGCCATCAACAAGAAAACCGGACGCAACATGCCGCAGGCCATCGCCACGGCGGTCGTCCTGATTGCCATCATCTTGGCATGCCTGTTGATCAGCGTTGATTTGTTCGTCTATCTTGTCGTGCTGTTCATGGTGCTCGCATTGTGGGAGCTGCGCGTCGATTTCGCCACCGCGGGATTGCATATTCCCGTGGTGGCGCTGTGGGCATGTTCCGCGGTGACTTTGCTGGCCACCTACTACAGCAAGCATCATATTGTGGCTATGACGGTCTGTGTACTGGCCTCCTTGCTGCTTGTAGCGATCGCCGCAAGTGCCAAGGTGACGTTCGGCAGTCGGCTTTCCCTGGCCGTGGCGGACAAACTGTCGCACACCGATGCAGGTGCTCGTCTCGAATCGTCGTTCAATCATGAACAGGGTGAAGTGCGCCACAGCCGACTGAGCCATGTGGCAGTCTCCATGTTCACCGTTCTGTACATTCCGCTGCTTGCCTCCTGCCTGATAATGCCGTTGACGTTCAACGGTCATCCGGTGGCACATGCCATCATGCTTGTCTTCATGCCCGCGCTGAGTGACACCGGTGGTCTGTTTGCAGGTGCATGGCTTGGCAAACATAAACTCAGTCCCCGTATCTCACCGAAGAAATCATGGGAGGGCCTGGCAGGATCCATCTTGTTCGCCATGGCCGGTTCTTTTGTGGTGATGTTTTGCACTTACGAGCCATCCGTTTGGACGGTTCGATGGTGGGTGCCTATTGTCGCTGGTTTCATGATCGGTATAGCCGGAACCTTCGGCGACCTATGCGCTTCCATGCTGAAGCGTGACATTGGTATTAAGGATATGGGCCATCTGCTTAAAGGTCATGGCGGAGTGATGGATCGTGTCGACTCCATCCTCCTGTGCGCTCCTTTCGTGTGCGTGCTCCTGTGGGCCACCGGAATGTGAGAAAGGGCCAATAACCGTGAATTCCATGAATGATCAGCCGGAAACAGGCATCACTCCTGGAGGCACTTCGGGCGCCTTCCGGGATGTGCTGTCGAAAGACCATGCCCGCCGCGGCAAGCCGCCACTGCATTTCGCCGATATGTCCGAAGAGGAACGTATCGGTAAGGCCAAGGAACTTGGATTGCCGAAATTCAGGGTCAAACAGCTGGCTAATCATTACTATGGCCATTTTGATGTCAATGCGGAAGAATTTTCCGATTTTCCGGCGGCAAGACGCTCCGACGCGGCTGAAGCTTTCTTCCCGGAACTCATCCATGAGGTGACACGCCAAGTCGCCGATGGAGGCACCACCATCAAAACGTTGTGGCGCCTGTTTGATGGGTCGCTGATCGAATCCGTATTGATGCGTTATCCCACCAGAACCACGCTTTGCATTTCCAGCCAGGTCGGCTGCGGCATGGGTTGCCCATTCTGCGCCACTGGACAACTGGGACTGACCAGGAACATGTCCGCAGGTGAAATCGTTGAGCAGGTTCGTGTGGCCGCGAAGGCCATGCGTGACGGTGAAGTGGCCGGAGGCTCCGGACGACTGAGCAACATCGTGTTCATGGGCATGGGCGAACCTATGGGCAATTACAAGTCCGTATTGAGCGCTGTACGCCAAATCAGCGCCATGCCACCTGAAGGTTTCGGCATTTCGGCACGCAACATCACCGTCTCCACGGTCGGTGTGGTACCAGGTATCAAGAACTCACGGCAGAAGGCATTCCGGTGCGTTTGGCCGTGTCCTTGCACGCTCCGAGCGATGAGTTGCGAGACGAGCTCGTTCCAATGAACAAGCGTTTCAATACTACGCAGGTGCTTGATGCGGCACATGACTATTACTTGGCTTCGAAACGTCGCGTAAGCATCGAATATGCTCTGATGCGCGGTATCAATGATCAAGCCGAGCATGCCAAATTACTTGCTAAGCGATTGAACCATTACGGTGACAATTGGGCTCATGTCAATCCGATTCCGCTCAATCCCATCGAAGGATCGAAATGGACCGCTTCGAAGCCTGAGGATGAACAGCAGTTCCTTGATATCCTTCATAAAGCAGGCATTACTGCGACGTTGCGAGACACACGCGGGCAGGATATCGATGGTGCATGCGGGCAGCTCGCAGCTAAGGAACAAGATTAGATTTCAAGGAAAGATGCTTGTTCTGTCCGCTACTCGGACTTCCGACGAACATGCGTAACGTAAAACGGTTACTCTTGCATTCGTTGCACACATGATTATGCGCGAAGGAGTAAAACAGCATGTCACTGGCAGTCCGAGTCATTCCATGTCTTGATGTTGATGCGGGACGAGTAGTCAAGGGCGTGCATTTCGAGAATCTTCGCGATGCCGGCGATCCGGTTGAACTTGCCGCGGAATACTACCGTCAGGGTGCCGACGAACTGACTTTCCTCGATGTGACCGCTTCGAGCTCGCATCGGCAGACCATGGTCGATGTGGTGAGCCGCACCGCCGAACAGATTTTTTATTCCACTGACTGTCGGCGGCGGCGTACGTACCCCTGAAGACGTCGATTCCCTGCTTCGTTGCGGTGCGGATAAGGTCGGCGTCAACACCGCGGCCATCAATGACCCTACCCTCATCAGTCGTGTCGCCGAACGATTCGGCAATCAGGTGCTTGTGCTGTCCGTCGATGCACGTCGCGAACAGGGAGAACGACATACGCAGTCAGGTTTCGAAGTCACCACCATGGGCGGGCGCAAATCCACTGGCATTGACGCCATTTGGTGGGTCAAGCGCGCCCAAGAACTTGGTGCGGGGGAGATTCTCCTTAATTCAATGGATGCCGATGGCACCCAACAAGGCTTCGATCTGGAGATGATCAAAGCTGTCCGCAAGGAAGTCAAAATCCCGATTATCGCTTCTGGCGGCGCCGGCAAAGCCTCGGATTTTCCGCCGGCAATCGAGGCGGGCGCCGATGCCGTGCTCGCTGCCTCGATTTTCCATTACGGCAAAGTCACCATCGGTGAAGTCAAAGACGCCATCAAGGCAGCCGGATACACCGTACGCTGAATAGAACCACGGAAACTACGCAAACCAACCCTGTAGTACTGAACAACGAATCGCAATACCATCATGACCAACGAAGCATACGACAACACCACCACTCTCGACCCGCGCATCGCACAGCGTCTCAAGCACGATGACAAAGGCTTGGTCGCGGCCGTCATCCAGCAGTTCGATACCAAAGAGGTACTGATGGTCGGCTATATGAACGACGAAGCCATCAGACGTACCCTCACCACCGGACGCGTCACATTCTGGTCGAGGTCCAGGCAGGAGTACTGGCGCAAGGGAGACACTTCCGGACATGCCCAGTATGTGAAGTCCTTCGCGCTGGATTGCGATGGAGATGCCATTCTGGTAGAAGTTGACCAAGTGGGAGCGGCTTGCCATACCGGCAAACGTTCCTGCTTTGAAGAAGGCGGACAGCTGCCTGTGGTCGTGGGCCATCGAACCAAAGAACAGGAGGGTCAGCGGTGAGCGAATGCAGCGTACAGACCCTCAAGTGGGGTGCTACATGGCCAAGCCGTGAGCAGTTCCATGAATTGGCCGACCAAGGCTACCGTGTCATCCCCATCGTACGTCGTTTGCTGGCTGATTCATTGACCCCAGTCGGCTTCTACGAGCGTCTCGCAGGAGGCCGTTCCGGTACGTTCATCCTCGAATCGGCTGAATTTGGCGGAGCGTGGAGTCGATACAGCTTCATCGGCGTGAATTCCATGGCGCAGCTGCGTTCGAACAACGGCAAAGCCGATTGGCTGGGACAGGTGCCTGTCGGAGTGCCCACCGACGGTGATGTTGTCGAAGTGGCACATGCCGCGCTGAAGACATTGAAGGCTCCGCACGTCGAGGGATTGCCGAATCTGACCAGTGGCCTCGTTGGTACTGTCGGATGGGATTCCATCCGACATTGGGAACCGACGCTCCGTGCCGAAGCCCCGAATGAGACCGGACAGCCGGAAACCGTTCTGGCTCTCGCCACGGACATCGCAGTAGTCGACCACGTGTCTGGCTCGGTATGGCTGATTGCCAATGCCGTGAATGTCGATGACCGTCCGACTCGTGCCGATGCCGCCTACGATGAAGCGCTGGCACGTCTGGATGATATGCAGCGCAAGGCTGCCGCACCCGTCGAAAACGAAGCCCGGGTCAATGTGCTCGACGAGTCGGTCGGCCAGCCCCAACTGCGATTCCGCACGGAGAAAAGCGATTACGAACGTTCCGTTGAAGAGGCCAAACGCCATATCATCGATGGCGATGTGTTCCAAGTGGTCATTTCGCAGCGACTGGATATTGATTCTCCCGCCGATCCGTTTGATGTGTATCGTGTGCTGCGTACCCTCAATCCGAGCCCGTACATGTATTTCATGGCACTCACCGATGCTCAAGGACGTGATTTCAACGTCATCGGTTCCAGCCCGGAACACTGATCAAGGTGGACAACGGCCATGCCATGTCTTTCCCAATCGCCGGTTCCAGACCACGAGGCGCCACTCCTGAGGAAGATGAACGTCTCGCCAAGGAACTATTGGCAGACCCGAAGGAACGCAGCGAGCATATCATGCTGGTCGATCTGGCCCGCAACGATCTGAGCCGCGTGTGCCGTCCGGAAAGCGTCGAAGTCGTTTCCTTGATGGACATCAAACGGTTCAGCCATATCATGCACATCTGCTCAACCGTTACCGGGCAGGTCGATCCGCATATGACGGCGTTCGACGTGTTCACTTCCGCCTTCCCCGCGGGGACGCTGTCCGGAGCGCCGAAGCCGCGCGCCATCGAGATTATCGATGAACTTGAGCCCGGGCCGACCGTGGTATTTACGGCGGCACCGTCGGTTATTTTGATTTTTCAGGCAACCTCGATATGGCAATCGCCATTCGAACGGCATTCATCCGCGACCATGAAGCGAGCGTGCAGGCCGGAGCTGGAATTGTACTTGATTCCGTGCCGGCCAGTGAGTGGCAGGAGACTCGCAACAAGGCCGAAGCCAGCGTTGAAGCGGTACAGATCGCCGCGCAGCTTCGCCAGTTGTGAGTCACATTCTGACCGTTCAATTGTGTTGTGAAAGGAAGCAGTAATGTCTGTGCTCGATGAATTGGTGGCGGGACGCCGTCGAGATCAGCGATCAAGAGAAAACAACGTGCCGCTCGCTGAGGTCAAGCGGATGGCGTTCGAGGCTTCAGCGCCAATCGATGCGCGCCAGTGGCTGAAAAAGGCGGATGGCATTCCGGTCATCGCCGAGATCAAGCGTGCCTCCCCATCCAAAGGCCATTTGAGCGATATTCCGGATCCGGCCGCTTTGGCCCGCGAATACGAGCAGGGAGGTGCAAGCGCGATTTCCGTGCTGACTGAAGGCCGTCGGTTCCTTGGCTCTCTTGAAGATTTCGACAAGGTGCGCGCCGCAGTGAGGATTCCCGTGCTGCGCAAGGATTTCATCGTTACCGAATATCAGATTTGGGAAGCACGTGCGCATGGTGCCGATCTGGTGCTGCTCATCGTCGCCGCATTGGACGACGTCAAGCTCAAGTCGCTGCTCGATCTCGCGCATAGCCTCAATATGACGGTGCTGGTGGAAACACACACCCGTGAGGAGATTCAACGGGCCATCAATGCCGGGGCCAAGGTCATTGGCATCAACGCCCGCAATCTTAAAGACCTCAAGGTGGATGTGAACAAGTACAACGAACTGGCCGCGGATTTGCCGGACGATGTGATTCGCGTGGCGGAATCCGGTGTGTTCGGTTCGGTTGAGCTTGAGGATTACGCCCGTGCCGGCGCGGATGCGGTGCTGGTGGGAGAAGGCGTGGCCACCGCGGCCAACCATGAGCAGGCAGTGGAACGATTAGTAAAGGCAGGAGCAAGAGTGAAGGCATCCAATCAGACCCCGTTGGCAAGCCATGAAGGACCATATTTCGGACAGTTTGGCGGACGCTATGTTCCGGAAGCGCTGATCACGGCGCTCGACGAGCTTGAACGCGTGTATACGGAAGCCAAGGCCGATCCGGAATTCCATAAGGAATTGGCGCGGTTGAACCAGCAGTATGTTGGACGTCCGTCCCCATTGACTGAAGCGCCTCGTTTCGCGCAGAGGCTCAAGGAGAAAACCGGTCTTGATGCCCGTGTGTTCCTCAAGCGTGAAGATCTGAACCACACCGGCGCCCACAAGATCAACAACGCGCTTGGACAGGCCCTACTGGTCAAGCGCATGGGCAAAACCCGTGTGATCGCCGAAACCGGTGCAGGCCAGCATGGTGTGGCCACTGCCACGGTCTGTGCCATGCTGGGACTCAAGTGCCGCATCTACATGGGACAGATCGATGCCCGCCGTCAGGCGCTGAACGTTGCCCGCATGCGCATGCTTGGCGCGGAGGTCGTCGAAGTCACCTTGGGTGATCGCATCCTCAAGGACGCCATCAACGAGGCGCTGCGCGACTGGGTCACCAACGTCAAAGACACCCATTATCCGCTCGGCACGGTCGCAGGACCTCATCCGTTCCCATCCATGGTGCGCGACTTCCAAAAGATCATTGGAGAGGAAGCGAAACAGCAGCTGCAGGATTGGTATGGCATCGACCATCCCGATGCTATCTGCGCATGCGTCGGCGGCGGCTCCAACGCCATCGGCATCATGAACGCCTTCCTCGATGACGAACGAGTGAACCTGTACGGTTACGAGGCCGGCGGTAACGGGCCCGAATCCGGTCGCCATGCCATTCGATTCGCGCCAGGTACCGGTGAACTGGGCATGTTCCAAGGAGCCAAGAGCTATCTGTTGGAAAACCCCGAAGGCCAGACCCTTGACACGTACTCCATCTCCGCAGGCTTGGATTACGCCTCCGTCGGCCCCGAACATGCATGGCTCAAGGATATCGGCCGCGTCAACTATTCCTGGGCCACTGATCAGGAAGCCATGAGCGCGTTCAAGGATCTGTGCGAAACCGAAGGCATCATCCCTGCCATCGAAAGCTCCCACGCAGTGGCCGGCGCGTACAAGGCAGCTGCAGACCTCAAGGCCAAAGGGTATGAGCATCCGGTCATGATCATCAACATCTCTGGCCGTGGAGACAAGGACATGAACACCGCCGGCAAATGGTTCGGATACCTGACCGACGAGCAGGCCAAAGCCTTGGAATCCAACGGCGCGCAAGGCAACAACGCGGACGGCGAGTGAGAAAAGGAGCAACCATCATGACGAACGCAACATCATCCACGCCGTCCGGCCAGCCACTCGGCATCAGCCACAAGCCAAGCCCGACGGAAACCATGTTCGATGAATTCAAAGCCGCCGACAAGCCGGCATTCATCGGATATCTGCCATACGGATTCCCTGATCCGGATTATTCGCTCAAAGCTTTCCGCACCATGGTCGAACACGGCGTGAACGCGGTCGAAATCGGGCTGCCGTATTCCGACCCCGTCATGGACGGTCCCGTCATCCAGGCGGCATCGCAAATCGCCATCGACAATGGTGAAAAAATCGCCAACGTATTCAAAGCGGTGGAAACAGTGGCGAACGCCGGGGGAGTGCCATTGGTCATGAGCTATTGGAACCTCATCTTCCATTACGGCGTCGAACGATTCGCACGTGATTTCGAAAACGCCGGTGGAGCCGGTCTCATCACCCCGGATCTCATTCCGGACGAGGCCGGCGAGTGGATCGAAGCCTCCGACCGTCACGGACTCGACCGCATCTTCCTGGTATCTCCGGATTCCACCGAAGACCGTCTGAAAGTCGTTGCGGACAATGCGCGGGGTTTCGTCTATGCTGCCGCCCGCATGGGCGTCACCGGAGAACGCTCCACCATCGATGCGTCCCCGAAGGAACTGGTCGCCCGTACCCGCAAGGCCGGTGCGAAAAACGTGTGCGTAGGCATCGGCGTGTCCACCGCGGAACAGGGGGCTCGTGTCGGATCGTATGCGGACGGTGTCATCGTAGGCTCGGCTCTGGTGCATACCATGCTTGACGAATCCGGCAAGCATGCAGTCGACGAAGCCACCGGTCTCAAGGCCTTGGCGGCGAAGACTGAGGAGCTTGCCGAAGGCATCCACAACGCCCGCAACTGAACCAGTCCAAAGACAACATACTGGTAGTCCACGTACCATATCGTATACGTGGACTACCATCAGGAAACCATGACACTTGCTTACATTCCGTCACCCACCATTTCGCAGTTTTCCATCGGGCCGGTGACCATCCATTTCTACGCGCTGTGCATTCTGCTCGGCATCGTGCTGGCGGTATGGATGACAACCGTTCATTGGAAACGATATGGCGGTAATTTCGATCAGATTCTCGACATCACGCTTGTCGCGGTGCCGAGCGGCATCATCGGTGCGCGTATATACCACATCATCACCACTCCGGAACGTTTCTTCGGACCGACCGGCGATTGGGTGGAGATGTTCCGCATCTGGAATGGCGGACTGGGCATCTGGGGCGGCGTCCTGCTTGGAGCGCTTGCCGCTTGGGCATGGTGTCGTCACAAGCATTATCCAATGGCTCTGCTCGGTGACGCCGTCGCGCCAGGATTGCTCGTGGCGCAGGCCGTGGGACGTCTGGGCAACTGGTTCAACCAAGAGCTCTACGGCGCGCCGACGACCTTGCCTTGGGGTTTGAAGTTGAATATGGAGGGAAGCGCCATCGGTCACAGCGAACAATGCTATGACGGAGCGACCTGCCCGACAGGCACGCTGTTCCACCCTACCTTCCTGTATGAGATGATTTGGAATCTCATCGGTGCTGCGCTCATCGTTTTCCTTGGTTCCAAAATCATGAAAAAACTCAAGGCCGGGTCCTTGTTCGCCATATACATCATGTGGTACACGGCGGGACGCACTTGGATCGAGGCTCTGCGCATTGATTTCGCGCACGAGTTCCTTGGCGTGCGCATCAACGTATGGGTGTCCATGGCGGTGTTCGTGCTTGGCGTGGTGGCTTTCATCGTTATTCAGCAGATGGGAAAGTCCACCGAGCTGCTTGCCGAGAAGTTGCGCACCGTCACCGAGATTGAGCTAAGCCTCGTCGAGGATGGAGAAACCGGTCTCCCGACCGCGAAGGCCAACCTTACGAAAACCAAGGATGAAATCACGGCAAACGATGGCTCATCCGTCTCATATGCCGATGACCAGCCCGACAACAAGTAACATCAAGTCGATTACCTTCCATAGAATGAGAACCATGACTATTCAAATCGCACCTAGCATCCTGTCCGCTGACTTCTGCAATCTGGAACGTGACCTTAAGGCCATTTCCAACGCCGATCTCGTTCACGTGGACGTGATGGACCATCATTTCGTTCCGAATCTGACCTTGGGCGAGCCGATTGTGGCTCGCATCTGCCAAGTCACTGACCTTCCGGTCGACGTGCATCTGATGATCGAGGATCCGGACCGTTGGGCTCCGGAATACGCCAAGCTTGGTGCGGCTTCCGTCAGCTTCCATATGGGAGCGACGCATGCTCCGGTTCGTCTTGCGCGTCAGCTGCGCGACATGGGCTGCAAGGCTTGCTTCGCGGTCCGTCCGGCCGAACCGGTCGAGCCGATCTTCGACATCCTTGACGAATTCGACATGGTGCTTATCATGACGGTCGAACCGGGCTTCGGCGGTCAGAAGTTCCCTTGACAACCAGATGGCCAAGGTTCGTCGTCTGCGTGACGAAATCACCCGCCGTGGCCTGAAGACGAAGATCCAGGTCGATGGTGGCGTGAGCCCCAAGACCGCCCATATCGTTGCCGAAGCCGGTGCCGATGTGCTGGTCGCCGGTTCCGCCGTGTACGGTGCCGAGAATCCGGCCGAGGCTATCGACTCCATCCGCGAGAAGGCCGAAGCAGCCTTCAAGGCGTGAACGCCCACCATACAAGGAAGCATACGAATATGAAGACTTTTGAATCGCTGTTCGCGGAATTGAGCGAGAAAGCCGCCACCAAGCAGGCCGGTTCCCTGACCGTCGACGAGCTTGCCAAAGGCACGCACTTCATCGGCAAGAAGATCGTCGAAGAGGCTGGAGAGACCTGGATCGCCGCCGAATATGAGGGTGCTGATCGCACGGCCGAAGAAATGAGCCAGCTCATCTACCATCTGCAGGTCATGATGATCGATCGTGGCATCACACTCGAGGACATCTACAAGAACCTGTGAGAAACCCGGGGCCATGCCAGTTGAAGGTGTGGCCTTTTTTAGAGGAGAAACATGCTAAGAATCGCTGTGCCTAATAAGGGCATGCTGTCCGAACCCGCCTGGAACATGCTGGCGGAAGCCGGCTACCGTTTGAGGAGCAACCCTCGCCAGTTGGTCGTGGAGGATCCCGACAATGATGTTGAGTTGTTCTACCTGCGTCCCCTCGACATTGCGGTCTATGTCGGTCGCGGCACCATCGACGTTGGAATCACCGGGCATGATTTGCTCGTGAACTCCGGCACCGATGCGGAGGAGCATATGCAGCTTGGCTTCGGAGCCTCCACGTTCCGTTTCGCAGCCCCGAACGATTCGCCGATTACCAAGCTTGAGGATATTGAAGGCAAGCGAGTCGCCACCACATTCGACAAGCTCGTACACGACTATCTGGTCGAGCATGGCATCAACGCGGAAACCGTGCACCTTGACGGCGCCGTCGAATCGTCCGTTCAGCTTGGCGTCGCCGATCTGATCGCCGATGTGGTTTCCACAGGGACCACTCTGCGTAATGCGGGACTGCGCATTTTTCGCTGAACCGTTGATGCACTCTGAAGCCGTATTGATTCGTTCCCCTCGTCTTGAGGCGGATGACGAGCGGCTGACGATTCTGAGCAGGCGTCTGCAAGGCGTGCTCACTGCCCAGCGTAATGTGCTTATGGACTACGACATTCCGGTCGAGAAGGTGTCCGCCGCAGTGGATATCACTCCGGGTTTCGAAAGCCCGACGATTTCGCCTCTGCATGATAAGCAGTGGGCGGCCGTGCGTGTGGTGGTTCCGAAGGCGAAGGTGAATCAGCTTATGGACCAGTTGTATGAAGTTGGTGCCCGTGGCATAATAGTCACCGCGTTGCAGGCTTCGAGAATGTAGTGTTGCTTGTAATATGAGCAAACTGATTATTAAGAAGCAATACAGTCCGGAACCGCGAGACATCTATTTCACGGTTCCGAACTTCATCAGCCTGCTGAGAATCATTTCGATTCCTTTTATCGCGATGCTGGTCTCTCATCACAGGATGGTGACCGCCTTGGTCGTGCTTGCGCTATCGGCGATATCCGATGGTTTGGACGGACTGATCGCCAGATCATTCAATCAGGTGAGCAAAATCGGGCAAATTCTCGATCCGATTGCCGATCGTCTGCTGATCTTCTGCAGCATTCTTGCTTTGGGTGTGGCGAACATCATTCCATGGTGGATGCTGATCGTCGTCGGCCTGCGAGATTTGATCATGGCTGTTCTGATACTGGTTTTGGCGCAGCACGATTATGGCCCATTGCCTGTTCATTTCGTAGGCAAGGCCGGTACCGCGATGCTGCTTATCGCCATCGTCGCGTTGATCTTCGCCGACATCTGGTCCAACTCCGCTGCGGATACACTGCATCTATGCGGTCTTGCCACCGGAATCTGGGGCGTTGGACTGTATTGGCTTGCAGGGTACATCTACATGCGCCAAGGCATCCAACTGTTGAAGAACGATACAAACAGCAAGGATTGACGCATATATGAAGTCCGATGCTCCACGTTTCGCGTCGTTCCCCGTTTCCCCG
>ENA-OQHF01001505-OQHF01001505.1-human-gut-metagenome-genome-assembly--contig:-NODE-1505-length-12733-cov-2.526257_pt1 | contig 12733 bp, 10 predicted proteins | sample MGYA00242559_ERZ504709 | MGnify/ENA primary metagenome ERZ504709 (study PRJEB26092, sample SAMD00036203) | human gut metagenome | host: Homo sapiens | study: EMG produced TPA metagenomics assembly of... | reverse complement strand
GTGAAATCGAAGGTGTTATTAAAGGTTTAGGTTTACTGAGGATGACTTTAACAGAGAGGTTGGCACTCTTTCCGGTGGTCAGAAAACAAGAGTTGCCCTTTGCAAGCTTCTTCTTGAAAAGCCTGACATTATTATGCTTGATGAACCTACCAACCACTTAGACCTTACTTCAATCAAGTGGCTTGAAACATATTTATCTAACTATAATGGTGCAGTTCTCATAATTGCCCACGACAGATATTTTCTCGACAAAATAGTTACTAAGGTAATTGAAATTGAAAATACACACTGCCACGTTTATGATGGCAACTACTCTGATTTTTCGGTTAAGAAAAAACAATTACGTCAGGCACAGCTGAATCTTTACCTGAAACAGCAAAGTGAAATCAAGCACCAGGAAGAGGTTATTGCAAAGCTTCGTTCTTATAAGCAGGAAAAGTTCTATAAGCGTGCTGAAAGCCGTGAAAAAGCTCTTGCCAATATGGAACGAATTGATAAACCTGAAGAATTAAAAGATGTAATGAATATTAAGTTAGAACCTGACTGTATAAGCGGTAATGATGTTTTGACAGTTGAAGGACTTTCAAAATCATTTGATAATCTTCATCTTTTTTCTGATATTAGTTTTGAAATCAAACGTGGTGAACATGTTGCCTTAATTGGCGATAACGGAACAGGAAAAACTACTATTCTTAAGATTATTAATGATATTATCAGTGCTGATGCCGGAACTGTAAAGCTTGGCACTAACGTTCATATAGGATATTATGATCAGGAACATCACAACCTTGAAGATTCTAACACTCTATTCGAGGAAATTGCTGATGCTTACCCTGATATGACTAATACTAAGATTAGAAATACTCTTGCTGCTTTTATGTTTACCGGAGATGATGTTTTCAAACTTGTAAAGGATTTAAGCGGAGGCGAAAAAGGTCGTCTTTCTCTTGCTAAGCTTATGCTTTCAGAGGCTAATCTTATTATCCTTGACGAACCTACTAACCATTTGGATATGACATCTAAAGAAATTCTTGAAAATGCCATTAATAATTATACCGGAACTGTTTTCTATGTATCTCATGACCGTTATTTTATTAACCAGACTGCTTCAAGAATTCTTGAACTTACAAATACTAAAATAATTAACTATCTTGGCAACTACGATTATTACGAAGAAAAATGCGAAGAGTTAACCAAAAACATAATGCGCCTGCCATTGAAAAGGAGAAAAAAGTTACTTCTACTTCTTCCGGCAAGCAGGATTATTTAGAAAGGAAGGCTGAAGCCGCAAGGACTAGGAAATTGAAAAATGATATTTCAAAAGTCGAAAAAGAAATTAAAGAAAAAGAAGACAGATTAAATGAACTGGATGAGTTATTAGCAGATCCTGCTGTTTCCACTAATTCCGCAAAACTTAACGAAATTAGCAAAGAACAGAATGAAATAAGTGAACGATTAGATGAACTTATGGATCAATGGGAGATTTTATCTGACCAACTTGACTAATAATATTGCATTTTGTGCTAATTTATCTTAAAATAATTTTATAGTTTTTACGTTTAAGGAGACAGTATTATGGAGAATAAAAAAGTAGTTGTTGCTTTAGGAAGAAATGCTTTCAGTGAATCATTTCCTAAGCAGCAGGAACGTGTAAAGGCAGCAGCAAAGGCTATTGCTGATTTAGTAGAAGAAAAATATGAAGTTATTATTACTCACAGTAACGGACCACAGGTTGGTATGATTCAGACAGCCATGACTGAATATTCAAGACTTGATCCTGACAGAACAGTTGCTCCTATGTCAATTTGTGGCGCAATGAGTCAGGGATATATCGGTTTTGACCTTCAGAATGCTATTCGTACTGAATTACTTCACAGAGGAATTTACAAACCTGTAAGTACTATTATCACTCAGGTTCGTGTTGATCCTTTCGATAGAGCTTTCAATGCTCCTTCTAAGGTTATCGGCAGATTAATGACTAAGGAAGAAGCTGAAAACGAAAAGAAGAAAGGTAACTATGTTGAATACGAAGAGGATCAGGATGGTTATAGAAGAATAATTGCCAGCCCTAAGCCTATTGATATTTATGAAATTGATGCTATCAAGGCTTTAGTTGATGCTCACCAGCTTGTTATTGCAGCAGGTGGTGGCGGAATTCCTGTTCTTGAACAGCGTACAGGTTTAAAGGGTGCAAGCGCAGTTATTGAAAAAGACTACACAGCAGCTAAGTTAGCTGACATGTTAGACGCTTCTGCTCTTATGATTCTTACATCAAACGATTACCTTACAATCGACAACAACGGCACACAGGAAGAATTAAAGAACCTTACTGCTGAAGAAGCTCAGAAGTTAATCGATGAAGGACACTTTGATCCTGTAACATCATTACCTAAGATTGATGCTTCACTTTCATTCGTATTAGCCGGCAAGGGACGTAAGGCTATAATTACAAACCTTTCAAAAGCTAAAGAAGGAATCCGTGGAAAAGTCGGAACAATAATTGAATAATTCAGGTTTGGATATATTGATATTTGGTATTTGGATATATTGATATATTAGTATATTGATATTTGGATATATTAAAACCATTATTAAAACAAGATATAATGACAATTGACACAGGGCTGTGAATCAGCCCTGTGTTTTTTTGTGTCAGAATATTGTGTCGGTATTGTATCACCAGTGATTGGGACAAACCTTTTCTTTCATTTACGGATTATATAGCGCGTTTCAGTTGCTAGATTCCGTAATCGGTGACGAACAGACAAGCTTTTTTCTATGATTCACGGATTATATAGTGTTTCGGTTGCTAGATTCCGTAATCGGTGGCTATTGGAGAAGAAAATTGACATATTTTACGTTTGACAGGGGTGATTTTGTCTCACAATCCGTAATTGTATTTTCAATTACTTGTCATATGATAATTTCTTTTGCTGACACGTAATTTTTCACGTGATAGCAAGCTTTTTGCTTCTGATTACGTGTGTCACAATATTTCTTTCATATGACACGTAATTTTTCACGTGATAGCAAGCTTTTTGCTTCTGATTACGTGTGTCACAATGTTTCTTTCATATGACACGTAATTTTAGACGAATTTTCTAGATTTCTTCATTGAATTACGTGTGACACAGCATTTACTTCAAATGACACGTAATCGCTAGACGAATTTTCTAGATTTCTTCATTGAATTACGTGTGACACAGCATTTACTTCAAATGACACGTAATCGCAGGCAAAATATCAAAGATTTCTTCAATAAATTACGTGTGACACAATGTTTCTTTCATATGACACGTAATTCCTACAACAATCATAAGTATACTGGACCCCGTGGCGTGGACACCGCCCCGGACGACTTTGTACGGAAAATGAGAAGATAAATCTTCAAAGAATCACCTTACTTCCAAAGAAAAAGCTGTCAGGAAATCAATTAACCATTCAATACAGTTGTTTGATTTCCCGGCAGCTTTCTTTTTTATTTCACTAATCAAGCCATATAAATTCCTACTAAGTAATTGGTTTTATTCCATATTTTCTTTACCATCAATACTCTTAGCCAAATCCTTAGCTTGCGCAGTAATCTGCTCATTAGTATTCTCTTTCACTTCATTATTCTTTGATTCTTTATTTGCTTTTGAAGCATCATTATTCTGTGATTCTTTATTTGCTTTTGAAACATCGTTATCCTTTGCTTCTTCGATTCCAGCATTCTTAGAAGTTTTCTCTACCTTATGTTCCCCATAAGCTTCCTCAAAGAAGTATTCCTGTGAATTTATTGCTTCGCCTGTGATTTCGTCTTTGCAATATTTTCCATTAGGCTTCATTCTTCTTCCTTTTACGTTATCTGAAAGCATTATGTTAAACATACCTCTTATACGTTTCTTTATTGCTTCATCGTATATTGGTGCAGCAACTTCTACTCTTCTGACTGTGTTTCTTGTCATTAAGTCTGCTGAAGATATATATATTTTGTCCAAAGGCTCCTTACCGAAAATATAGATTCTTGAATGTTCAAGATATCTTCCAACTATACTTTTTATTGTTATGTTTTCAGTATATCCCGGAACGCCGGCTATAAGACAACTAATTCCTCTTATAACCATATCAACCTTTACACCTTTGTTAGAAGCTTCAATAAGTTTTTTAATTATAACTTTATCAGTAAGTGAGTTGCACTTAAATCCTATGTATCCTTCCTTACCTTCTGCTATTTTTTCGATTTCATTGTCAATAAGCTCCACTATTTTGCTCTGCATACATTTAGGTGATACAAGAAGATGCTCTGTTTCTTCAACTACCTGTTCCAAACATATTTTGTTGAAGACTTCTGCTACTTCTTTAGCAATATCTTCGTTAGCTGTCATCAATGACAAGTCAGTGTAAAGCTTTGACGTCTTCTCGTTATAATTGCCTGTTCCAACCTGTGTAATATGCTTAACCTGATTGTCTTTCTTATATGAAATAAGACAAATTTTTGAATGAACTTTTGTATGGTCGATTCCGTAAATAATTCTGCATCCTGCATCTTCCATTCTCCTTGACCACTCAATATTGTTCTGTTCATCAAATCTTGCTCTAAGTTCAACCATTACCACAACTTCTTTTCCGTTTTCGGCCGCGTCAATTAAAGCCTCAACTACCTGTGAGTTTTTGGCAACTCTATAAAGAGTCATCTTTATTGAAGCAACATTTGGATCTGCGGCAGCTTCCTTTAAAAGATTAATAAAACTTGTCATGCTTTCAAAAGGATAACTTAACAGAATGTCTTTCTTTTCAATCTGATCAAACATAGGTTGTGTTTTGTCAATTGCTGTAGAAACCTGTGGAATCCTTCTCTTAAAGAATAATTCTTTTCTATTTCTAAGCATATCCTGAATCTTAAATACAAAATCAAAATCAAGTGGTGTTTCCTGATGGAAAGTCTGCTCTTTTTTAAGATTTAATTCTTTACAAAGACTTCTAATAACCTTTTCATCTAACACTCTTGAATATTCCATTCTTATTGGGCAAAGCTTTGTACGCATTCTAATCATTTCTTCCATTGATTCTCTGTAACTAATGTCTTCGTCTGCAAAAATCTCATCAATATCAATGTCTGCGTTTCTTGTAATTCTTATTAAAGACTTGCTTTTTTACTGTATAATTTTTCAAAAATCATAGGCATATAATGAAGTATAAGTTCTTCAATAAGCATATATCTGCCACTACCCGGCACTATTTGAACAAGCCTGTTAAAAACACTACTTCTGCAAGGAACAATGCAAATCTTATCATTGTTTTTGGACTCAAGAAGTGCAACAGCATATATTTCCTGATTATTTAGGAATGGAAATGGATGCTTCTTTCCAATTACCTGTGGAGATAATAACGGCATAACATTATTCTTAAAATAATTCTCCATTCCATCTTTTTCTTCTTTTGAAAGTTTATCAAAATTTACAATCTGCACGCCATAATTCCTAACTTTTTTCATTAAGTCATTATATATATGCTCTTTCTTCTTTAACAATTCCTTCGTTCTTTTAAAAATACATTCTAACTGCTCGCTTGATGTCATATAAGTTTTGTTTTCTCTTTTTTTGTCAGAAATAATCATCTGATCATAAATTGAGCCTACTCTAACTCTATAAAATTCGTCAAGATTAGTTGAAAAAATACTTACAAAAGTTAATCTTTCACACAACGGAACATCTTCATCACTGGCTTCATCTAAAACTCTTTCATTAAATTTAAGCCATGACAATTCCCTGTTATCATAGCAAGGCAAAACTTTGTGCTTTCCTCTAACAACTTCTTTTACATTTTCAGCTTTTGTTCCTTCTGCCTTTAGTTTTTTCTTTTCCTGTAACCCACTTTTCATTTCCGGCTGAGGAACTTTATTCTTCTCTATGATTGGATTATTTTCAGTTACGTCTATTTCGTTTTTCTTATTTATTTCCATTTTAAACCACCCGAGTTTACTTATTAATCTCCTAAGCATATGCCTAACATTCTAACCTGTCTTATAATTTCATCATTTGGATCTACACGTTTTGGTTTTTCAACCGCTGTACTTAATGGCACACTTGTAATATTGTTGCTTTGTACGGCCACCATTCTTCCATATTGCTTATTAAGGATCAGTTCTGCACCTTTAACACCGATTCTTGAAGTAAGAACTCTATCAAAAGCACAAGGATTACCACCTCTTTGAATATGGCCCGGTACAACAACTCTAACTTCGCCGTCAATTTTTTCACTAAGTTCAGCCTCCAAACGGTAGCCTGCTGAAATATATCCGTCTTTTGCTCTTTTCTGCTTAAGTTCTTTCTTTGAAAGCTTTGTCTCTTCCTGTGAAATAATCCCTTCTGCCACTGCAAGAATAATATGCTTTCTGCCATTTTTAAGCTTATCTTTTATATATTGGCTTATTTTCTCAATATTATATGGAATTTCGGGTATTAAGATTACATCTGCCTTTCCTGCTATTCCTGAATATAACGTAAGCCAGCCTGCCTTATTTCCCATAATTTCAGCAATCATAATTCTTCCGTGTGACTTTGCCGTTGTATGCAACTCATCAAGAGTTCTTGTTGCAATATCAATGGCTGACTGAAATCCGAAAGTCATATCTGTTCCGTTAATGTCATTATCTATAGTTTTTGGAAGAGTTACAATGTTTAAGCCCTTCTCTGACAAAAGATTTGCTGTTTTGTGGGAACCATTTCCTCCTAAAACCACAAGACAATCAAGTTCCATCTTTTTATAATTAGAAATCATTGCCTCTACTTTGTTTCTGCCTTTTTCATCAGGCTCATTAATCTTCTTAAATGGTTGTCTTGAATTTCCAAGGATGGAGCCTCCCAAATTTAAAATATTCTCAAACTCTTCCGGCTTCATTTTCTTATAGTCACCATTAATAAGACCTGTGTAACCGTCCAAAATCCCATAAATTTCAACCTTATCCTTATTGGTTTCGGTTAATCCTTTAACCAATCCATACATTGCTCCGTTTAATCCCTGACAATCTCCACCACTTGTAAGTATTCCGACTTTAATCACAACCGCACCTCCTGATTTTTTTGTTTTATTATAATAAAAGAAAACCCGGCAGAACATTCCAATCATATGTCTCTTCAATATTACTATATCAATGTAAATGTTCTGTCCGGGTTTGGTTAAATCCGCGTTAAATATTCTATTATTTTGTCTCTTTGTTATATGTTTCATAGTACACTTTTAAATGATATTATATCAATATCTTTTTATGTGACATTTTTATTTTTCAATCACATTGTACAAATCATAGTATATTCCATGTTTGTCCATTAATTCCTTATGTGTACCCTGTATTCTTCTATTCCCTTGTCTGTTAAAAACTAGTATCTTTTCTGCATTTCTTATAGTAGACAATCTATTGGGCAATTACCATTGTTGTTCTGTTCTTTGCCAGTTTTTCCATTGATTCCTGTACTATCTTTTCACTTTCGTTATCAAGTGCAGATGTTGCCTCATCAAAAATCAATATTGGAGGATTCTTAAGGAATACTCTTGCTATTGAAATTCGCTGTTTCTGTCCGCCTGACAGCTTAATACCTCTCTGTCCTATATCTGTTTCAAAGCCATTTGGAAGTGACATTATAAAATCATATGCATTAGCTTCCTTTGCTGCTGCAATTACTTCCTCCCTTGTAGCATCAGGGCGACCGTATCTGATATTGTCATATACTGTTCCCACGAAAAGGTAAACATCCTGCTGTACTATACCTATATTATCTCTTAAATCTTTTAATTTTATGTCTTTAATGTCTTTTCCATCAATAGTTATTTTTCCACTTGTGGCTTCATAAAATCTTGGAATAAGATTGCAAAGTGTAGTCTTACCTGCTCCTGATGAACCTACAAGTGCCACATAAGAGCCTGCCTTAACTTCCAGATTAATATGTTTCAAAACTCTATGAGAGCTGTCATTATACTTAAATGAAACATCTTCAAGTTTAATGTCACCTTTAACATTACTTATTGAAACTGCGTTTTCACTATCCTTAATTTCAGGTTCAATTGAAAGAATCTGTAGAAATCTTTCATATCCTGAATATCCATTCTGAAACTGTTCCGTAAAATCAATTAACGTTTTAATAGGATCTGTAAAAATATTTATATATAATAAAAATGTAACAAGGTCTGTTACAGATATCATATCCTTAGTTATCATTAATCCTCCTGAAACTATAACAAGAAGATTAATCATTGTTGTAAAAGCTGTAAGTCCTGAGTTGTATCCACCCATATACTTATAGTTATTCTTTTTTGCTTCAAGGAAAGCATCGTTTCCCACTTTAAATTTTTTATTTTCCAAGTCTTCATTGGCAAAAGATTTTACCACTCTTATTCCCGAAAGATTGTCTTCTATTTGTGCGTTTATTTCCGCTATTTTGATTCTGTTAACTCTAAACGCCTGTTTCATTTTCTTATTAAAGAAATATGCGTAAACAAGCATAAATGGAACTAATAAAAATGCTATAAGAGCAAGTCTTACATTTATGCTTAAAAGAATTGCCAAAGCTCCTATAATCTTTATTACTGATATGGTTACGTTTTCCGGACCATGATGTAATAATTCAGTAATATCAAAAAGGTCCGATGTTATTCTTGACATTAACTGTCCTACTTTTTCATCGTCATAAAATGAAAAAGATAATTTTTGAAAATGTCCAAATATTTCTGCTCTCATGTCATATTCGATTTTTGCACCCATTACGTGACCATAATTGGCAATGTAATAGTTACAATAACACTGGAACAAAATCAAAATTCCAACAACAATAGCTATGATAATCATTGTTTTTACAACCTGTTCTGCTGGCATATATATTACTTTTGCCGTAACATATCTTACTACCAACGGTATTAGCAATGCTATAAATGATGCCATTATTGCAAAAAACATATCTGCCAGAAAAACTTTCTTATAAGGTTTGTAATATGACACAAGTTTCTTTAAATTCTCTAACATTTTCTCTTCCTGCCTTAAATATATTTTGCTCAATTTCTTTTAAAATACCAATAATCTTATTGAATATTTTTTATCATAAAGGGACCGCCACCACGACGATCCCTTTGTTACTACCTGCAATCATTACAGGCAAATACTTTTAGTATAAATAATAGCAGTTAACTGCTTTTGATTTATAAGTTTTCTTGCCTTCTTTTCTGTTTGCCACTACATAAACATAGTATGTTTTCTTCTTATTAAGCTTCTTCTTTTTGAATTTTTTAGCTGTATAAGCACGCTTCTTTGTTGTAGTAAGTTTCTTGTAACCACCAGTCTTTGATGTAGACATGTAAACTGTATAATTCTTTGCTCCACTAACTTTCTTCCAAGTAATCTTTAACTTCTTACCTGACTTCTTAAGTCCAACCTTTGGCTGTAATGCAAAAACTGTATAATCAGACCAGGCTCCATAGTAGTTCTTGTTATCAATTGTTACATAAGCTCTTACTCTTAACTTGTAGAACTGATTCTTAATGTTCTTTAAAGTATTATATGATATACTTGACAAATTGCCTGAAGATACTTTCTTTTTCTTGTATGTATAAAGTTCATATACATAACCGTCGTGGTATTCAGGCTGTGTAAATCCAAAAGTAACCTCTTTTAAAGAATTATAATAGTTTGTAATTGCTAATCCCTGAACCTTTTCAGGAACAAGATTAATCTTATATGGACTCAAGTATTCCGTATTATAGAATCCTGTTGTCTTTGCAGAAAATCCATTAACTGTTCTAACAGGTCTTACACCAACGTAAGTATCGTTCTTAAGTTTGTTGTTAAAACCGTCTACTGTATATGTAGTTGATGTTGTTGAACCTACTACATATTCATTATTATTTACAAATCTGACAATCTCATAAGATGTAGCACCTTCACTAGCTGTCCAACTAATTGTTATGCTTGATGTTGTAGCTGTTGTCTGTCTTAAATCCTTAACATCAGCAGGTACTGATGCTACCTGAATTGAATCAGAAATAGCATAAACTGTGTTCTCACTAGTAGTACTTACAGCCTTTACTCTTACATAAACAGGCTTTAATGCCTTAACATAAAGTAAATCTGATGCTGAATAACTTGAATCTGTTCTTTTGAAAGTCTGATTATCATAAGATGTTTCAATTATATATTTCACATAGTTCCTAAATAGTTATCCCAAGCAATACTTACAGTATTAGTTGAAGCCTTCTCCTGCTTTAATTCCTGTAACCTTTCCTGTTGCACCAAAAGCTGTCATTTGCAAATAACAATGAAAATCAATGCTGCCAATGTAATTACTGAAATCTTCTTACTAATTTTCATATTTCCTTCTCCCTTCGTTTTTAACCTCATTAATAATAGAAACTATATAATAAAATATTATTACAGTGTCAAAAGTTCTTTCCCATCTGTGCTTGCACAATGGTAGAAAAATAACCTTTGGACACGTTCTAATATTTATTACCCTACATTAATCCTTCTAATGTCTTTCTAATAGCCATAATGAACTCTTCTGTATTTAATTTTTTCTTGTTTTCAAGTGTTGAAATTAAATATAAATCTCCTGTCATTTCGCCATTTTCAATTGTGTCGATACATGCCTTTTCAAGCTTGTCTGCAAATTCCATAAGTTCAGGAAGTTTGTCAAGTTCTCCACGTTTTCTTAAAGCTCCTGACCATGCAAAAATTGTTGCGATAGGGTTAGTTGATGTTTCTTCACCCTTTAAGTACTTGTAATAATGTCTCTGTACTGTACCGTGAGCTGCTTCATATTCGTAGTAACCCTGTGGTGAAGCAAGTACTGATGTCATCATTGATAATGAACCGAATGCTGTTGCAACCATATCTGACATTACATCACCGTCATAGTTCTTACAAGCCCAAATATATCCACCTTCTGATCTCATTACACGTGCTACTGCATCGTCAATAAGTGTGTAGAAATATTCAATTCCTGCTTCATCAAATTTTTCTTTATATTCAGCTTCAAAAATTTCAGCGAAAATATCTTTAAATGTGTGGTCATATTTCTTTGAAATTGTATCTTTTGTTGCAAACCAAAGATCCTGCTTTGTATCTAATGCAAAATTGAAACAACTTCTTGCAAAACTTTCTATAGATTCATTTAAGTTGTGCATACCCTGGATAATTCCTGCACCCTTAAAATCGTGAATTAATTCTCTTGTTTCTTCTCCTGCTTCATTAGTGTAAACAAGTTCTGTCTTGCCTGCTGCAGGAATCTTCATTTCAACACCCTTGTAAACATCACCATATGCGTGTCTTGCAATTGTAATAGGCTTCTTCCAGTTCTTTACGTATGGTTCAATACCTTTTACAATGATAGGTGCTCTAAATACTGTTCCGTCAAGAATAGCTCTAATAGTACCATTAGGACTCTTCCACATTTCCTTAAGATGGTATTCCGGCATTCTTGCTGCGTTAGGTGTGATTGTTGCACATTTTACAGCTACACCGTATTTCTTAGTTGCTTCTGCAGAATCAAAAGTAACTTGGTCATTAGTCTCATTTCTATACTCAAGTCCTAAATCATAATATTCTGTCTTTAAATCAACAAAAGGTAATAACAATTCTTCTTTGATCATTTTCCAAAGGATTCTTGTCATTTCATCGCCATCCATTTCTACCAATGGAGTTGTCATTTTAATCTTTTCCATTATATTTCCTCCTAAATTAAGCTATCAAACTACTCCACTAAATTATAACTAATTACAGTGGTAAAGTAAACAAATTCCCCTGCTTTTTTTTATTTCTTACAAAAATTAACCATTTTTTCAGGGTTAATTTTTCCCCAGCCCTGCCTGTTTCCTTCCATTTTTAAATCAATTGCCGTATTCCTTATCAACTTCTTGCACTGTATGTTAGACATTTCCTTATTAATGCCTAAAATCATACAAATCACGCCTGAAACTATAGGTGTTGCCATTGATGTTCCGCTTTTTGGCACATAGCTGTATCCTGACTTTATGCCATTACTGCAACTGTATATGCCATTGGCCGGAGCCAAAATATCAGGTTTTTGAACACACTCTTTTGTTGGACCTCTACCTGAGTAATTCTTTGTAATCCTACCGTTTACTATCATCTTAATATTATCATCTAATGCCCCAACTGTAATTATCTTCTTACTGCTTCCGGGAATTGACACAGTTCCATATTCCGGTCCATTATTTCCTGCTGCAGCTATAATAACATATCCCATGTCCCATAAAAGTTCCACAGCCTCAATTAATTTCTTATTATTTCCCTCTTTATTAAATGTGCCCAAAAAGATATGTTAACCCACTTTTATGTTATATTTCTTTCCATTATCAATAATCCACCAAATTCCACTTATTACGTTATCTTCCTTGCCAATGCCTCTTTTATCAAGAACCTTCAGTGATACTATGTCCGACTTAGGCGCAATTCCTTTAAAAAAAGCCGTTAGACATTTTTCCATCTCCTGCCAGTATTCCCGTTACATGAAGTTCCGTGTTCCCCTCATCGTCATAAATGGCTGTTTTTCCGTTTACAAAATCCTTATATTTTATTATTCTTTCCCCAAAATCAGGATGATTGTATATTCCCGTATCAAGGACTGCAACTGTCACATTTTCTCCCATTATATTATTTTTGTGCAAACTATCTATGTTTAGAATTTGTCTTACCTTCTTCATTATATTTACCATTATTTTATCTGATATTTCTACTATAATATAT
>ENA-OQHF01001503-OQHF01001503.1-human-gut-metagenome-genome-assembly--contig:-NODE-1503-length-12751-cov-3.678945_pt1 | contig 12751 bp, 9 predicted proteins | sample MGYA00242559_ERZ504709 | MGnify/ENA primary metagenome ERZ504709 (study PRJEB26092, sample SAMD00036203) | human gut metagenome | host: Homo sapiens | study: EMG produced TPA metagenomics assembly of... | reverse complement strand
ATCAGGGAAATATCGTCGATGACGTAATCCATGCACGTGCCTTCCGCACCCCACGCGGTTTCGACAATGAGTTTGGAACCTTCCACATTAGCGTCGGATGGGATGGAGAACTCACCTGTGATAGTAGTCGTCTCCCCACGTTTCACTGTTCCTGTGGCCACACGATTAATTGTGCCGTCTGCATATTGAATCGCCACATAAAACAGGTGGGAAGTCACAGCCGATGAATCGACGCCGTCCATCTCATGGTCGTATCGAATCGTTGCACTGGCACGATATGTCACGCCCTGCTGCAATTTTCCATCCATAGATTGACCCGGGCCAGCGCCATTGTATTCGCCACGATTCGTCACAGCAAGACTCGTGGTTCCAGAAAGAGAACCATCCGTAATCGCGGTAAGCGTACCATTCCACTGAGGGGTCCACGATTCAGTCCCGTTTTCGAAATCGCCATTGTCCACCAGCTCGATTCCAATCAGAGAATCGTCAACCTGAGGAGGCTCCTCCAGAGTCCACCAATCCTGATCCTGATAAGACTGATGAGGCGCGTCATTATCAAAATCGTCCGAATTGACCAGGGAACGCTGGCGAACCAGATTCTCCAAATCAGCAGGCAAATCAATCAGTTTGTCGTAGGTGTCCGACGCGCTTACCTGATTATTGTCCCCAAACACAGGCCATCCGTCATCACCCCACGTTGCAGGAATCAAACCGGGAACACGTCCGGTCGGATATGTGTCTCGGAAGAAGAATCCATGCCAAGACGTCGTGCCATCACCGTTGTCGACTTCAACAAGGCTACCTTGTGCGAAAGCACCTAGACAATACTTTTTGGCTTCGTATTTGGAGCCATCAAGCAAATCAGTGGTGCGCAGCAGCATCACCGTACGACCGTCTTTGCCCCAGTAAATCGTTGGAGTATAGAAATAATCACCGATTTTGAAAGTCTGAGATCCTTCAAATCCGGTAGGAGTCTCACCAAGATCATCAGTGAACTGTTCGGCAGAGATGATATTCTCATGGCTCTCCACCACCGTGGTTAAATCATCGGACAGCCTATATTGGTTGACGCCGGAGATAATCCAAGGACTCCCTTGCTCATCAAAATACAATGACGGATCATGGAATCCCCGATTAAGGGCAATCTTCGTCCAAGGACCATTCTCAATATCATCGGTGTAGTAGATATAAGCGCCATTAAGGTTGTTCGTATTGAATAACACGTAGAAGCGGCCATTGTGATAGCGCAGCGACGGAGCCCACTCGCCTTCGCCATACGAGCTAGCTCCATTGCGCAAGGATGAAGCATCGCTCATAGAAATGCGATCATACACGTACGTGACTATCCACCAATTGACCAGATCATAGGATTTCATAATTGGAGATCCGGGACTGAGCTCCATAGTGGTACTCACCATGTAATACACATCACGACCGTCTTTGTTATTCGGATCGTCCTTCGACACACGAATAACACTGATATCCGGAACATCCGTGTTCAACATGGGAATGGAATACGTGCCATCACCGCTATCAGTCGTGGTGTAACTGCCATCCGATGGCGTTGAAGATGGCGTTAAATCATCCGCAAAGACCGGCATTGGCGCCAAAATCAACCCACAAGTCGACAACACCGCGATAGCACTAGCCGAAATTTTTTGTCGTAAATAATTCATAAGTCTTTTAAACTTTCATGATAAGCACTCAACATCGAGTGCGTATTCCAATAGCATGCCCGCACAAATCAGCAATGAATGACGATAAGACATTCCCGCATATGGATAAGTGATGGACATTACCACTGCCAAAACTTACGCTTGAACAAGTACCAGTTCTAGGTTTCATGTGCGGTCATCCCGAGGCTGCCGCTACGGGATGACCGCATTACCAAGAGGTAACTAGCGCATCTCGCGACGCACTCGCGCTACGATCACACCAGTGAGAGCCAAGCAAGCGACAATCACAGCACCAGGCAAGACAGAGGAACCGGTTTGTGCCAAATCCACGCCATCCGTGTCATCAACGGCATCGGAAGCATTGTCATTGGAGCCGTCGGCATTGCCATCAGTGGAATCATCAGCCAGCTTCAGACCGGCACGTGCACTATTCAATGCAGCAAGCGCATCTTGAACCTGCTGTTCAGTAGCGGATTCATCCTGCAATACCGCCTGAGCCTTCTGCAATGCGTCAGCAAACACCTTCCAGCTCTCTTCCGTGTAATCGGAAGCGTTCAGGCCGGAATTCTCATTCACTGCGCTCTGCAAATCAGACTTGTCCACCGGAGTCGAAGGAGTTTCATCCTGCGACTCCGTGAAAGTGTACGTAGTGATGTCGTACAGCTCATCCTGAGCATTCGCACCACCATCGGATTTGAAGGAGAACACCACATGATGCACCCCTGTCACACCCTCAAGGGTGGTCGTGTAATCGGCGTACTCGGATCCATCACCGGCAGGAATCGAAATAGAAGCCACAGGTTCGGAATCCGGATCATCAAGACGAATCTCAAGGATGCCTCCGGCTTTGCCAGCTGCAGTCACAGTCAGCGAAGAGGCGCCGTTATTCCCGAAATCGACATTCGCCAAAGACGTCCACTCACCATTATTAATATTGCTGAGCTTCTGACCTTCGGAATTGTCTGTAGTCATATCGACCACGCGCACACCAGAAGTCAGGTCATATGCGTTCTGAATGCCGGAATCCCATGCAATGGTGGAAGCTGGAATGCCTCCATCTTGATACGCGTCCAGATTCTTCACCGAAGAGAGACCCTCATATGTCATTGCAATATCGGCAATGGAACCATCCTCGTTAACCGTAATCGGATCGAGATGAGTATTTCGGTAGCCATGCGCCGCGTCAAGATTACCGCCGTTCATCAATTCCTTTGCCACCGTTTGCGCATGGTAGGTCATATACCACTGGTCGCCAAGTTGAACCATCGCGTGATGATTGTTGCCGCCAACACCGAAATACGTGCTCGGATTCTTCAGAATCTCACCCTGATAAGTGAACGGCCCCATCGGGTTGTCTGAAGTCATATACGCGATATTGCCGTAACCGACCGTGTTACCATCAATTACGTTGTCATGGCTGAAATTAGTGCAATACGAGTAGTAATAAGTACCACCTATCTTGGCAATCCCGGAGTCCTCAAACATGGCAGGTGCGTCTATGGCCTGAGCCTCACCTTCGGTATGCAGCATGTCATCGGACAGTTTAATAACGCGAGCCGTGTTCGGATGTTCTTCCTCGCCTGTCGGAACACCACCTCCGTAATACAGGTAGCCCTGCCCGTCATCATCCACGAACACCGCGGGATCAAACAGCCAGACCACACCAGCGGATTCAGGAGTACCGCCCTTAATCAACAGCTCACCGGTTTCGTCCTTCCACGGACCAACAGGAGAATCCGAGGTCAGCACACCGATACCGCTGCCGCCATTGGCGAAATACAGGAAGAACTTCTCTTTACCGTTGATGGTCTTATGAGCGACGGCAGGAGCCCAGGAATTGCTGGCCCAGGTGGCCACCCCCTGTTCTCCAGCCACACGAATGTAACCCTCATTACGCCAATTGACCATGTCATCACTGGACAGAACATTGATGGTCTTTACTTGAGCGAACGAATTGTCCTTGATCTGCCCAGTACTGTCATATTCATAGTCATAATTCAACGAGCCATCAGCATTCACAGAAGTGCCATCACCCGTAGTGTAGATATATACGCGTCCGTTGTATTCCATAGCCCACGGATCGGCGCCATACCAATAATCGATAATCGGGTTTGAATAGTCGCCGAAAGCCTTGGCTGCCGTTGCCGTACCCGTAGTCGGCGGCACGAATGAGGAACCAGAATCCGAACCGGTTACGGAAATGTCGTCGACAATGAAGTCGGCATTGCTCGTGCCATACTTGTTTTCAATCACCAGCGAGGGACTGGTGAAATCACCACTACCACCTAACGTTCCAGTACCTGAAATTTGTGTCCACTCACCCGCTTTCGCCGTTCCGGTCGCAATCTGGTCACATCCGGAACCATTACCCGAACAAACAGTGATATTGAATTCACCGTCTTCCGTGGCCTTGACCCACATACTTCCGGTATATGTCTGTCCTTTTTCCACCTTGCCATCAAGAGACTGGATTGCACCAGCATCAGAGGATGTACGATCAGTAACGCTCAAGGCGCCACTGCCACCATGCACATCATCCGCAGTGACGGCAATGGACGATGCGGAGCTATTCCACACCGTTCCAGACTTCCAACCATTAAGATCGTCTTCGAATCCGCCGTTGACGACCAATTCGACGGGTTCATCGGCCGACGCCGCAGTCACTCCGATAGTCGCTGGAAATACAGCCCCCATGCAACACAGCACGGATGCAGCCGCAGCAGCAACCACACGACCGGTTTTCCTTGTTTGCAATATGTGAATGTTATAAACCATTCAGTTCCCTTTCCTGAATGATGGAGGGCGACTCCCCCCCCATCATTTTTTTTCGCCGCACAATCGAATCCCACGTTGGTTACGACCACATCGCGGCTCATTGCAAAGCCATGCCAGAGGAACGTCCCTCAAGGGCAGCCATGCAACAGCCATTGTATAAATGAGCGCATTTCACTCGCGATCGTCCTTGATAACAAATTGATAACGATATGCACAATGAAAATAAGTTCACATAAACGCAACGCAACACATCAAATATGACAGTTTCATATGCCAATTACACACTTTGCATAACATATTTCAACAAAGAATGGAGACGTACAAGCGAACTCATCTGATGCCACACTCATCGCCTATAAAGCTGGCGTGTCGCGCCACAATAACATCACAGCCGATAAAACGACACCCCGAAGTTGAGCCTCATTCAACAATGCGGCCAGCTTAGACACACAACCAACGCTTCGCTTCATAGCACCGAACATTGATTCCAGCACAGTCACGACCATCTTCTTTGAAGGCAATCGTGTTTACGCCCCGGGTTCTAAATAGAAGTGCAACACCTTGTCTAGGGTTGGAAGTGTTCGAAGTTTCTAACTTAAGAAGGTGTTGCACTCATGGGTCAACAGTATTCGCACCTGTCGTCCGAGGAGAGGATCCTGATCGAGAAGCTGCATTGCGAACAGCATCTGAGCATTCGGCGAACCGCGGAGAGGATCGGTGTGTTTTAGCAAGTTGGCGTCCGCTTTGTGAGCGGTGTTTTTCCGCAGTGTAGGCAGCGGGTTTTCCGCAGGGTGTGCGGTATCGGCCGCTGCCTGTCTGCGTTGTGTTGGTTATTTGGTCATGAGGGCGTGTTCGCTTCGGTAGGAGCGGCCCTCGAATCTGATGAGCCGTCCGTGGTGGACGGTGCGGTCGATGAGGGCGGCGGCCATGTTCTTGTCGCCGAGCACGCGTCCCCATCCGCTGAATTCGATGTTGGTGGTGTAGATGATGCTCCTTGTCTCGTAGGAATCGGAAATGATCTGGAAGAGGAGCCTGCTGCCCTCCTCGTCTATGGGCAGGTAGCCGAACTCGTCGATGATGAGAAGTCGGGCCTTGCCGATGCTCGCGAGTTCCCGGTCGAGCCGGTTCTCCTGCTGGGCGCGGCGCAGACGCATGAGCAGTCCGGTCGCGGTGAAGAAGCGCACCGGGACGCCCCGCTCGCAGGCGAGCCGTCCGATCGCGATGGCCAGGTGGCTCTTGCCGGTGCCGACGGGCCCGTAGAGCACGAGGTCCTCGCATCCGGCGACGAAGTCGAGGTTCTCGAGCTGCGCGCGCCCCCAGTCGGCGGGCATCTTCAGGTTGGTCCAGTCATAGCCGTCGAGGGTCTTGTCGGCGGGGAAGCCGGCCTGTTTGAGCAGGCGCAGGCGTTTGGATCGCTCGCGCGAGTCGAGTTCGGCCGTGAACCATCGTTCGATGAAGTCGAGCTGGTTGGGCGTGGCCTCGGCGAGCGTGCCGGCGAGCACGCTGCGCGTGAGGGTCAGGCTGCGGCTCATCTTCAGGATCCTCTCGCTCTTCTCGGTCGTGGACGCGCGACGGCGGCGGGTCTCCGGGATCACCGGATCGGGTCTGATGCTCATCCGTTTTCCTTCCCGCTCGCAGGATCGATGTCGGTGATGAACCGGTCGTAGCCGCTCAGATCGGGTTCCGTGATCTCGCCCGGGTATTCCCAGTCCCCATCGCGCATGCGCAACGCGATCGGGGTGAGCATGTCCGCGTGCAGGCCCATGTCCCTGTTCGAGCGCAGGATCTCGTCGCACGCCTGCATCGCGGGATCGAACCCGGCCGCCCGGCACGCGTCCCCGATCGCTTTGAGGCTCTCCCTCAACGTCTTTTCGTCCATGGAATCAAGCCACGCGCGTATATCGTCGGGCACGTCCGGGCGGATCGAGCTTTCCCGCCACGCGCGGGGTTTGACCGCGAGCCGGGGAAGCACGAGCGCGGGATCCTCCACATTGCGCGACCGTCCGTACTGTCTGGGATATTCCGCGAGGAGCTCGCCGGTGGCGGGCGAGGTGAGCGTGACCGTGTCCCACCGGATCGCGGCCAATACCCTGGAACGCGCCGATCGGGCCGGCGAGGTACCGGTTCGAGTCGATGTCGACCAGCCCGTACTTGTCGGCCGTCCGGCTTTCCCAGCGAACCGGGTCGAACGCCGTGGACGGCAACGGCATCAATGCGGCCTTCTCCTCGTCGAACACCTCGGTCACGGGCACGTCCGGCAACCTCGGGCAATACGAGTCCCTGGCGAGCCCGTCGCACCGCTCCAGCAGGAGACGGCTCAACTGCCCATACGATTCCGCGCGCATGGGCGGCACCATGAGATTGCGCCGCAAAAACCCGACCGCGTTCTCCACGCTGCCCTTCTCGTTGCCCGAGTACGGGTTGCAGAACCGGACCTCGAGCCGGTAATGCGCCACGAACGCGGAGAACACCCCGGTCAACGTGACCTCGCCCTTCGCGTTGCGCCGGCCGGCACCGGTCGCGTTGTCCATCACGATCACGGGAGGAACACCCCCGATATGCTCGAACACGAGCATCAGGCCATGGCACAGACACTCCGCGTTCTCGCCCGGCAACGCCACGCACAACCGCATGTTCGAATACGGCAACGAGGCCACCAGGCAATGCACGTCCGCCATCTCGCCAGCGATCCGGGCCCGGGCCACGCCGAAATCGACCTGCATGCTGCCCGCCGCCCACTCGAGCCGCACGTACCCCTCGCGATCCGGCACGCCGCGGTTCGCCTCGCGCCACCGGTGCACGTAACGCATCGTGGTCGAATACTCGCCGTCGTAGTCCGTCTCCGCCAGCAGACGGTCGTGCACGCGCCTGATCGTGTGCCGCTGCTTCCTGGGCAGCAGACGATCGGCCTCCAGCCACTCGTCCACCAGATGCGCGTACGGGTCGATCTTCGACCCGTACCTGCGATCCGCCTTCGGCTTGGGCGAGCAATCCTCCATATCCGCGTACTTCGCGACCGTCCCGCGATCCACGTGAAGACGCCGCGCTATCTGCGCGCGCGACAGCCCCTGCCGGTCGAGTCTCCTGATATCTTGCACAATGGGCATCGGTATCGCCATGATCCTTTCCTTCCCGAGCACCGGCCGGCGGCAACCGGCCGAATCCAATTCGAATTGCAACTCGGGAATATACAGGCGGCGGCACCGATGCCTCTCACATCACCGGGAAACGATGACGGCACCGGGGAAAACCATCAGCCCACACTGCGGAAAAACACTGCCGAACCCGCCCAACAAACATTGAAGCAATACACCGGATCTCCACCCCGATGATCCGTTCCTCCTGCAATGCCGTGGACAGGCACCCTGTCGCGCCGTTCCCGGACCAGCGGTCGAACCGCTGGTAGACGGTGACCCACTTGCCGTAGCACTCCGGCAGGTCCCTCCACGGGGCTCCCGTGCGGCACATCCACAGCAGGGCGTTGACGAACGTGTGGTTGTCGACCGCCACGTTGCCGCACTGGCGCGGCAACAGATGCGCGACCCTCACGAACCGGTCAGGTGTGATGCCATACCCCGGCGTACGCATACGACAATTATCACGCAAAACTTAAATAGCATAAACACACCCTAGTTCTCTAAAACGATTTTAGAATATTCATTTTGGAAAGAGTCGTCGGTATCAGAAAACAAACGATTGCAAAATAAGACATGAATAAATCGATAGAACAGCAACGAAACTGAGAAAAACCTTAAATCACAACGAAAACGTGACACGCCAGAACATTGCTTTCGTTTGCAAAGAAACTCCGCTGGATATAAGCTGGCAGCAATCCAAAGCGAAAACAACGAAGCAAACGCAACAGGGAGGACGACAATGAGTGTCGAAATCTCCGCCGAAAATCGGCAGGAATACCAGGCATGGACGCCGGTCGAGGAAGACTTGGAAGGTCTTCCCAAGAACATTCACGACCTCATCCTGCAAATGCGCGTCGACTGCAGCACAACTGACCGCAACCGCATGCCCTATTACGGGGCAGACGATGATATCGACAAATTCACCAACATCCCGTACATCGACGATGGGACCCGAGCCCACCAACTCGACATCTACATTCCACATGACGCAATAATGCTCGCCGTTCACAATTTGCCTGTCTACATCGACGTGCACGGAGGCGGATTTGTCTACGGCTACAAGGAACTCAACCGCAACTTCTGCATCGCATTGGCCCGACGCGGATTCGCGGTTATCTCCATCAGCTATCGCGTTTACCCACAAGCCGATTTCCTCGGACAATTGCAGGACGTGAACGCGGCCATCGGCTGGTTGCAGAATCATGCGGATGAGTACCCGATTGACCCGAATCGTATGGGTATCACCGGGGATTCCGCCGGAGGCTGTCTATCCCTGTATACGCTTGCAATCCAATCCGACCCAGAATTGCTGGATCAGGAAAAACTGGGATTCAAGCAGACAAATCTTAGGTTTGGTGCCTTGGTGTCCGGCAAATTCAATCTCAGTGAGTATGTGGATGATACTCCAATCATTGACGGTAATGAGCCGGATTTGCTTCGCATTCTCGCCAAACCGTTGTTCGGCCGGTTCATCGATGCAGCCGAGTGTTCGAAAATCTATTCGCTCAGGAATCTGACCGGTAAGCTGCCTCCATTGTTCCTGACAACCAGTAGCGATGACTTTATCCAATATGAGTCACTTGCACTGGCTGACGCATTGGCGCGTAACCATGTCGATTTTGAGCTACATGATATCCGGCCAGCAAAAGGCGAAGCACTGGGACACATATTCCCAGTCGGCTTGCCGTGGCTGGAGGAAAGCGAATACGTGCTCGACCGATTGAAGACCTTCACGTATGAGGTCATGTAAGAGCTTTTTGTCTCAATGAAAAGGAAAACAAAAGGAAGGTTCAATGATGAACAAGACAATCAAGATAATCGCCACAGCAACGGCTGCATTGATGATGATTGCCGGCGTATCCGCCTGCGGCTCCGATACGGGTGGTGACAGCGACAAGGGTCGTGTCTATTACCTGAATCTGAAGCCGGAAGCCTCCGACCAGTGGAAGGCGTTGGCCGAAGAATATAAGAAGGAGACCGGAATCGAAACCACCGTGCAGACCGCGGCCTCCGGCACGTATGAGCAGACGTTGAAATCCGAAATCGCGAAAGACAATGCACCGACATTGTTCCAGGTGTCCGGCAATGTGGGCTTGGCCCGCTGGAAGAAGTACACAGCCGACATGTCAGACAGCGAACCCTATAAGCAGCTGCGAGACCAGAGCACTGCACTGAAAGGCGATAACGGTGAAATCCTTGGCGTCCCGTTCGTCATCGAATCCTACGGGTTGATCTACAACAAGGATCTGCTCAATAAGTATTTCCAGGCGGACTGGTCGACCATCAAGAGCATCGACGATTTGGTCGGGTTCAAAGCGTTGAAGACCGTCGCTGATGAGATTCAAGAGCATAAGGATGATCTTGGTGTCAAAGGCGCGTTCACCTCAGCCGGATTCGACTCCAGTTCCGACTGGCGTTTCAAGGAACAGTTGGCCGGCATCCCATTGGCGTACGAGCTGGACGGTGTGACTGAACAGCCTGCGACCATCAAGGGCACTTATCTTCCGGAGCTCAAGCAGACGTTCGACCTGTATTTGAAGGATTCCACCGTCTCTCCGACTGAACTGAGCGCTAAGACCGGTAATGATGCGACCTCCGAATTCGCTCTCGGTGAGGGTGTTTTCTACCAGAATGGAACCTGGGCGTGGAGTGACCTGCAGAAGGAAGGCGTCAAAGCCGACATGGTTGGCGCCATCCCAATCTACATGGGTCTGCCCGGCGAAGAGGAAAAGGGTCTGGCGACCGGTTCTGGCGACAACTACTGGGCCATCAACAACAAGGTGTCCGAAGCCGACCAGCAAGCCACCAAGGACTTCCTCAAATGGGTCATCACCAGTGACAAGGGTAAGAAGGCCATGACCGATGACATGGGCTTCGTCACGCCATTCAAGTCGTTCAGTGACATGAGGTCGTCGAACCCGATTGTCCAAGCCGATCAGGAGATGGCTGACGCCGGTAAGCAGGATGTGTCTGGGACGGCATAATGTTCATGCCCTCCCAACAGTGGAAAGACGGCGTCGGCAGTGCAATGCTCGAATACGTGCAGGGCACCGGAAAATGGGATGCGGTGAAGACCGCATACGTTGACGGTTGGACCAGCGAATACGAGAGCACCCACTGATAGGCCTTCTGAAGGGTTCTAGGCTCCCATCCCCTTTCTCTTTGCGGCTTGGAATCGTTCAGGAGTTGACGTGGCCTGATGTTTCGACTGCATCGGGCCACCCTTCTCTTTTTTTAGGATCAACGAGGAGTTAACTGTGACCACCATCGCAATGATGCAAATGCGTGTGCAGCCCAACGAGCTCAACCGGAATCTGTGGCATATGAGGGAGCTGCTGTCCCTAGTCGGGGACACCGATGTCGCCCTGTTCCCAGAATGCTGCGACCTCGGATGGGCAGCTGACTCGGCCCCCGAGCAGGCGGAACCTATCCCAGAGGGGAGTACATATCAGAGAATAAGAGATATGGCGGTCGACTTCGATATCGGTATCATCGCCGGGATCACGGAACGTGAAGGCGACCATATATATAACTCCGCGGTATTCATCTCAAATACCGGGGAACTGTTAGGCAAGCATAGGAAAATCGAACCTCGTTCCCGATGTCGAAGACATGTATACTTCCGGAACCTCGGTCAACGTGTTCGATACTAAGTATGGTCGAATCGGCATCGACATATGCGCCGACAACCACATGGAATCGATCATGATTGGCGAAGCCATGGCGAAAATGGGCGCCAAGATGATTCTCGCACCATCGTCGTGGGCTGTACCTCCTAAACGATTAGGAGAAGCATATGGAGAGGAGTGGAAGATGCCTTTCCACCATCTCTCATCAAAATTCGGGGTGGATGTATTCTCAGTTAGCAATATCGGTCCAGTTGTTGATGGAGCATGGGCTGGTTGGACCTGCATCGGCAATTCGATTGCCGTAACCGACAATGGTTGCTCGACAACGATACTCACCTACGGAGAGCACGCCGAAGAAGTCAAACTGATTGATTCATCCCATTAATGTGAATAACGAAAATGGGCTTGCTCCAATGGTGAGGCAAACCCACTTCGTTCTTTCAAATCAGTCGAGCTCCAGACCGTCGCCGTTCTTGTACGGACTTATTTTCTCATAGGCGGCAGCGAGGCCTAGTAGTATTCGCTCGCTGTCTTGTGCGCCGGTGAAGGAGAGTCCGATTGGCATGTTCTGACTGTCACGACCGGCGGGGACGCTGATTTCCGGCAGGTGCGCGCTGCTAGCCAGATAGGAGGCGGCGTATGGGTCGTCGCTGTCGCACTTGTAGGTGTTGTCCTTGGCGTCATGGCGGACGCTGGCGACACAGCTCATGGTCGGGTAGACGAGAGCATCGACGTCGTTCTTGATCATGGTTTGTTCGACAGTGTTGGTGAGTGCCGGCATCTTCTCGTAGATAATCGATTGGACTTCGTCGCTCTTAAACTTGCCGGCGCTCTTCACGTTCGTCTCGTAGCCTTTGATTCGAACAGGATTGACAGGAGTATTCGTGTCAGCCAGGGCTTTGCTCTTGTCTATCAGCTGTTGAACTGTCTTGGCCCTGCTTCGTCCGTCGTAGCGCATGTAGGTTTCATAGTCGGTGACGAATTCGGCGTCACCGACCGGTCCCATGATGCTGCTCCATAAGCCGGTGTAGGACTTGTCCAAGTTTATGTTGACCAGTGTCGCACCGGCCTTCTCCAACTCGTTTTGGGCGGCTTTGAAGGTCTCGTCCACTTCGCTGTTGCCGCCGTTGAACACGTTGACGATACCGAGCCTCGCTCCTTTCAATGAGGCTTGGGCTAGCGATTTCTCGTACTGGGTGTCCTGTGTAGCCTGCAACGTCGCCACATCACCCTCGGCAGGGCCGACAATTGCGTCGAGTACCAATGCCTGATCCTCGACAGTGTTGGTGATAGCTCCGGTCACATCGAAACTGTCCGACAGCGGAATTACCCCTGACCGGCTTGTCTGCCCGTAAGTGACACGCATTCCGACAGTACCGGTCACGGATGCCGGGCCGCGTACCGAGCCGGATGTATCGCTACCGAGACCGAATGGTGCGAATCCGGCCGCAACGGCTGCGGCGGTACCGCTACTGGAACCAGATGGGTCACGTTTCAGATTGTACGGATTCTTAGTCTGGCCTCCATAGGACTA
>ENA-OQHF01001498-OQHF01001498.1-human-gut-metagenome-genome-assembly--contig:-NODE-1498-length-12770-cov-3.107095_pt1 | contig 12770 bp, 14 predicted proteins | sample MGYA00242559_ERZ504709 | MGnify/ENA primary metagenome ERZ504709 (study PRJEB26092, sample SAMD00036203) | human gut metagenome | host: Homo sapiens | study: EMG produced TPA metagenomics assembly of... | reverse complement strand
GGCACTTGCGGATTTTGATAAATATGGGGAAATGGATGTGCTGCGGATTTTCGACAATAACAGCTTGGGTTCGTATTACAAATTCCTTGTGAAATACGAAAAGGAATATACCATCCGTCTGTCAGAAGACGAAGAAAAAGTGATCGAATTCATTTCCAAAAAGCTGGCGAGTGGCAAGCGGATTCATGAGCTGGAATTGTTGAAACGTACGTTGCAGTATCACCATGGAATCATTGGGCGTCTGCGGAAGCATTTATCCGATAAGTATCATTGTGGGATGGACGAGCATTGCACGGAAAATGTGATCAATATGATGACCAATGAATTTCCGACGAGCGCAGCAAAGAAGACTTATGCACAGTGTGTATTTCTGAAGAAGGAACAGGATGATTACGGCATTTCCGATGTGTATGGGAAAATGTTACAGAATCCGGAATTCTGTGCGATTCTGGAGGAACTGGTGGACTTCGGAATCTCGAGATATAAGGTCAATTACAGTTACCATTATCAGGATACGAATCTGGTATTGTATCAGAAATATACATACGAGGATGCCTGCCGTCTGCTGAACTGGGAGAGAAATGAAGTGCCGTTGAACATCGGCGGTTACAAATATGATAAGAAGACTAAGACATTTCCGATATTCATTAACTACGATAAGCAGGACAATATCAGCGATACCACGAAATACGAAGATCATTTCGTAGCAGAGAACCGGCTGATCGCGATTTCCAAAAGCGGAAGAAGCATGGACTCAGAAGATGTGCAGAATTTCCTGAACGCAACAGAACGTGGCATAGATGTGCAGCTGTTTGTGAGAAAGAATAAGGATGATAAGATATCCAAGGAATTCTATTATCTGGGCCGTGTGATCGCGACCGGGAATGCGAAGCAGTTCGTGATGCCGAATACGGATAAGACGGCGGTGGAGATCGAATGGGAGCTGGAGACTCCGGTGAGAGAGGATATTTACCAGTATATTGTGAATGAATAGGGACTGTTACAGGAAGATTTTTGACGGGAGATAAATGGTAAGATGAAGACGATTAGAGTTGTGGCAGCAGTTATAAAAGCAGTAAAGGAAGACGGAAGAACGATGATATTCGCAACGCAGCGCGGATACGGCGAGTTCAAAGGCGGATGGGAATTCCCGGGCGGTAAGATCGAAGCCGGGGAGACGCCGCAGGAAGCGTTGAAGCGTGAGATCATGGAAGAACTGGATACGGAAGTTTCGGTTGGTGAATGGATCGAGACGGTGGAGTATGATTATCCTGGATTTCATCTTTCGATGGATTGCTTCTGGTGTGAGATCGTGAAAGGGGATCTGGTGCTGAAGGAGCATGAGGCTGCCAGGTGGCTGACCAGGGAGGAGCTTACGGATGTGGAGTGGCTGCCGGCGGATGTGGCGGTTGCGGAGAAGATTGAAGAAGAGATGGACTAGAAAATATAGAGAGGAATAAGTGGACATTGAAAATGAAAAAGAACTCAAATTTGAAGTATAAATTTGAGTTCTTTTTTAGTTTATAAGAATAATATTTGAGTTTTTTGCATAAACTTAAATATAGTGCTAGAATCTAAAATATAAATGGAGGAACTAAAATGACAACAGAAGAATTATATGACAAACTAAAATTAATTCAAAAAATGAAATGCAAAACGCAGAATTTGGAATTGAAATCAGCGGAGCAAGGATGTCCGAAACGATTATATGATTCTTTGTCAAGCTTTTCTAATCAGGATGATGGTGGCATTATTGTTTTTGGAATTGATGAGAAACAAGATTATAAAGAAGTTGGTGTTTATGATGCTCAGGACATTCAAAAGAAAATTAACGAGCAATGCTTGCAGATGAATCCGGTTGTACGGCCGCTTATTACAGTTGTGGAGAAGGAAAATAAAAAATTTGTTTCTGCTGAAATTCCCGGAATAGATTTGGCAGACAGACCTTGCTATTATCAAGGACGTGGAAGGTTGAAGGGGTCCTATACCCGTATTGGGGATAGTAATGAACCGATGACAGAATACGAAATATATAGTTATGAAGCATATAGAAGAAAATATCAAGACGATATCCGTGAGGTTCCGAGAGTAACATTAATGTCATTGGATCAGGAAGAACTGAATCGTTATGTTGAACTGTTAAAGAGAGGAAAACAAAGATTAGCAACACTTGATAATGAAAGTATTTATGAACTTATGAGCATAAAGCGAGGAGAGAAAGTAACGCTTAGTGCGACTTTGCTTTTTAGTCCATATCCACAGGCATATTTTCCACAATTGTGTATTACGGCAATTGTAATTCCTGGGAGAACAATAGGAAGTCTTGGCGACATGGGGGAAAGATTCTCGGATAATCAGAGAATAGAAGGAACAATTCCGGAAATGTTGGATGAGGCATTATTATTTGTGAAACGCAATATGCGGACAAAGACAATTATAAGTCCGACAACCGGACGAAGAACTGACAGAACAGACTATCCAATAACAGCGGTTAGAGAAGCTATTATAAATGCATTAGTACATCGTGATTATAGTATTCATACAGAAGGAATGCCGATTCAACTTATAATGTTTGAAGACAGGATTGAAATACATAATCCAGGTGGATTATATGGAAGAATCACTATTGACCAATTAGGAAAAATTCAACCGGATACAAGAAATCTGGTACTAGCATCGGCACTTGAAACATTGGGAATAACAGAAAACAGGTATTCAGGAATTCCAACAATCCGGATGGAAATGGAGAAATATAACTTAAGACAACCAGAATTCTTGGATGAAAGAGGAAGTTTTATTGTAAAACTATATAAAGAATCAAAGAATGATTATGAAGATATGTCAAATGATGAAGAAACAAATAATTTAATAGTATTTTGTAAAACACCGCGTACAAGAAAGGAAATTTGTGATTATCTAGGGTTAAATTCTGTTACTTATGCTATACAGACGTATGTAAATCCATTAGTAGAAGCTGGCGTAATTAAGTTGAGTATTCCAGATAAGCCAAAGAGTCCCAAACAGTTATATTATAGCGGAGAAAGAGAAGAATGAGAGAGGAACAAGGATGAACATACAAATATTCGGAATCAAGAAAAGCTTCGACAGCAAAAAAGCAGAACGCTTTTTCAAAGAGCGCGGAATTAAATACCAGTTCGTAGATATGAAAGAAAAAGGTCTGAGTAAAGGTGAATTCAATTCGGTATGCCAGGCTGTCGGAGGATATGAAAAACTGATCGATCAGGAGTGCAAGGATAAAGATCTGCTTGCGTTGATTACTTATCTTGCAGAGGAAGATAAAGCAGAAAAGATTTTGGAAAATCAAAAGATGATCAAGACACCGATTGTTCGTAATGGAAAGCAGGCAACGGTAGGATATCGGCCGGATGTGTGGAAGAATTGGAAATAGATGCATATGGAGAGTGCGAGAAGATGACATATTACAACCGAGAAGACCAATTCCTGCGACAACGCTTGCAGAAAGAAATCCCGATTTTACGGGCATTAATACAAAATCTATATGAAGAACTGGACAGAAAACTCCATTTGAATGGTGCAAAAGTGCCGATAACATTTGGATATGACACGGACACACTGGGATCTTACACTAGACGAAGTGCACATGAAAAAGAGCATTTTCATTTTTCGCTGTTGTTTATTGCATATGGTGTGAAGAATCCGCTGTCCAAAGAGGATCGCATAGATTTATTCAAACACGAATACGCCCATTACATGCAGTACAATATGCAGATTCCCGAAAAGTATAAATGGCAGGCGGGAACACACGGAAGTGCGTGGAAATACTGCTGTTCTCTAATCGGAGCGGCGCCGACGCCGTATTATAAGGCGGGCGAAGCGCTTATGAATCATGACTACGATAAAGTATTAAAGAACAGGATTCATGATAAGTCCGTGCCGGTCCGGGATACTTATCAGCAACTGAAGACTGCACAGAAGAAAAAAGATGAAGTGGTTCAGTATAAGCTTGGCGATGCAGTGACACATCCGAAATTCGGACATGGAATTGTGGAGAAGATTAATCAGAGATCTGGCGGGGTGCATTTACATATCCGGTTTGATGGGGAAGTGAAGTGTATCGATCAGAAATGGCTGTCGCGGAAGAAGTATATGTGAAAAGATTCAGTAAAAACAAATAAGCAAGGTAGTGAAGTATCTGAAGAGGATAAACGTACACGAAGAACGTTAGAAGATGAGATGACATTTTTCGTGTGCGTAAATTTATATATTGACATACTATCAAAGCGATACTAACATAAAGATAATAATATAGGACGAAAAAAGAAAGAGGTAGTAATCATGCGGAAAAAATCAGAAATGCAAAAGGCTAACGAAGAATTTGTAAAGACTTACGATGATTCAAAATATCCAAAACCATCCGTAACTGCAGATATCGTCATTTTCGGAATGTTTGACAAAGAAGAAGATAATTACAGAAAAATAGCCGAGAAAGAGTTAAAGGTACTTTTAATCCAGAGAGGTGCGGCACCATATGAAGGCTGTTATGCCCTTCCGGGCGGATTCGTTGGTCCGAAGGAAACCATCGGCGAAGCCGCAGAACGTGAATTAAAAGAAGAGACAAACTGCAACTGTAATTTCCTGGAACAGTTCGGTACCTACAGCAATCCAGACCGTGATCCGAGAAGATGGGTGATCAGCAATGGATACATGGCACTTGTCAATGCTGGACAGGAAATAATCCAGGCAGGAGATGATGCTTCAGATGCAAAGTGGTTTGATGTGTCATTTCAGGAAGAAGCCGGTATATGGAATCTGTGTCTGACACATGGGGATGAGAAGCTTCATGCAAGATTAGAAGAGACAACTTCGAAGTGGGATGTAAAGAAGAAATTCAAGACGATAGAAAGTGATGACCTTGCATTTGACCACGAGCTGATTCTTGCAGATGCAATCGTACAGCTTCGCAAGTGGATTACGGAGACGCATATAGCGTTCCGGCTTTTACCGGAGAAGTTTACATTGAGAGAATTGCAGCAGATTCATGAGACGGTGCTGGATACGAAGCTTCTGGTTCCGGCGTTTCGAAGAAAAGTGGCTGATCTGGTAGAAGATACCGGGGAGATGACGGGGGATGCCGGGCATCGGCCGGCGAAGTTGTATCGGGAGAAAAGATAAACTTTAGTAAGAAGAAAGGGCTGTGCATACTAAAGATGAAATTTTTATTCTTGATACTTTCATAATTTGGGAAAAAAGAACATTTAGAGCAACTGTGGCATTGCCGGCAGGCATTGTTACAGCCAGGTATATGGAAGAGATTAATAAAGATGAATCTTTGTAATTTAGGAGAATTGCAGATGGAAAATAAAGAGAAAAAGCAAATGCTTACAACGAAGCTAACAAAAGAAAAGAACGGCGGGAGTGCCGGGATGATTCAGGATATTACAATAAACGGAATCAAACTACACCTCGCTCAGAACGGAACCGGCGGCCCGGTTATCTTCTGGGGCATGTATCCACATCAGCAGAACGAAGTAGAACATCTGTGGGAATCTCTACTGGAACTTGTGCCGGAACAAAATTTCCTGCTCGTTGCATTTCAGGTGGAGAACTGGAACCGGGACTTTTCACCGTGGGAAGCATCGGCTGTATTCGGAAAGGAAGGCTTCGCCGGACAAGGTCTGAAGACGCTGAGATGGCTGACAGAGGAATGTGTGCCACATATTGACCGGACTTTTGGTGTGAAAGACAGGGAACATTGGCTGATGGGTTATTCGCTTGCCGGATTATTTGCGCTATGGGCAGCTTATGAAAGTGACGTGTTTTCTGGAATTGTATGCTGCTCGGGTTCATTGTGGTTCCCGGACTGGGACCATTATGTGAGGAATCATGTGATTCAGAGCAAATGTAGCGTGTATCTGAGTCTTGGCGGGAAAGAAGAGAAGACGAAGAACAAAGTAATGGCAACGGTCGGTGACAGGACCAGGGCGCAGGAAGGGCTGTTACAGGAGGACTCGATGGTGGAATCCGTGGTTTTAGAGTGGAATGCGGGAGGGCATTTTGCAGATGCGGGGAAAAGGCTGGCTAAGGGCGTGAAATGGATGTTTGGAGTGAAAAGTGGCTTATAATATAAAGTTGAGGGTGTTAAGGTTTCATGGTATCATAATCAGTATAGAAGAACAGTGTGACAGATTATGTTATTACAACCGGAGGTGAAAATCAATGAACAAAGCAGACAAAGCAGAATCCCTCTTCCGCACAGGCTACAACTGCAGCCAGTCGGTCTATGCAGCATTTGCGGAAGAACTGGGAATAACAGTGGAAGAGGCAGCAAAAAAAGCAAGCCCGTTCGGAGCGGGATTTGGCAAGCTACGTGAGGTATGCGGAGCCGTGACGGGGATGGTCATGGTAATTGGTGATCTGTACGGATATGACGATCCGAAAGATGCGGCGGGGGAAAAAGCAGCTTTATGTACTTGTGCAAAAGCTTTGTGGATCCTTTGAAGCTTCGGAAGGAAGCCTGATCTGCCGGGAACTTCTCGGGCTGGAGAAGGGCGAAGATCTGAAAGAGCCTGCGGTCAGAACGGAAGCGTATTATCAGAGCAGACCTTGTGTGAAAGCATGCAGAAGGGCAGCAGAGATTCTGGAAGAGTATGTGAAAGAGCAAAAAAGAAAATGAGTGAATACATTACGACCTACACAGGAAAACATTTTAAACCAACAGAACCGGATCCGGAGTTATTTGACATAGCAGATATTGCACATGCGCTGTCCCTGATATGCAGAGGAAATGGTCATGTGAAGACGTTCTGGTCAGTCGGGGAACATTGCATTTGCTGTGCAAAAGAGGCAAAGGCGAGAGGTCTGTCGGATAGGATGGTGCTTGCATGCCTGCTTCACGATGCAAGCGAGTGTTATATGTCGGATGTTCCGTCGCCTTTTAAGAAGGAACTGCCGGAATATAATGAACGCGAAGAACGTATGCTTTCTATGATTTATGAAAAATTTCTCGGTTCGGACCTGACACCGGAAGAGAAGATGCAGTTGAATGCGATTGATAAGGCAATGCTATGGTATGATCTGACGTTTCTTCTGGGAGAGAAACAGGAGAGTGAAGCGCCCGAATTGCATATTGATCTGAGGTATGAGGTCAGAGCATTTAGTGAGGTGGAAGAGGAATACCGGAGGATTTTTGAAGAACAGCTTATAACCGTACAGAATAAAAGAATCTAAAATCGTACGGATAAGATAGAAAAGGAGGAATACATTATGTTACACGAAGTATCTTTTGCGTCCTACAACGGACGTGACCAGGTCCAGGGATGGATCTATGTTCCGGCTTGCAAACCGAAGGGAATTGTCCAGGTGATCCACGGATTTGGGGAACATTCCAGACGTTATCTGCACATGATATCTGCCTTCATGGATGCGGGTTATATCGTGGCAGCAGACGATCATGTAGGACATGGGAAGACAGCAATGGTCAACAATGTGTGGGGCGACTGGGGAGACAAAGGACCGCATACAATGATGGAAGACGAGCATACATTGAAAGGAATCGTGTGTGAAAAATATCCGGATCTGCCATATTTCTTATTCGGACACAGCATGGGATCTTTTATCACAAGAGATTTCATTGCAAAATACGGGGACGAACTGGCCGGGGCAACCATCTGCGGAACAACGGGAATCTTCCGCGGGGCAGAAGAGACGGGAAAGAAATTAAAAGAAGCGATCGATGCAGGACATGGAGAAGAATCCGATCCGTCATATACCGGAGAACTGATGGGATGGATGTGTGAGCGCTGTGGAGAGGTCAGCATCGGAAATGAGTGGATCTGTGCCGATCCGTATGTACAGCGGGATCATGCCGATGATCCGTTTAATGCATTTACCAGACCGACCAGCAACCGTTCGGTATATGATTTCATCCAGATGATGTTACAGATCGAGGGAACAAAGTGGGCCGAAAAAGTGCCGACAGACCTGCCAATCTATAATATTGCGGGAGATCAGGATCCGGTAGGTGAGTATGGTGTCGGTGTATATCAGGTAAGTAACTGGCTGGTACAGACCGGACATAACGTAACGACGAAGCTGTACTCGGGATACCGTCACGAGATACATAATTATGCTGAGATTAAGAACGAAGTCGAAGCGGGTATTATTGCATTCATGGACAAGGCATTATAAAAATGTATTAGATGTCGGGAAGGATTATATTGGAATGCATTGATATCTTTTGCTTTACAAATGATATATAAAGTATTATGATAAAAAAAACGAAATCTTCAGGGCAGGGTGTGATTCCCTACCGGCGGTAAAAGCCCGCGGGCCGAGAGGCATGATCCGGTGTGATTCCGGAGCCGACAGTATAGTCTGGATGAAAGAAGAGGATGGTACAGTTATTTTAATAGATGAATGTAGTGTCTGAGCTCTGAGATGGTGATCCATTTCAGAGCTTTTTTGGTTAACAGATCATTTGTCAGTTATATGTAACAGATCATTTCCCCTGTAGGTATCCTGCAGGGGTTTTTGTATAACTAAGAAAGAAGGAAGAGAAATGACGGATCAGGAATACATGCTCCGGGCAATCCAGCTTGCAAAAAAGGGAGAAGGATGGACGAATCCGAATCCGATGGTAGGTGCGGTGATCGTAAAAGACGGCCGGATCATCGGGGAAGGTTATCATAAAAAATGCGGAGAACTTCATGCAGAGCGCAATGCAATCGCATCGCTTACAGAATCGGCAGAGGGTGCGACAATCTATGTTACGCTGGAACCATGCTGTCATTATGGCAAGACACCGCCGTGTACGGAAGCGATCATAGAACAGAAGATTAAAAAAGTGGTGATTGGTTCCAGGGATCCAGAATCCAAAGGTGTCAGGAAAAGGTGCACAGATATTGCGTGATCGGGAATTACAGTAGTTCAGGATTTTATGCGGGAAGAATGTGACTGTCTGAACCCGGTGTTCTTCCATTATATTACGACGAAGACACCGTATGTAGTGATGAAATATGCCATGACACTGGATGGGAAAATTGCGACAAAGACGGGTGCATCGAAGTGGATCACAGGAGAACCGGCCCGACAGGAAGTGCAGCATATGCGGCACCGGTATATGGGTATTATGGCCGGTATCGGGACTGTACTTGCGGATGATCCGATGTTGAATGTCCGGGTAGAAGGATGGAAAAGTCCGGTCAGGATAGTATGCGACAGCAGTCTTAGGATACCGCTTGACAGCCAGATCGTAAGAAGTGCAAAAGAGTACCGGACAATCGTGGCTTATGCAGGACGGGAAGAGAACGAAGAAATAACAGAAAAAATAGAACGGTTACATGCGAAAGGCGTGGATACTGTCTGCTGTCCGGATGAAAAAGGTCAGATAGACCTTAAAAAGCTGATGACATATCTTGGAAATGAGGGCATTGACAGCATTCTGCTGGAAGGCGGGGGCACGCTGAACGACAGTGCATTGCGGGCAGGAATTGTAAAAGAGGTACACTGTTTTATCGCACCAAAATTATTTGGCGGAAAGAACAGTAAGACACCGGTGCAAGGAATCGGCATCGGACTTCCATCAGAAGCATTGAAACTGAAATGTACGGATATCTGCCGGATCGGTGAAGACATCAGGATAATCTGTCAGGTATGTGAAAAAGAACAGGAGGGGCCATGTTTACAGGAATCGTAGAAGAGAAAGGATCGGTCCGCTATATGCAGCTGACCGGAGAGTCGGGAGTTCTGGCAGTCAAAGCGAAGAAGGTATTGGAAAGAACGAAGATCGGTGACAGTATTGCAGTCAATGGAGTGTGTCTGACAGTTACATCACTTCAGCCGGATGGATTTACTGCAGATGTGATGGCAGAGACCATCAGGAGAAGCAGTCTGGGAAGCTGTAAAGTCGGAAGTCAGGTGAATCTGGAACGGGCAATGGCTGCAGACGGAAGATTTGGAGGACATATCGTAAGCGGCCATATTGACGGAACCGGTGTGATCCGGTCTCTGGTTCGGGAGGAGAATGCCATCTGGGTATCTATCGGAACATCGCCGCAGATATTACATCTGATCGTGGAAAAAGGATCCATCTGTATAGACGGCATCAGTCTGACAGTGGCAAAAGTAGATGAAGAGGGATTTCAGGTATCGGTTATCCCGCATACAGGAGAAGAAACGACGCTTTTGGAAAAAGTGCCGGGCGATCCGGTGAATCTGGAGAATGATGTGATCGGAAAATACGTAGAAAGGCTGTTAGGCCTTGGAAAGAGTGAAGAAGAGAGAAAAAAGAATCCGGAATTACGATGGAATTTTTGCAGGAATTCGGATTTTAGAACAGGAGGATAAATAGAATGTCACAAAACAATCAGTACAATACAATCGAAGAGGCACTGAGGGATCTGAGGGAAGGAAAGGTTATTCTGGTTACAGATGATCCGGACAGAGAGAACGAAGGGGATCTGGTATGTGCAGCAGAGTTTGCAACACAGGAGAATATCAATTTTATGGCGACTTATGCGAAAGGGCTTATCTGTACACCGATGAGTGCGGAAATTGCAGCAAGGCTTAACTTTCCATCGATGGTTGCGGAGAATACCGATAATCACAGCACAGCATTTACCGTTGCAGTGGACCATGTTGATACGACGACAGGTATTTCGGCAGCAGAACGTTCCTATACAATCATGAAATGTGTGGATGAAGGTGCGAAGCCGGAAGATTTCAGAAGACCGGGACATGTATTTCCACTCATTGCCAGAAAAGGCGGAGTCCTGGTGCGGAACGGACACACAGAGGCAACGACTGATCTGGTGAGACTGGCTGGATTGAAGGAATGCGGCGTGTGTTGTGAGATTATGAAAGAAGATGGCACAATGATGCGTACACCACAGTTGTGGGAATTTGCAAAAGAGCATAATCTTACATTTATTACGATCCGTGATCTTCAGGATTACATGAGAATCCATGAAAAACATGTAAAAGAAGAGGCGGTTGCAGACCTTCCGACGCAGTATGGAGATTTCAGACTTCACGGATATATCAATGATATTACAGGAGAACACCATCTTGCACTGGTAAAAGGTGATATCGGAGACGGTGAAGATGTACTTTGCAGGGTACATTCGGAGTGCCTGACAGGTGATGCATTTGGCTCGCTTAGATGTGACTGTGGTCTGCAGCTTCAGACAGCGATGCGTCAGGTAGAAGCAGAAGGCAGAGGGATCATTCTTTACATGAGGCAGGAAGGCAGAGGAATCGGGCTGCTCAATAAGATCAAGGCATATGCACTGCAGGAGCAGGGATATGATACGGTAGAGGCCAATGTAAAGTTGGGATTTGCACCGGATCTCAGAGAGTACTGGATCGGAGCGCAGATATTATCTGATCTCGGAGTGAAGTCATTGAGACTTCTGACCAATAATCCGGACAAAGTCTATGGACTTGGTGGGTTTGGACTGAAGATCAATGAAAGAGTACCGCTGGAGATCCCACCGCAGAAGTATGATCTGAAATATATGAAGACAAAACAGGAAAAGATGGGACACATTTTCAAAGAAATAGAATTATAAAAAGATTTAATGAATAACAGGAGGAAGAAATCATGAGACAGATCAATTTAGTAGAAGGAAAAGTAGTAGCACCTGAGGGAATGAAAGTCGGAATCGTGGCTGCCAGATTCAATGAGATCATTGTGAATAAGTTATTGGGCGGAGCCGTCGATGGACTGGTAAGACATGGAGTAGAAGAAGAGAACATTACGGCTGCATGGGTACCGGGAGCATTTGAGATTCCGCTGACTGCACAGAAGATGGCACAGTCCGGAAAGTATGATGCAGTCATCTGCGTGGGAGCAGTTATCCGCGGGGATACTTCCCACTATGATCTGGTGTGTAATGAATCGGCCAAAGGAATTGCGCAGGTTGAACTTGCAACAGGAATTCCGGTATTATTCGGAGTGATCACAACAGAGAATATCGAACAGGCTATCGCACGTGCAGGAAGTAAAGCAGGAAATAAAGGATATGACTGTGCATTGTCCGCAATTGAGATGGTAAATCTGATGAAGCAGCTTTAATCAGGTGCAGCCGATGGTGAAAACAATCATTTTTGATTATGATGGAACGATACATAATACTCTTGGAATCTATGAGCCGGCGTTCAGGGAAGCTTATCAGTGGTTGGCGGAGCAGAATGTTGTAGAGGAACAGAAGATAGAGACGGCGCAGATCGCAGGCTGGCTGGGCTTAAACAGCAAAGAAATGTGGGATACATTTCTGCCGGAATTAGATCAGAGATACAAAGATCAGGCGAGTGCGATCGTGGGAGATTCCATGGTCAGGCAGATCAGGAAGCATCGGGCAGTGTGGTATCCGGGAGCGGAAGAGATGCTTACAGCTTTGAAGAACAGAGGATATCATCTTGTGATCTTAAGCAACTGTAAAGTGGCATACCGCAAAGCACATTGGGAAGAATTCCGAATGGAAAGATGGTTTGAACAGTTTTATGACTGTGAATCGTATGGTTTCTGCCCTAAGACGGAGATCGTGCAGGAAGTTATCCGGGACTATCCGGGACCTTATCTGGTGATCGGAGACAGAAGACAGGATTTGGAATGTGCCAGATCCTGTAAAAGTCCGTTTATCGGATGCCTGTATGGCTATGGTGAGAAGGGAGAACTGGATGGAGCAGATTATTTTGTGAAATCTGTAGAAGAGATAACCGGAATCGTATAATGTGAAAAAATGCACAAAAATAGAACTGTATTTTTGTAAATTATGTTTAATTCCACT
>ENA-OQHF01001497-OQHF01001497.1-human-gut-metagenome-genome-assembly--contig:-NODE-1497-length-12772-cov-3.565520_pt1 | contig 12772 bp, 12 predicted proteins | sample MGYA00242559_ERZ504709 | MGnify/ENA primary metagenome ERZ504709 (study PRJEB26092, sample SAMD00036203) | human gut metagenome | host: Homo sapiens | study: EMG produced TPA metagenomics assembly of... | reverse complement strand
CTCTTTAGTGAAATCATACCAGCTGATGAAGCCGCCTTCGTTGGTTGCGTGATAGTAGCCGTATTTCTCTGTCTCGACCATGTCTACCAGAAGACGTGCAAGGTCGTAGGTGTAGGTCGGAGTTCCGATCTGGTCACTGACTACGGTAAGCTTGTCATGGGTTTTTCCCAGATTTACCATGGTACGGATAAAGTTTTTGCCGTTTTTGCCGAATACCCATGCAATACGTACGATAAAGAATTTATCTACAGTGCCGGATACTGCCAGTTCACCGTCAAGCTTGGTCTGACCGTATACGTTCTGTGGAGCGTAGTCCTTGCAGTCCGGATCCCATGGTGTGGTTCCCTGGCCGTCAAAAACGTAGTCTGTGGAAATATACATCATCTTGATGCCAAGCTCCTTGCAGATGTCCGCAATGTTCTGTGTCCCTACAACATTGACAAGACGTACCTTTTCACGGTTTTCCTCGTCCTCTGCAGCGTCTACGGCCGTCCATGCGGCACAGTGTATCACTGCATCAGGCTTTACCTCACGGATGGTTTTTGCTACCGCTTCTTTATCTGTGATATCAAGCTGCACATAAGGCATGGTGGTAACAGGAGTACCATCAGCGATGCCGCTGTAGGAAGGAGCAATGTCACTTCCTACGCCTTCATGTCCACGGCCGGACAGTTCATTCATTACGTCATGGCCAAGCTGGCCGCCAACACCTGTTACGAAAAATCTCATGCTTTAACCTCCTCGCGGTTTCCATACATTTTTTCGTAGTAGTTCTGATACTCACCGGAGATGATGGTTTCCCACCATTCCTTGTTGTCAAGGTACCATTTGATGGTCTTTTTGATTCCGTCTGCGAATTTTGTTTCAGGAAGCCATCCAAGCTCGTTGTGGATCTTGGTCGGGTCGATAGCGTAGCGCATGTCATGGCCTTTACGGTCTGCTACATGTGTGATCAGGCTTTCCGGTTTGCCAAGCTCCTTGCAGATCAGTTTTACGATATCGATGTTTTTCATCTCGTTATGTCCGCCTACATTGTAAACCTCGCCTACACGTCCTTTGTGGATGATCAGGTCGATGGCACGGCAGTGATCCTCAACATAGAGCCAGTCGCGGACATTTTCACCCTTTCCGTAAACCGGGAGTGGTTTGTCGTTCAGAGCGTTGGCGATCATCAGCGGGATCAGCTTTTCCGGGAAGTGATACGGGCCGTAGTTGTTGGAGCAGCGGCTGATGGTCACAGGCAGGCCGTAGGTTCTGTGGTATGCGAGAACAAGAAGGTCAGCACCTGCTTTGGAGGAGCTGTACGGGCTGCTTGTATGGATCGGAGTTTCCTCTGTGAAGAAGAGGTCCGGTCTGTCAAGAGGAAGATCTCCGTAAACCTCGTCTGTGGAAACCTGATGATAACGCTGGATTCCGTATTTACGGCAGGCATCCATGAGAACAGCAGTACCCTTGATGTTGGTGTCAAGGAATACCTCCGGGTTTTCGATGGAACGGTCTACGTGGCTCTCAGCTGCGAAGTTTACCACGATGTCCGGATGTTCCTCCTCGAAAAGCTTGTAAACAGCGTCACGGTCTGTGATGCTTTCTTTTACAAAGCGGAAGTTCGGCTTGTCCATGACCGGTGCAAGAGTGGAAAGGTTTCCGGCATAGGTCAGGCAGTCCAGGCATACGATACGGTAATCCGGATGAGCCTCCATCATATGAAAAATAAAGTTGCTTCCGATAAATCCGGCGCCGCCGGTAACGATGATTGTCATAAAAAATCTCCTTTATAATAAATGATTGATCTTATGCGGATTCCGTCGAAACGGAGTCCGCAGGTAAATTCAGTGTCGGAAAATCAGATCGGCTTAGTGAAGCGCGTCCAGATATTTTCCGTCCAGAACATCCTTGAGATACTGGCCATACTGGTTTTTCTTAAGGATTTCGTAAACCTTGAGCACGTCCTCCTTTGTGATCCAGCCGTTTAAGTAAGCAATCTCCTCAAGGCATGCGATCTTGCGGTGCTGATGCTGCTCCATGGTTTTTACGAAGTTGGTTGCCTCTACAAGGCTTTCGTGTGTACCGGTATCCAGCCATGTGAAGCCCTGGCCCAGAAGCTCAACGTTCAGCTGTCCCTTCTCAAGGTAGATACGGTTCAGGTCTGTGATCTCAAGCTCGCCTCTTGCGCTTGGCTTCAGATTTTTTGCGTACTCTACAACCTTGTTGTCGTAGAAGTAGAGACCGGTTACACAGTAGTTGCTTTTTGGCTTTTCCGGTTTCTCTTCAATGGAAACCGCTTTTCCGTTCTGGTCGAATTCCACGATGCCGAAACGCTCCGGATCATCTACATAGTATCCGAAAACAGTGGCACCTTTGCCTGTTTCTGCATTGTCTACAGCAGCTTTCAGGCGCTTTTTGAGGCCATGTCCTGCGAAGATGTTGTCACCAAGGACCATACATACGGTGTCGTTGCCGATGAATTCCTCGCCGATGATAAATGCCTGAGCAAGTCCGTCCGGGCTTGGCTGTACAGCATAGGTAAGGTTGACACCGAACTGATGGCCGTCACCGAGAAGCTCCTCAAATCTCGGGGTATCCTGCGGGGTGGAGATGATCAGGATATCACGGATGCCTGCGTTCATAAGAACAGACATAGGATAGTAGATCATCGGTTTGTCAAAGATCGGCAGAAGCTGTTTGGAGGTCACCATGGTAAGTGGGTAAAGACGTGTTCCGGAGCCTCCGGCTAAAATAATTCCTTTCATATGTTTTCTCCTTTGCGTGATGATGTGCAGCATAAGTCGTGCCTGCACATAACTTTGTTACTGTAACTGTATTATAAAAGGTGACGCAAGGTCACCTTCAAGAGCTTTTTTCATATTTTTTATTTTTGGCTATTTTTCACAAAGAAATACGCCGGCATCCTTGGTAATGCGGAATCCTTTGGCAGTTTTTCTGGCGGTGTAGGCCCGGAATTCCTTGTAACGGTCCAATATATACTGATTCTGGTTGCCGTGGCAGGAGAGGACGTAGGAGATCAGCGGCTCCGCATCCTGGACCAGAAGGCAGTCTTCATAAGAAAGCCACTGAGCCTTTGGGAAAAAAGGCGCCAGAATACTCTGGCCGTTTTCACGTCCGAACCGTTCATAAAGCCGGTCTGCGGAAAGCACGATCCGTTCATCAAAATCCTGCACCAGCTGGCTGACCTCCTGCATATGTGCCTTTCCGTAAGCACTGCAGAGAAATCTTCCGCCGGGAGCGAGGACACGGCGGACTTCCTTCAGGACGGAAGGAATATCATCGCAGTAAAAAAGCACGTGATTGGCGATCACCAGATCAAAGCTTTCGTCCTTGCAGGGGATTTTTCTGCAGTCAAAGGCCCGGAATGCAAACCGGGTATCCGAGGAACCGATGGCTCGTCTGGCATCGCGGAGCATACCGCTGGAAATATCGGAAAGTGTGATGGAGATATCCTCCGGCAGAAGGGAAAGATTGTCGGTCCATAACGTTCCGTCTCCGCAGCCCAGCTCCAGAATACGAAGACCGGGTGAGATCCGGCATTGCTCAAAGATCCAGGGAAACCATCCCTGTTTGTTCTGGAGTACAGGCTGTGGAGGTTGATCCTGGAGGAAATGTTGGTGGCATTCTGATACTGATTCTTGAGGCCTTTTTTCCATGCCGGTCAGGTGGATCAGGTTCAGCATCTGGCTCCAGTCAATGGTGTGCTGTTCCTTTATCACCTGTGCGGTATCCTGGATCGCCTTTTTCCACCAGCTGCATTTGTTCGATCCGGTCACGGACCAGACGAAGCTGGATATTCAGAGAATTCAGCATGAAATGATAATCGGAATCACCGATGGTCATTTCACGGATGTCATCCAGGGAAAAGCCCAGGTATTTCAGAAGGAGGATCTGCTGAAGCCTTGCAAAATCCTCGTCTGTATAAAAACGTGCGCCGGATTCGGTGACGAGAGAGGGTTTCAGGATATCCTGTTTATCATAATAGCGGACAGTACGCAGAGTTACGTGTGCCATGCGTGCAAATTCGCCGGAAGAATAGTAGCCGTCTTTTTTCATAAAAAATAGAATCCTTTCTGAGGAAATAACAAACATCCTGTCATAGAAGTCATAAAAGAATTATAATTCAGATCCGGAAGCCGTACAAGAGTAAAACGTATAAGAGTAAACCGTACAGGAGAAAAACAGCATTGACAAAATTCTGTTGGTTTGTTAGTATATCGTTTCGAAAAAAAGGGAACCCCGGAATCATATTTCCGGGATAAGCGTTCGATATAAAAAGGAGTAATTTTTATGCGAAACCGTACTCTGGATATGGTAAAGGCGATCTGTGCTTATGCAGTTGTGCTTCTTCACGTCCATTTTCCGGAAAATGCCGGAATCATAGCCAATGTACTTGCTAGATTTGCAGTACCTGTGTTTTTTTATGGTATCCGGATATTTTTGTTTCCGTGGCGATGATACGGAATTTATAAGAACCGGAAAAAAAGATCCGGCATGTTCTGAAGCTGATGCTTGTGGCATTTCCGGTCTGCTGTCTGTGGGAGCTGATCCAGAATTACATCGACGGAGCAAGCCAGAAGGAATGGCTGGAAGCCCTGGTTTCGGGGGAACATATCCGCCAGTTTCTTCTATATAATAACAGCTCTCAGGTGAAATGGCATCTGTGGTTTCTCCCGGCACTGCTCTATTGTTATCTTCTTTTTGCCTTGGCAGCAAGATTCCGGATTTGTAAGCAGGCATATGTTCTGATACCGGTGCTTCTTCTGATCCATTTCGGAATGGAGGAATTTTCGACCTTCCTGTTCCCGGAAAAGCATTTCCGTGTTATGCAATTTCGAAACTATCTGTTTACCGGATTTCCGTTTTTTATGTTGGGACATCTGATACACAGACATCAGGAAAAGCTGGAAGCCTGGTTTGCCGGAAAAAAAGTGCTTCTTTTGTATGGCATGGTAGCTGGCGGCGGGATTGCAAGTCTGCTGGAATACCGGTATTTTGGCAAACTGGAATTGTTTCTGGGGTCAGTATTTATGGCTGTTGGCCTTTTTCTCATTGCGATCATGGGAAAGAATCGGAAAGTGCCCGAGCTTCCGGTAGCCATCGGTCAGAAATATGCGTTTTTTATTTATCTGTTCCATCTCTGCGTGGCTGATATCCTGAAGGATGTGGCTGTGGCAGCTGGAATTGAGAAAAATCTTTTATATCTGTGGATGAGACCGGTGATGGTCTGTGTTCTTGTGACTGCTGTGGTGGTAATGTATGGATATGGAATGAGGATCTGTCGGAAATAGAAGAGTTTATGGTATTTTCATATTTATGCGCTGTGATTTTGTACCAAAATATGCTAAAATATCCTTTATTGATAAGTCACAGCACCCACCCGGAGGATGCGGGGAAAGCGACTGGAATATCCCGCTTCAGGGTAAAAAATACTGAGACATGAAAGACAAAGGAGATTTTTATGGATTTACAAAACAGAGCGGAGGCCGGCAGTGACGGACACGATGAGAGTGTACTGAATCCGGAGATGCCCAACGAAACTGATCTGACGAAGAAGGAACGCCGCCGGATCGAAAGAGAGAAACTGAAGGGAATGGGAACAGGTAAGAAGATTCAGTATATCTGGATGTATTATAAGATACATATGCTGTGCGTGCTTCTTGCCATTGGCGGAGTCTGTCTGGGAGTGAATATTTATCGTCACGCACAGATGAAGACGGTGCTTTCCATTGCGGTGGTGAATGCAGGGAATTATGACTCTGAGAAGGTGGAAGAGGATGCCCTGAAGACACTGGGAACAGAGGATAAATATGCAGAAGTCAGTGTGGCACAGAATCTGATGACGGATGAGACAGGAGAGGATTTCGATTATTATGCCAGGATCGCATATGTGACGGAAATCCAGAGTGCTACCGTTGATGTCCTGATCATGCCGAAGGAACTCTATGAACATGAGAAGGACAGCGGAATGTACGCAGATCTCAGGGAAACGTTTGGAGATGAGGTGTTTGAGTCTCTGGGCGCTGTGGATGATCAGCATCTGGAGCTTGACGGCCGTAGTAGTGTTGCTCAGGAATTTGGCCTGAGATATGATCCGGTGTGCATCTGCCTTCCGGGTAACGTGAAGAATAAGGATAATGCGTTGAAATGGATTCAGTCTGTTCTGAAATGACGGATCCATATGCTTAGCTGAGTACAGAGATAATAAGGCCTCCGGTTCGTAACGACAGGAACCGGAGCCTTATTATATATGAATATTACAGTGTATCGTTACGTTTGATGTAGCCAGGCTCATCCGCAGGACGGATGAGCTCCTTGGCATGTGTGATCTTGGCATGCTTGTCTACCACCAGATTTTCGATATGGACATTCTCACCGATGGTGCAGTCTGCAAGAACTACACAGTTCTTGATAACAGCGCCCTTTTTGATGGTACAGCCACGTCCGACAATAGAATTCTCTACCGTTCCCTCGATCATGGAGCCGTTGGAGATAACGGAGTTGGAAACATTGGCTGTGTCAAAATAATGGGTCGGACAGGAGTTGTTGGTGCGTGTATAGATCGGCCAGTTATCATGGAAAAGATCCGTTGCAGTTTTGTAGTCAATCAGATCCATATTTGCATCGTGATAGCTCTTGAAATCAGTGATCGATGCAAAATATCCGCGATGAGATATACCACGCACATCCAGCTCACCGTCTCTGCAGCCGGCATTGATCACGTCTGCAAGGGTATAAAGAGAGGAAATCTCTTTTGCCTTATGGATGAGGCTGATGAAAAGCTCCTTGCTCATTACGTAGGTATCCATGAAAATGTTGCGGTTCTTTGCATTGCCGTGGTTGTGCTCAATGGAGAGAACACCCTTCTGACGGTTCAGGTTCAGGATGTGGCAGTTCAGATAGTTCTCCTTGGCATTATCAACGGAATGATAAAGCATGGTCACATCTGCACCGGATTCGATATGGGCATCGATCAGCTTGGAATAGTCGGTGGTGTAGATCATGTAATTCGGAGCGATAACAACATACGGATAATGAACTGCTTCGATGCACTCCAGATTGGAGTAGTAGTTGTCGATATCGGTGTTATAGATATCGTTGACTCCGGAATGCTCTGAAAAAGAGGAGTTGGAGATTACCGCTCTTGGAGTTGATGTTGTAGTGACGTCCGGTTCCGAGATGTTCTACAAGAGAACGGGGTTTTGTTTTTTACATAGACCTGAATGTACTCGATCCCGCTGTTGGTCATATTTGAGATTGGGAAGTCGATGACACGATATCTTCCGAGAAATGAAAAGGCGCCGATCGCACGGTAGTCCTGAAGCCCCTCCACATGGATATTTCTTTCTGAGGAATTCACGATTCCAAATGCTTTAAACATATTACTCAGCCCCCTTTACACGTTTTGATACAAGTTCGATGTGCTCACTGTCTTTGGAACCGACACGAGCGTTGGCACCGATCACGACTCCGCCTGCAACGAGAGCACGCTGGACAACGGCACCTGCCTCAACAACAACACCCGGCATCAGGACACTGTCGATGATCTTGGCACCAGGACCGACCTTGACGCCTGTGAAAAGTACGGAGTTGGTGATCTCACCCTCCACAACACAGCCCTGAGTGATGAAAGCAGTGTTGATCACAGCGGTATCACAGATATACTGTGGAAGAGATGTAGCATCCTCAGTGTAGATCTTCCAGGTAGGATCGTTAAGATCCAGTTCACTGTTTGGACTGAGAAGATCCATGTTTGCTTCCCAGAGGGAATCGATGGTTCCGACATCCTTCCAGTAGCCTTTGAACTTGTAGGCGTAGAGTGCCTTGTCCTGTGCAAGGAGTGTAGGGATGATGTCTTTACCGAAATCGTGATTGGAATCCGGATTTTTGATATCTGCCAGCAGGAGCTTGCGCAGAAGCTTCCAGTTGAATATGTAGATACCCATGGAGGCAAGATTGCTCTTCGGGTGTTCCGGTTTCTCCTCAAATTCCACGATGCGGTCATCTTCACCGGTGTTCATGATACCGAAACGGCTGGCTTCCTTCATGGGAACCTCGATAACTGCAATAGTCGCATCTGCCTTATGCTGGATATGGTCATCAAGCATTTTTGCATAATTCATCTTATAGATGTGGTCACCGGAAAGGATCAGAAGGTATTCCGGGTTCTGTGAGTCGATGAAATCAATATTCTGAGAGATCGCATCAGCTGTTCCACGGTATACATCCAGACCGGCATCAGCCTTCTCACGTGGAGGAAGTACATAAACTCCGCTGTCCTTGGCATCAAGGCCCCAGCGGCCACCGGCTGCTACATAACTGTTCAGTAAAACTGATTCATACTGTGTCAGTACACCTACGACATCAATGCCACTGTTGGCACAGTTACTGAGCGGAAAATCCACGATGCGGTATTTACCGCCATAACCAACGGCTGGCTTGGCAACTTTATTCGTCAATTCGTGAAGACGACTTCCTCTTCCACCGGCCAGGATCATTGCTAACATACTGTTTTGTTTCATGGCGAATCCTCACTTTCATTTCTTGTTTACTGCCAGGTGTCTTTAACCATAAAAACAATAAACTTTGTTAATATTATACACCTTTCAAAAAAGAAAAATCCAGTTTTTTTGTGCAAAAAAACGTTATTTTTGTGTTGAAAAATTAGACGGATTTGGGAAAATTGCCGGAGGATCTGTCGAAAAAAGAAACGTTTAAGAAGGTTCCGGGATGCTGAAAAAAAGTAACATTGGAAATATCCGGATTTCGGATACATCGGCGAAGATTCTTGCGGAAAATGTGAAAGCAGTGTATTCTGTAAAAAAAGTCCGGAATACAGCGGAGGAAGAATATCGATATCAGACAGGAGAAGACAGGATGAAAGAAGAAAGAATTTCCAACTATGTAAAACTATGTGAAGAGTGGGCACAACGCTTTTTGAAGATGGATCAGGCAGATCTGCATAAACGGGTGCCGGAACTGAAGGAAGAAAACGGGTTTCTCACGATCATTCATTTCGGAAGAAGATATGGGGTGAGTCTGGAAGACGGCAGTATCCGGAGCCTGGATGGACAGAGAGAACCGGATACTACGGAGATGCTGAATATTTATACGCTTCTGGGGTATGCGAAAGAGGGGGCTTTTATTATGGATAAGTGGGTCCCTTTTGCAGATCTCAGGAATGCAAGACCATTTGCGCCGGCGTATCAGATCGGAGAGACGGATGTGTTCAGTGCTACATTTTCCGGCCATGAAAAGGAATTGAGGGAGGCGTTTCAGAAGCTTGACGGCAGGGAACTGCCCCAGGGTGATGTGGGATATGAGATCAGGGCCTTTGACTGTATGCCTATGAGATTCTTTTTCTGGGAACGGGACGAGGAGTTTGAAGCACAGGGAAATATCCTGTTTGATTACAGTGCCACAGATTTCAATCATGTGGAGAGTGCGGTATCCATAGCAGATTCCGGAATCAAAAGGCTTGCGGAGCTTGCCGGGGTTCCGCTCAGGGGGAAATCTTTTCAGATGCGCTGATAACCGAAATATAATAAAACCAATATGAAAAATAAATAATACGAAAGATAATTGCAGTTATCAGAAAAATCGTATATAATGAAGGAATATTTAAGGATTTTGAGACAGTAACTGTCACGAAGGATCTATGAGAAATTTACGAATCCGGAGGTGATGCTCGTGGGGAAAAATGCATCGGGAATGTATGTCATAGATGAGGATTATAAGATTATCAGCTATAACCTGGCAGCACGTGAGATCTATCCGCAGCTGAAGAGGGGCGAGAAATGCTATCACTGTCTGAGAAACAGAGAAACTCCCTGTGAGATCTGTCCGGTCGTTAACGGGATCAAAGGTCCGAAGAATTATCTGGAACCGGGACGGAATATCCTGCGTTCGGTTGATGCTGTGGAGATTCCGCTGGAATCCGGCGGGACAGGACATGCCCTTGTTTTTTCGGATACAGAGACGAATGATGAGATCAGCAGCGGAATGATGGAGAATCCGCTTCTTATGGGGATCATTAATGTTCTCGGAAAAAATTTTATCAATATCTACTCTGTTGACAGAGAGACTCATAAGGTCCAGGTATGCCGCTTCCAGGGGCAGAGTGGAGCTTATGGGGAGGAGGGACTTCGCAGGGATGAATCCTATGAGAAGATCATGGATATTTATATTGAGAGCAGTGTTGCGGCAGAGGACAGGATCCGGATGCATCAGATGATGGATTTTGAGAAGATATGCCAACGTCTTACAAGGATTCCCCAGTTGATGGTACATTATCGTGTACGTCGAAGCAACGGGAGGATTGAATATTTCTATGTGAAATGTGCCAGGGTAGGAACGGCTGAGGATTTTCAGACCGTGGTGTTTGCTTTTGCCAATGAGGATATGGATGTACGGTACAGTGAGATGGAGGCCATACTGGAACCAGGAGGAACAGCATCCGGAAGAAAACTTCTTATTGTAGTGAATGACGAGACGAATCGGAAAGCGCTTACAGAACATCTGGAGGGCAGTTTTGAGGTTATCACTGCGATGAATGAAGCAGAGGGGATGAAGCGTCTGTCTGAGAATTACAAAACCCTTTCTGCAATTCTTCTTGATATGAGTGTGCCGGTATGTGATGAATTTCAGTTTCTGGAGCTGATCCGTGATGATGTGATGCTGACCTCTGTGCCTGTGATCATCATAACCGGAAGTAACCGGTTGGAGGATGAGGTGCGATGTCTGGAACTGGGAGCAGTGGATTTTGTACGGAAACCGTATAATGTCCGTATATTAAAAAGTAAGATCAACAATGTGATCAAGCTGAGAGAGTCCGTGATGGTACTCTCAGCTCTGGAATATGATGATCTTACAGGGCTTTATATCAGACAGGCCTTTTTCCATCATGCAAAGACGCTAATGCGCTTTAATACGAATCAGGATTTTCATGTGGTGGTGGCAGATATAAAGAACTTTAAATGGATCAACGGAACCTATGGAGAGAAGACCGGTGATCAGGTTCTTACCTATCTGGGAGATACGTATAGAAATCAGGTTCGCTACGGGACGGTGGGCAGATATGGAGGAGACCAGTTTGTAGCCATCATATATGGAAAGAAAGAGATCCGTATGGCAGATATGGAGAAATTTATCCACAGGGTCGAGAGTGGAGCACCGATTCCTAATCTGGTGGTCAACTATGGGGTCTATGAGAATGTGGATAAGACACTGCCTTTTACCCTGATCTGTGACAGGGCTTTTCTGGCCATGAAGAGTATCCGGGATGACTATGAGCACCAGATCGCTTTTTATGATGATGAGATGAGACAGAGGCATATCCGTAACGGACAGATGGAGAATGCTTTCGAGGAGGCTATACGCAATGAAGAATTCGTAGTCTACCTGCAGCCGAAATACAGTGTGGAGACAGAAGAGATCGTTGGGGCGGAGGCACTGGTGCGCTGGAAGAGAGCGGAAGGAACTATGGTTTCGCCGGGAGAATTTATCCCTCTTTTTGAGAAGGATGGTCTGATCGTACGCCTTGATGAATATGTTTTCCGAAAGGTATGCAGCATCCAGGGGGAACGTATAAGATCAGGGAAAAAGATACTTCCGATTTCGGTGAATCTGTCACGTGCCAGTATCCATTACGATAATATGATCTGTCGTTATGTGAAGATCGTGGAAGAAAATGGCATTCCGTTTTCTTCTGTTCCCATTGAATTGACAGAAACTGCTGCGTTGTATAATGATCGGATCAGTAAGCTCATAGAGAAGATGGTGGATGCAGGATTCGAGCTGCATATGGATGATTTTGGCTCCGGCTATTCATCTATGACAAGCCTGAACCAGCTGCCATTCGATACTCTGAAGCTGGATAAAAGTCTGATCGATTACATAGAGAATTTTCGTGGGCAGCAGGTGATCCGTCATACCATTTCGCTGGCACACAGCCTGGGAATGAAGGTTCTTGCCGAGGGCGTGGAGAAAGCAAAACAGGTGGAGATCCTGCGAAGCCTGAGCTGCGATGAGATCCAGGGCTTTTATTATGCACGGCCTTTGCCGTGGGAAAACTTTGAAACAAAGGTTATAAGAGCAAAAGAGGCGTGTAAAAAATGAGAGATCATTTTTACACGCCCTTTTTACAGCTAATGCTTCCGGACCTGTTTTTCAATAAGATAAAGTGCAAAATACAGCAGCATGGCAATGATGCAGAGGATCACAATGGACATCAGGACCCATGTAAGTCTGAATGTCTGGCTTCCGTAAATGATCAGGTATCCCAGGCCTTTTCGGGCACCGATAAATTCTCCGATGATCACGCCTACCAAGCAAAGCCCGATGTTGACCTTCATCACACTCAGGATAAGAGGAACGGAGGAGGGCAGGACGATCTTCAGAAGCTTTTCCTTTTTGTGTCCCCCCAGAGTTTCGATCAGCTTCAGCTTTTCCGGATCTGCCTGGCAGAAGCCGGAGTACAGATTGATAACGGAACCGAAGATGGCTACAGACATGCCGGCGACTACAATGGTACGTTCGTTGGCACCAAGCCATACGATCAGAAGAGGGGCCAGAGCAGATTTCGGGAGACTGTTCAGTACCACCAGACATGGCTCCAGGATCCGTGCGATCCGTCGGGAGCACCAGAGAAGTACTGCGGTTCCTACACCCAGGATCACAACAAAAAAGAAACTGACAAGAGTTTCTGCCAGTGTCACGGCAATATGTGCAAACAGGGACTGATCCCTGCACATGGAAAGAAAGGTCT
>ENA-OQHF01001496-OQHF01001496.1-human-gut-metagenome-genome-assembly--contig:-NODE-1496-length-12773-cov-3.169065_pt1 | contig 12773 bp, 19 predicted proteins | sample MGYA00242559_ERZ504709 | MGnify/ENA primary metagenome ERZ504709 (study PRJEB26092, sample SAMD00036203) | human gut metagenome | host: Homo sapiens | study: EMG produced TPA metagenomics assembly of... | reverse complement strand
TAGGCTTGTATCTTTCTCTATAAAATTCAACACCTTCCAACGCCTGTTCTCTCGTAAAATCATAACTTTTCATTAATTCATCAACCAATGGAGGTCCTATAAAATGCTCTAATTTATCTAAATCAGGCTCTTCAATTCCAAACTTTGAGAGAGCATATTGAACTGACTTGGTAATTCCTTCTTTTGAATTACTTAATGTTCCATCTAAGTCAAAAATAATCACATTGTAGTTATTCATATATTTCTCCTGTGTTTTAAAACAATCTCTGTTTAATTATTTTAATGTAACTTGTTTTTTAACAAGTTTAGTATAAACTTATCTTTTTCTTAATTGATTTTTAATATAACTTATCTTTTTTCTAAAATTACTGTTTACAGCATTATTTGTAGTATAACATAGTTTGCCCTTGTTTTACAGTAACTTTTGATTTATAATATTTTAATGCCAAAGTCAATAATAAATGCAAATATTTTTTTTAGAACTTTTTTGTATGCATTTTCTGCTTTTTCTAAATAAAAATTTCGTCATTATATATCTATTGCTTTTTGAATATATAAAAAAGGACCAAACTCCACCCTTGGACTTTTTAATTGAATTTTACTTTTCTATAAAGGGTGACAAAATTGTCTCCTAACAGTTATTAACTACGGGCTTATGTTTATTTCCATATTATAAAGTTCATCAGGCGTAAGCCATCCTAAAATTTTTCTAGGATAGTCATTCATCCATTTCTGAACTTCTTTAATTGCATTCTTGGATACGTTATCAAAGTTTGTACCTTTTGGGAAAAATGCGTCTTATCATTCGATTTTGATTTTCATTGCTTCCACGTTCGCAGCTTCTGTATGCATGGCAGTAATATATCTTTGTTCTGGGAATCTTTTTGTTTCGCCTGCTTTTCTCCATTCCTTCCCAATCAGAAAATTCTGTTCCATTGTCTACAGTAATTGTCTTGAATGTTTCCCTGAACTTCCTTTCTCCCATGTCTCTTTCCAGTCTGTTCAATGTTTTTACAACTTCTTGCGATGTATGATTATCTACTCTTCTGATTATTTCCTTTCTCGTCTTTCTCTCCGTCAAAACAAGTAATGTTTTTGAGCCTTCGCCTTGCGGGCCAACCACTGAATCCATTTCCCCAATGTCCTACTTCTTCCCGGTTGTCTATTTTCTCTGGTCTTTCCTCAATGCTTGTACCTTTGGGATATCGCTTTTGGATTTGTTGTTTTTTTCGTTTTACCTTTTTCTTTTTTCTATAAGGGCAATCAGCCAATACTATGTTTGGAAACATATTTGCTTTAATATAGTTATATATTGTAGTAGTACATACATTAGTATTAAAGTCTAATTTGTCTCTTATGATTTCCTGTCGTATTGCGGCAGGTGAATATTTGTAATCCAATATCATCATTTCAACGTACTCGATATATTCAATGTCATCTTGCAAAATCCTTTTTCTACCACATTTCTTCTTATTAACTTCATGTGCGATTTGCCCCAAATCGTAACTGTATATTTCCTTATCCTTCCAATCACTTCCTGATATTTTTGTTGTCTTACCTCTTTTTAATTCTCTGTATATTGTAGTAAAATGGCATCCTACATGCTCTGCGATTTCCTTTACGGACATCTTCAAGTTATGATAAGCCTCAATTTTAATTCGTTGTTCTCTTGTAAGTTGCTTAAAATTTTTTCGCATATGTATCCCCTCATAAACATTAAGGGCTACATTTCTGTAGCCCTGTCAAATCATATTATTTTTTCTTGTAAACAAAACCTGTATCATCTATCGTAATCATCATTGCGCTATACTCTAATAACGCCTGATATAATGCTGCAGAAAAATTAGAGCCTTGCGACCATGCTATGTCTTCCAATTCTTTCTTCTGGTCAATGTCAATGTAACTGGTTATAAGAGCACTTCTTGATATGTAATTTGGTTCTCCTCTTGGTATCATTACTCTTTTATCAATTACCCTGTCACCACTAAGAAAATATCTTACTGCTTTTCTAATAAATACAACCTTGGTTATTTCTTCTCTCTCTATTAAAAATTCCATTATGTTTTTAAATCTTGCGTAATATAGCTTGAAAATGCTACAGCATTTTTCTCATTCTTGCCATCGTATATCCTTTCCAAGCAGGGGGACAACTTTGTCACCCTAATCTCATTAAATTGTAGGTGACAAAATTGTCACCCACATTTTTACTTTCTATATTTTATTATTTGTTAAGAATATTTGCAAGTTTTTTAATCAGCTTTGTGTATTCCCTTTCCTGCTTCTCTGTAAAATAGATTTTCTTATTCTTAATATTCTCCAATAATTCTTCAACATCTGAATTAACCTTGTCTGTGTATTCTTCCTTTGGTTCTTCCTTTTTAAAGGTATCAACATCTATTGGAGCTATCTTCTGTGACCTTGCAGCCTCTGCCAGACTGTCCTGTTCCGTAGGTGTAAGAATATCAACTGCCCTTTCTGCAACACCAATGCTTATTTCATCATCTAACACTGAATTAATCAAATTTGCAGTTGCATTGTTTTCAACCTTGTTGTATCTCTGTATTTGTCCTTTTGACATTCCTGTTGTCCTTGCCAATATGTCTCTTGTCTTTTCTCCCTTGATTTGAATGTCCTTGTCTTCCATGTTGATTGTGTCTACACCATTCGCTCTTAGTTCATCAATTATTCTTTTCCATGCCTGAACTTCAATGTATCTGTCTGCATCAGTATATTTTCTAGCTTCCTTGTTAGTTGTAATTAAAGCATACTGTTCCTTAGCCTCATCTGATAATGGCAATTTTATTTTATCCAAGTCCTTTATCGTACATGGTATCAATGTATCTTCATTCCATTCCGGAACATTTGGATCCTCTATCAGTTTGTCTATAGCTGTTATTCTTCGTTCTCCACCTAAAAGCATGTATTCATTATCATTTATTTTCTTTACATTAAGAGGTGAAGCAATTCCATAAATCCTTATTGATTCTGCCAGCGAATCTATGTCCTTGATACTGTAATTGTTTTTTGAATTTTTCCTTATTTTATTTCTATCGAGATTAACTATTCTCATTTTGATAACATCCTTTGATGCATCATTAAGAAGACCTTCTCCAAGTCTTAGCTTTTTTTCGCCCTCCACTGCATCAACCTTTAATCCTTTTCCGTCTTCATTTCCTCTTATGGAATTAACACTGAATTTTCCCATTTTGTCTCCTTTCCCTTTTAGGGGACAACTTTGTCCCCTTGTCTCATTAAGCTATTTTCTATTTAAAATGTATTCTGTAAGTTCTATGTAATCCTTTGTAGCCTTGCACTTGTTTTTTCCATTATCATAAGCCAGCAACGGAATCTGCATAAGGCTGCCTTCCTCAATGTTCTTGTTTGTTGCTATTGAAATAGGAATGATGTATTCGCCAAAAGAATCATTAAGCAATTCATACACTGCCTTTGACACATTCTTTCTTCCATTCCACTGTGTGAAAAACATTCCACCTACCTTTAATTCCGGATTACTTTCTCTAACAACATCAACTATGCTCATAATGATTGCCACTCCTAGAAGCGAACCTCCATCACATTTAAGCGGAATATAAATTTCATCAGCCGCTACCAATCCGTTAATGTTAATGATTGATAATGATGGGCTGGTGTCGATTATACAATAATCATATTCGTCTTCAACTTTCTTTAAATGTCTTTTAAGTTTAAACTGTTGAGGTGAAATAACATCTCCCTTAATTCTTTCTTCTGCCTCCGACAACGTTAAACAACTTTGAATAATGTCTAAGTTTTCATAATCTGTATGTAAGATACAATCATGTATATCTACATTTCTATCCAGTAGCAATGTCTCTATGTTTTTTGCCGTATTCTCCATTCCACCTTTATATATCTTATTGAAAATGCTTACAAAGTCCACATTGCTGAACATCATTGTTGTATTCATCTGTGGGTCCGTATCCACCACCAATACTTTTTTATTATATCTTGTCGCAAGCATATGTGCAACTGATGTTACCGAAGCAGTCTTTCCTACGCCACCCTTGTTATTTATAAATGCAATTGTTTTCATTTTTTCGTCTTCCTTTCTATATATTGTCTTGACAATACAATTATATTTCTTTGACCATATATTGTCAAGTCTTTCTTATAAATTTAGGGGACAATTTTGTCCCCCTTGTATTTCTACATTCCTCTTTCAATGCTTTCCTCAACAAGTTTTTCGTGTTCCTTCTCATTCTGCCTCTTTTGCCATTCCTCTTTCAATGCTTTCTTTAGTGCTCTGGTAGCATTGGATAATATCATTGCTTTTCTGTGTCCTAATCTGAAACTTGCATTTTGCCCATCATTCATTTTTTTCAAAAAATCCGATGCATATTCATTTCCATTTTCTGCAGCTCTTTCAATCCATTGCCGTCCTAATGTTTTATCTTGTCTTACTGCTTCTCCTTTCAGATAAGTAATTCCAAGCATGAACGCAGCCGTGTCATTGCCTGCCCCGGCTGAGCGTTCCATGCATTCAATTCCCTTGTTTGGATTATAGAGCTGACCTTCCGTGTCAAGATACATTCTACCCAAGTAATAATCTGAGTATGGTTTAATGCTTTCATTTTTGCATTTTAAAAATTGTTGCTCTGAATTTGGATAGTCCTTTTTGTCATAATAAATTTTTCCAAGTTGGTAAGCAGCATATTCATTATTCTGCTCCGATGCCCTGTCAAACCAATACATGGATTTTTCTTCATCCCTTTCAATGTACTTTCCATCATTGTATATTTTTCCAATCTGATACTGTGCAAATGAATTTCCCTCTTCTGCAGACTTCTCCATGTACATTATTCCCTTTTCAGGATTAAACATTTCCTCGTTTTCATTTAAATATATTTTCCCCAACTTGTACCATGCATACTTATTGTCTGCCATTGATAGATGCTCAACTGCTTCTCTGATGTTTCCACCATCAATTTTTAACTTTCCAAGCTTATAAGCTGCATATCCATTTCCTTCTTTTTCTGCCATCCTGTACCACTTTTCAGCTTCCAGTTTATCTTTCATTCCATACTCATTATCACTGTATACGTTTCCCAATACATACATTGCCATGTCACTTTTTCCGACTGTTGCAGCTTCCTTTAGATATTCCAACGCTTTAGGTAACATTTCAACGTTCTTTTCTTCAAAATAAATTTTTGCCAGTTTGTTCATTGCATACACATTTTTTGCTTCTGCAGATTTTTCTAAATATTCCTTTCCCTTTTCGTTATTCTGTTCTGTTCCCTGACCATTCAAGTACATCATTCCAATTCTGTACTCCAAGTTATCATCAGGATTTTTTCTCTCCATTTCTGAAAATTGAATGAATGCACTGTCATATAATTCTTCCTTTTTTTCGAGGGGGACAAAATTGTCCCCTAAATTTACCTCATCATTTTCTATCATACTGGCTGCCTTATAGGCTGCATATCCGTTATTTTCAGAAACCGATTCAAAGTCACTAAACGCTCCCTGAAAATCCTTATCCATACCCTGACCATAATATTTCATTTTTCCAAGCATGTATCTTGAATAATCATTTTCAGATAATTCAAATCGCTGTTTTGCCAGCTCATAATTCTTTTCTGTTCCCTGACCATAATAATGCATTTTTCCCAATCTGTAATTTACGTAACTTGATTTTTTGTCTTCACTTGAACAATTTTTCAATTGAACTTCAAAGCCCCTGAATGCTCTTTGGTAATAATGCTCTGCTGTTTTTGTATTTATCTTTGTTCCAATTCCCTTTTTATAAACTTCTCCTAACTCATATGTAGCAAGAATGTTGCCGGCATTATGTTCTTCCAACAGAAGCATTGTTGCTGTTTCATAATCAGGATTTTTTTGATGTATCAGTCTTCTTGCCTTTTTATATTTTTTGCTCCATTCATAATAGGAATCCTCCACATCCGCTTCCGGCTCTATGAAGTCATCCACATCAACATCATTCATTTCATTTTCATCACCATAAATTTCTGTTGAATAAACCTTATCAATTAACTCTTTTTCATCATCTGTATTTAAGGGGACAAAATTGTCCCCTAGTTTTTCCTCTGCGTTTTTTAGTTCATTATCATACTTTTTTATTTCCTTAAGAATTGTATTTCCCAGTCTTGTATACAAATCCTTCATCTTGTTTTTACCGTAATCTTTCTTACTGTCACCGTAAGCCTGCTTATATACTTCTTCCTGCGTGTTTATTCTTTCTCTCAATTCCTTAAATTCATCTGAATGATACTTTTCCAAATAATTGGTGCTTATGTTATCAATGTCTGCTCGCAACCTTGCCATTATCGGATTGTTATAGTTCCACAAGTTCCTGTTACAGTCAGGCATTTTTTTGTACAGGTCCTCAAACAGTTTTACAAGTTCTTCATCCTGTACAAGCGGATGCTCACTCTTCTGTTTCACTATGCTGTCCCTGATTATTTGGTTAATCTTTATGTTATTCTCTTTGTCATTTACTAATTCATTAACAACATAACTCTTACATTTTTCTATGCTCTTTGGCTTAAACCTTCCCTTATATTCCATCTTGGTTAGTGGCTTTCCATTTTCATCCAAGATTGGTTTTCTGATTCTTTTTCCATTTTGATATGCATATTCGTACTGTGTGTATTCCTTCTTCTCCCTCATTGGAACAGGCTCGACAGTTGCAATGTGAATGTGGATGTTGTCAGTATTAAAATGAATTGCCCCCGACCAGACTGCATTATCCAACTTTTCCGCTTCAAGCATTCTGTTAACTCCGCCTCTTGCAACTTCCTTTAATTTTGCCTCATCTATTGCATCATCATTTTCACTTATTATTCCATTTTGTTTTAGCCAACGATTGTCAAAGGATATTACTGTTTGCCACATCACTGATTCATTGCTCTGTGCCTGTTCAAATATTTCCTTTAACTGCATCTTTTCATCTTCCGATAAGTTATCCTTTTCAGACGTAAACAGTCCGCTTGTCTTATTTGGATTTCCCATGTAATTCTGATACAGATTATATTTTGCGGTGTTCTTATTTCTTACTGCCTTGCTCCTATTAATGTAATCAATATATCCTTGGAACCGGTTGTCATTAGGTCTGCAAAATTCAGTCACCACCACAACTCCTGCCTTAATTTTTCCCATTTTTCCTCCTTAAATTTTTAGGGGACAAAAATTGTCCCCTTGTATTTTTAATTTTTAGGGGACAAAATTGTCACCCTATATTCTTAATTTTTAGGGGACAAAATTGTCACCCTATATTCTTAATTTTTTTAGGGGACAAAATTGATCACCCTATATTCTTAATTTTTTAGGGGACAAAATTGTCACCCTATATTCTTAATTTTTAGGGGACAAAATTGTCACCCTGTATTCTTAATTTTTTGAGGGGACAAAATTGTCACCTAAATTAACTTGCACACAATTACCATTCTGCTGTTTTTATTTGTGTTGTCACACGTTGATAATGTAAGCAGCTTGTCTTTCAACGAAATCTTTTCTCCTGTGTCATAAAGTTTTATTTTTTCAAGTTGCTTTATATATTTTTTCTTTTTATTCTTCCAGATGTTAACATTGTAATATTCAAATGAATTTTTCTTGTTTACATCTGAAACAAAAGCATAAACAACTATATACTTTCTATTGTCATTTAAAGTGTTGAAGCTAACATATTTATGAGTGTCATAAAAAATTTTTTATCCTTGTAGTTTATTAAGTCAGAAAACATCGTTCCATTATTCATATGATGTCCGTATATTACTGCATTAAACGCAGAAATATCTGTTGTACAGTTTTCTCCGATAAAAGGTGTTCCATAAATGGAGTATTCCTTTTCAAAATTTCTCATTAGGTAATAATCAAATTTCTTTGTTGTTTTCATCACCGGATAATTAATTTTTGTATCCTTTATTTTTATCCATCCTACAAAATCACTGTTCTCTCTATATAATTTCAGATATTTATTTTGAACCGTCTTTCCTTTTACATCTGTCTTTCCATTTACTTTTTTGTTTATCTTGTTCTCCACGTTATCAAAAAGTTCTTTTTGTTTATAAGCTTCATAATAGTAATTTACAATTTTAAACCCACTAAAAAAAAATGTTGCAGATAATATAATGACTATGAATTTGTTTATAACTCTTTTCATTTTTCCTACCCTTTCTTAATTTATTTCCCCGAATTGCCACTTTGCTTTCTTTTTCTCTCATCACTCTTCTGTTTAAAAGTATGTCATCTTATCTTTTATGTTTTTCTGTGACTGCTCCACAACAACATTAGGTGCAAGCTCCGCAGATATGAGTGCATCGGCCTTGAACATGTGAAGCAGCGTATTTATTGCATCCAATATGACTATACTATTTTGTTCAGCCGTCTTGGTTGCCCATTTAAGTCTTTCGCTCTTCATATAACTTTCCTCGAACTCCTTTACCACGGACTTTGCAATGTCATCGGTTAAACTTTCCGACTGCAACAAGAAGCTTATTGCTGCACTATCACTTTTTAATCCATACTTTAATTTCATGTCCTGCAGTTTTTCGTATTCCTTTTCATCAAAATATATATTTTTCCTTATTGCCATTCTTTCTTCCTTTCACTTTATATTCTAGGGGACAAAATTGTCCCCTAATATTTATCCCTTATGTTTTCAAGTAGCATGCTGTTTTCTCTTATCACATCATTTGCCTGCTCCAATCTGTCTGCCACTGCATCAACAAGATTTGAATATCTGTTTTCAATTTCATTTAAATCCTTCATTACCACAATCTGTGCAATCTGATTTTTAAGATATTCATTTCTGCTGATGCCTTTCTTTTTAGCCAGCTCATCTATTTTCTTAATTGCCACCGGGTCCACATCCCTTATTGATATGTTCATTCATTTCACCTCATTTTTTCTTTTTATATTGTCATTCAGATATAGATATATATTATATCTCACAAGATATTTTTGCAACACTTTTGGTGCAAAATTTGCTTAATACACACCTTTTAGGTTGTACAAAAGTGTGTATTAAGGGGCATAAGTAATATCACGGAAACGTTAGGCACTGCCTAACTATCAACGCAGTTGATATCAGTTTCCCCTTATGCTCTTTTTTCACTGGCTGTCCGCACTGCTTCGTGAAAACCTAGCTGAAAAATCGGCGGCTACGCCGTCCCCCCCTTAAAAGAAAAAATTTAATAATTCGGGCAAAAAAAATGTACCACATTTCTGTGATACTTTCCTCCTGCTGGCACCATTTTAAAATTTTTTAAGAATGTCATGATGTCCTATGTCAACAATCATGACTATTTCATCATTTTCATAATACCATATTACTCTTATGTCCATGTTCACACTGAACTCAAACAAGTCTTCCGTTCCCTGAATGCGTTTTTGTTCTAAGCGATGGGTGAAAATGGATTTTTCTAACAAATATTTTTTAACTTCTTTTTAAATTGTGCCCGTTCCTTATCTGATAATTTCTTAAAGTTTTTTTCAAACCTTGGTGTATATGTTATTCTAAAAGCCATTTATTCCTCCAACTTATCAAACAATGCATCCAGATTGTCAAATACAGGTTGCTCCCCTGCCTTTAATTTTTTCCTTAACATCATCAATTTCATTTTTTAGCTCGTTCAGGTAATTTTTCGGATATACCGTAACTGGCATTATATAAATCATTCCGTCTTTTTCCATAATGTTCAGTTTATCTCCTTCAGCTAATCCCAGCTTTGTAACTATTTCCTTTGGAATTGTTATTTGTGATTTCTGTCTTAATTCTGTCAACATGTTAATACCTCCATTTCAAACAATAAGATTTTCTTACTTTCTTACTTTTATTATATTCACATGTTTCATTTTTATCAATGCTTATCGGATTTATTCCAAAAGCCTTATTGCAACTTGCATAATCATCCATATGTACATTGTAAATATTACTGTTAACTGAATGTTTCCCTTTAATTCCTTTTTTCTTTGTTCTCTTGTCATATCTGTTTTCTCCTTAAACTACTTGTTTTATGATGTCGCTAATCATTGCCGTTCCTGAATCACCTGCAACATTTGCTATTTTTATACCTCCACATTCAAATGTTGCCGTTACTGTTTCCGTTGATTTGTCGTAATACAATTTTTTTAATTTTCTTAAATTTCTTGTTTCCCTTAGTGTATCTGTAAGTAAGTCGCATACTTTTTGTAAATCTTCCATTCCTGCCACCTATATCCTTTCCAATCTATCTGTTATGTTGCTAAAATGGTATTCTCTACCAGTCATCACGTTTTCAAAGTGTACACTTGGAGCAAAGTGGCTAAATGGTTTAAATTCCTTGTTCCATGTTATTCCTAACTTTCCATTTTCCTCATGCACATTAAAAACTTTTCCATGTACCATTGTCTTAATCACCTTGTTATTGCTATCAAATATTTGAACCTTTACCTTGCTATTTTTTCTAATCATTTTCTTTACCTCCGGTTTTAAAATTTAAAATTTGTTTCTGGCATGTTTGGGATTGGGTGCTTCCCTTTGTTAGTTGATATTAAGTTTTCATGCTAAATCTCCTTCTTTCTTTAAATTAAATTTGTTTCTGTATATGTTGGTTTTTGGTTTGCTTGCACATTAAAAAAATCATTGTGAAAATTTCTCGCAAGGGCGTGCATCGCACGTGCAATTTACCCTTGCAGAACATTTTTTCAATGATTTAATGGTGCAAAAAAAGCAAACCTTCCAACATATCAGGAAACATAATTTAAAGAATGACCTGGGATGCATGAAAACGAAAATATCAACGTCCGTTTCCAATAACGTGGTGAGATAAGGAATAAACACAATGGCCGTCCCTACGGTTGGGGGTTCGGCAACTGATTTGTTTGTATGACAGATTCTGCACAAAACGCAACGTGTGAAGTGCGAATCTGGATGTAAACAAATCAGGCGGGGAGGGGCGGCCCATAAAAAAGAAAAAGAGCATATCAAAATTTGATATCTCTGTTTCTTTTTTATTTTCATATTCTCTTTTCTTCTGCATACGAAAAATAACCATTGCCTATTATGATAAAATCAACAAGCTGAATTTTCATAAGCTTTCCTGCCTCACTTATCTTCGATGCAGCAACATCATCATCTTTTGATGGGGTAGTGTCATGTGAAGGATGATTGTGAGCAATTACTATGTTCACTGCTCCACATATCAATGCTCTTTGAAAAATCTCTCTGGGATTCAAAATACATGCGTTCACTGAACCATGACCTAATTCAAATACTCCCAGCGGATTACATTTTGCATCAAATGCAAGCATGTATACATATTCCTCTGCTTTTTTATCAAGCCTGAAACATTCATTAAGAAGCTTTACTATTTTCTCCGGGCTGTTAAGCCTTTCGTCCGGACATTCATAAGAGCTTTCTTCTACCATTAACGGATGTTTAAGTTCATCCAATTCCATTTCATATTTTCTAAGCATACTTTTCCTCCCATTCTTCCAATGCACTTTCAATTGCATAATGTTCATTCTCATCATCAACATCTTCCTGAAGTATTTCATATGCTCTACCGGCCACAAATTCAATCTTTTCATCGGGCCAGTTGCAATTATTGTTTCCAACATATTCAAGCATGCATTGTCTTTCAAAAAGTTGTGTATGGCAACAATCTGCTTATCACAAAGAATTAGTTCATTGCCACTAATTCTGCAGTTCTTTAAATTCAGCTTAAACTCCATGATTTTTCTCCTTTCCTGAAAGCAGGAGAGAAGCAAAGCTTTTCTCCCTCTTTCAGTTTAATTATTCTACATAATGCTTAACTCACCTTTTGAATACTTGTATACATTGTATGTAAGTCTGTCTTCTGGTGAAACTTGATTGTCATTAACCTCTCTAACCATTTCTCTAAGTTCTTCTGATTCCATCTTTCCATAAGGAACAGCAATACATTCGTGTATGCTTGATGGAAGAATGATAAAATCACCACCGATAAGATAAGATACCGCATTAAGTATTCTTGTACTTAAAATTGAAGCAGCTCCGAATATCTTATGTGAATTTGTTATTACATACATTTCAACGTCCCCTGACATGTCAGGTGCTTCTTCTACCGGGATATCCAGTATTTCACAAATTACTTTTTCCATACTAGATACAACGTAGTCGTTTTCTATGTTTCTTATGGCACTATTAAGAAGTTCTGTCTGTTCAATGCCTGCTCTTGCTAATTCTTCTTTTCTTAATGTTATGCTTGCAGTAGCATCTGCCGATGAAGCTTCTGAAACATCTATGTAAAATAAAATCAACATGTCAAGATAATGTTTATAAGCTATATTCATTTTCTTAATTTCACCTATATTTTCATCTGAAACAACTCTTAATCTTACATTTTCCAAGATATAATCTCGACTGCATAACGTTTTAACATCAAGCTTTTTGTCTTTGTTTTCTTCATATATCCTTTCCAAGAACTCAATTACTTTGTCATCGTCATACCAAATATCTTCCATACACTCCTTATAAACTGTTGGACACATTTTGTACTTATTATTATCGGACAAAATTGTAATTCCAAACTTGTTACCATTATTTTTAAAAGCTTCCTTAACTTCTAGGTGAAATTCCTTTTCCTCTAACTTTTCATTAAGTTCCTCTACTCTCTTAATCATTTCTTCTTTTAAAGTATTCATGTTATTATCCTTTCCGCCCTTTGGGCTTAAAATTTATTTTTATAAATTAAAAGAGCCTACTTAGGCGTAGACTCTATATTTACTCCAACTTACGTTTACAACCGTTC
>ENA-OQHF01001494-OQHF01001494.1-human-gut-metagenome-genome-assembly--contig:-NODE-1494-length-12792-cov-2.717963_pt1 | contig 12792 bp, 9 predicted proteins | sample MGYA00242559_ERZ504709 | MGnify/ENA primary metagenome ERZ504709 (study PRJEB26092, sample SAMD00036203) | human gut metagenome | host: Homo sapiens | study: EMG produced TPA metagenomics assembly of... | reverse complement strand
GTTCCTCAATACGGTGTGCCGTCCATCCCACAATACGGGCCATGGCAAACAGCGGCGTATAGATTTCATGCGGCAAACCCATCAGTTCGTAGATAAAGCCTGAATAGAAATCCACATTCGAGCAAACCTGCTTCTTGGTTCCTTTCACTTTCTTGAAGCATTCAATGGCACGCTGTTCCAGGAGTTCAAGGAAAGCAAATTCTTTCTCACATCCCTTTTCTGCCACCAATTCACCAGCCAGTTCCTTCAGCAATACGGCACGCGGATCGGAAATCGTGTACACCGCATGACCGATACCGTAAATCAATCCACTGCCATCGTAGGCTTCCTTGTTCAGCATGCGGGTCAGATAAGTATCGATTTCGTCTACATTCGTCCAGTCAGAAATCACCTCTTTCAAGTGATGGAACATCTTGACCACCTGAATGTTGGCACCTCCGTGCAGAGGACCTTTCAACGAACCGATTCCGGCTGCAATGCTAGAATACGTATCCGTGCGAGTAGAGCTGGTGACACGTACGGTAAATGTTGAGTTATTACCACCTCCATGCTCTGCCTGAAGCACCAGCAGCAAGTCGAGCATACGCGCTTCCAGTGGAGTGTATTCTTTCTTAATCATGTAAAGGAAGTTTTCGGCCAGCGACAGATTCTCGTGCGGATGGCGAATGTGCAGCGAACGTCCATGTATGCTGTGACGATAGATGCTATACGCATACGCAATGATGGTCGGGAACTTTGAAATCAGTTCGATGGACTGACGCATCAGGTTGTCGCGTGAAATATCATCCGGATTCGGGTCGAACGTGTACATTTCGAGCACACTACGTGCCAGGATGTTCATGATGTTCTGCCCTTCCAGATCGATAATGTTCATGGTCGTCTTCTTGTCCAGCGGCATGTTGTCATTGATGAGCTCCTTGAACGAAGCCAGTTGTTCGCTGTCCGGAAGTTCACCCGACAACAACAGGTAAGCCACTTCCTCAAAGCCGAAACGCTTCTCGCGCAGCAAGGCATGAGCAATGTCATCCAAATCGTATCCGCGATAGAACAACTTGCCCGGAATAGCCTTCAATCCCTGGTCGGTACGTTCATAGCCCACCACATTACCAATCTTTGTCAGTCCCACGAGCACACCCGTACCATCTTCGTTACGCAGCCCCCGCTTTACATTGTATTTCGTGAACAGTTCATTGTCGATGCGGCATGCCTGCTTGGCACACTCGGAAAGTTTGTAAACTATATATTCTTTCTTCATAAACTTCTCTTTTTATCCATTAAAAACACTCCGACAAGAAAATCCTCCGACTATTACAGCAAAGAAATGATTTTCTGTCCAAATTCATTCGTGCCCAACGCGTGGCCATTCGGCATAAAACGCGCCAAATCATGAGTAGCCTCTCCTTTCGAGAAAGCTTTCTCCAAGGCATTCACAATCAGTTGGGCAGCTTCTTTCCAGCCCATGTACTCCAGCATCATGACAGAAGAGAGCAGCAAGGAACACGGATTCACCACATTCTTTCCGGCAATGTTCGGTGCCGTGCCGTGAGTCGCTTCAAAGATGGCATGTCCGCTCTTGTAATTGATGTTGGCTCCCGGTGCGATACCGATACCGCCCACCATGGCTGCCAGCTGGTCGGACACATAATCACCGTTCAGGTTCAGCGTAGCAATGACCGAATATTCTTCCGGAATGAGCAGGGTATTTTGCAGGAAAGCATCTGCAATGCAATCCTTCACCACCACTTTTCCATCGTTGATGGCTTTGGCTACGGCAGCCTTGGCAGACTCTTCACCCAACTCTTTCTTCAAGCGGTCATATTCGTTCATGGTGAAAGTCTGGTCCTTGAACTCAGTTTCAGCCACTTCGTATCCCCAGCGCTTGAAACCTCCTTCCGTAAACTTCATGATATTTCCCTTGTGCACCAGTGTTACTGACGGCAAGCCGTGTTGCAACGCGTATTCAATGGCTGCACGCACCAGTCGCTGGGTACCTTCCTTTGACACAGGTTTCACACCAAATGAAGAGGTTTCCGGGAAACGTACCTTAGTCACACCCATCTCATCACGAAGGAAAGCATAGAATTTCTGTGCTTCCGGTGTACCTTGTTCCCATTCGATACCCGCATAAATGTCTTCCGTATTTTCACGGAAAATGTGCATGTTCACCTTGTGCGGCTCTTTCACCGGAGAAACGACTCCTTTGAACCAGCGTACCGGACGCAGGCAGACATACAAATCAAGCGTCTGACGCAATGCCACATTCAGCGAACGGATACCACCGCCCACCGGAGTGGTCAACGGACCTTTGATACCTACCAGATATTCCTTGAATGCTTCCAGCGTAGCCTCCGGCAACCATTCACCAGTCTGCTCAAAAGCCTTTCCACCAGCCAGCACCTCTTTCCATTCAATGCGGCGCTTGCCTACGTAAGCCAGCTCTACTGCTGTATTGACAATTTTCTGACAAACCGGAGTGATTTCTGCTCCTACTCCATCCCCTTCGATAAAGGAATCACTACGTGATCGGGAACCACCAGTTTCCCGTCCTGCATATACATCTTATTGCTCATTTCTCTCATTTTTTAAGGTGTTCAAGGCTGAACCGGCCTTAAACCAGTTAATTTGCATTTCATTATAGGTATGAAGCACTTCGAATGTTTCTGTCGTGCCGTCTTCGTGCGTCAATACGGCATGCAACGGTTTACCCGGAGCAAAGCGTTGCAACCCCAAGATAGAAATCCGGTCGTGCTCACGCACCTTGTCGTAATCGTTCTTGTCGGCAAAAGTCAGTGCCAGCATACCCTGTTTCTTCAAGTTTGTTTCATGAATACGGGCAAAACTCTTGGCCAGGATTACCCGCACGTTCAGAAAGCGCGGTTCCATGGCGGCATGTTCACGACTGGAACCCTCTCCGTAGTTTTCTTCTGCCACTACGATAGAGCCCATGCCCTTTGCCTTGTACTGCTTGGCCACTGCCGAAACGGCTTCATATTCGCCAGTCAACTGATTCCATACGCAGTTAGTCTTACCGTTGAATGCATTGACAGCCCCCATCAGCATATTATCGGAAATATTTTCCAGGTGTCCGCGGAAGCGCAACCATGGTCCGGCCATAGAGATGTGGTCGGTAGTACATTTTCCCTGCGTCTTAATCAGCAGCGGAAGTTCCATGAAGTCTTCTCCATTCCATGCAGCAAACGGTTCCAGTTTCTGCAAGCGCTGTGAGTCCGGCTGAATGGTCACTTCCACCTTTCCTCCGTCGGCCGAAGGAGCCACATAGCCATTGTCATCTACTGTAAATCCTTTCAGCGGCAGTGTTTCCCCCGTCGGCGAATCAAGTCTGACCTCTTCTCCCTTCTCATTCTTCAGTGTATCCGTCAGCGGATTAAAGCACAGGTCGCCCGCAATGGCAAACGCCACAGCCATTTCCGGTGAAGCAATGAACGCATGTGTGTTCGGATTGCCATCGGCACGCTTGGCAAAGTTACGGTTGAACGAAGTCACGATAGAATTAGCCCGAAGCGGATCGTCAGTCACACGCTTCCACTGTCCGATACAAGGACCGCAGGCATTGGTCATCACCACACCGCCGATGCTCTTCAAGTCCTCAATCATGCCGTCGCGCTGAGCCGTGCAATATACCTGTTCCGAACCCGGATTGATAATCAGCGAAGCCTGCATCTTCAAACCTTTTGCCTTTACCTGACGGGCTACCGAAGCTGCACGACTCAAATCCTGATAAGAAGAGTTGGTACAAGAACCAATCAATCCCACTTCCATCTTCTGCGGGAACCCTTCCTTCTTCACACGGGCAGCAAATTCCGATACCGGACAAGCTGCATCGGGCGTAAACGGTCCGTTCACATACGGTTCCAGTGCAGAAAGGTCGATTTCAATCAAACGGTCGTAATATTTCTCCGGCTGCTGTGCCACTTCCGCATCTGCCCGCAAATCGGCCGCATTAGCCTCAGCCAGTTCGGCAATATCCTCACGTCCGGTAGCGCAGAGGTAGCGCTTCATCTCCTCATCATAAGGGAAAACAGAAGTCGTAGCTCCCACCTCAGCTCCCATGTTACAGATAGTAGCCTTTCCGGTAGCAGACAACGAGCGGGTTCCCTCTCCGAAATATTCAATAATGGCATTCGTTCCTCCCTTCACGGTGAGAATACCTGCCAGTTTCAAAATCACATCTTTTGGTGAAGCCCATCCGTTCAACGCACCGGTCAGCTTCACACCAATCAGTTTCGGCATCTTCAAATTCCCATTCCATACCGGTCATTACGTCCAACTGCGTCGGCACCGCCCACGCCAATGGCAATCATACCCAATCCACCGGCATTCGGGGTGTGTGAGTCGGTTCCCCACCATCATGCCACCCGGAAACGCATAGTTCTCAAGTACGACCTGATGAATGATACCTGCTCCCGGTTTCCAGAAGCCGATGCCGTACTTCGAAGCCACACTTTTGCAGAAAATCGTATACCTCTTTAATTAGTAGTGCAAGCAGAAGGCAAATCCTCTTCCACTCCTTTATATGCTTGAATCAAATGGTCACAATGTACGGTAGCAGGAACAGCTGAAACGGATTTTCCCGCATTCATAAACTGCAACAGCGCCATCTGGGCCAGTCGCATCCTGCATGGCTACGCGGTCCGGACGGAAGTTAACATACTCTTCCCCCCAGACGGAAAGCTGCAACCGTGTTTTCGTCGTATAAATGTGCATTACAATATTTTTTCAGCCAAAGTCATGGCACTGCCCCAGTTTCTTACGGGCCTTTTCTACTTTTTCTGCATACGACGCATAGAACGTCTTCTGCATTTCCATGTCGTAAATCATCTGAACAATCTTTTATAACTTCGTGCGCAAATATATTGAAAATATCTCACAATATCACACTTGTATTAAATAAAAAACAACAATCTGCCACAAAACCTCATCCCTTTATAACAGAGGGCTGGTTTTTACCGCATTCCGGAAAAACTTTTTGACACGTCATTATCCTTAAATTGAAAAATTACCTGCATATTCTTGCTATTTTTCTTGTTCGTTTTCTACGTTTTCCTACTGCAAACCCTATGTTTCCCGTCGCAAAAACGTAGGGTTCCCGAACGGAAAACATACGGTTCCGCGACGGGAAACATAAAAAAACCTTGAAAAGTTTCCGAATAAACTTACCGAACTTAGAAAAAAACAGAGCCAATCACATAAAAGCCCAATTATCCGCCTTTTCTGCCAGTAGAAATCTCCCGCATTTTATTCGTTTTCTTCGGGATTTTTTGTAAGTTTGGAGAAACTCTTATTCAACTGTATTATGGAAACATATCTATTTCTGGCTGGTCCCGGCGGCATCGCTGCTGGCATTGGCACTTGCCGGATACTTCTACCGGCAAATGAAGCAGGAAAGCGAAGGTACCCCCACCATGGCACGCATTGCATCGTATGTCCGGAAAGGAGCCATGTCTTACCTGAAACAGCAATATAAAATAGTTACCCTTGTATTTATCGGACTGGCTGCCTTGTTTGCCATCATGGCCTATGGGTTCAACTTGCAAAATCCGTGGGTACCCGTAGCATTCCTCACAGGAGGCTTTTTCTCCGGTCTGTCAGGTTATTTAGGCATGAAAACCGCTACGTATGCCTCTGCACGTACGGCAAATGCCGCACGCAACTCTCTGAACAAAGGATTGAAGGTAGCATTTCGCAGTGGAGCGGTTATGGGACTTGTGGTCGTAGGACTGGGATTGTTTGATATTTCTTTCTGGTACCTGCTGTTGGATTTCTGTATTCCGGAAGATGCATTGAATCCCACTGCCAAGTTGTGTGTCATCACCACCACGATGCTGACTTTTGGAATGGGCGCCTCCACCCAGGCTTTGTTTGCCCGTGTAGGAGGAGGTATTTATACCAAGGCGGCCGATGTGGGAGCTGACCTGGTGGGGAAAGTAGAAGCGGGCATTCCGGAAGACGACCCGCGCAACCCGGCTACGATTGCCGACAATGTAGGCGATAACGTAGGTGATGTAGCCGGAATGGGAGCCGACCTCTACGAATCCTACTGCGGCTCGATTCTGGCTACCGCTGCCCTGGGAGCTGCCGCCTATGTCGGCACGGGAGATACCGCCATGCAGTTTAAAGCCGTCATCGCTCCGATGCTGATTGCAGCCGTAGGTATCATCTTGTCCATCATCGGTATTTTTGCCGTACGTACCAAAGAAAATGCAGGCATGAGGGAATTGCTCAAGGCTTTATCTACAGGCACCAACCTCAGTGCGGGATTGATTGTCATCGCCACCTTTAGCATTCTTTGGGTACTACAAATTGATAACTGGCTGTATATTTCACTGGCTGTAGTCATCGGACTGATTGTGGGTATCGTCATCGGACAGTCTACTGAATTCTACACTTCCCAATCCTACAAGCCTACTCAAAAACTGGCGGAAAGCGGAAAGACAGGTCCGGCTACCGTCATCATTTCGGGTATCGGATTAGGAATGGTATCGACTACGATTCCGGTCATTGCAGTTGTAACCGGCATCATCCTGTCCTACTGGCTGGCCTCTGGTTTCGATTTTACCAACATCAGCATGGGACTTTATGGCATCGGTATTGCTGCCGTGGGTATGCTGTCCACTTTGGGCATCACATTAGCCACGGATGCCTACGGGCCGATTGCCGACAATGCCGGCGGTAATGCGGAGATGAGTGGTTTGGGAGCAGAAGTCCGTAAACGCACGGATGCATTGGATTCACTGGGCAATACCACAGCCGCTACGGGTAAAGGTTTCGCCATCGGTTCTGCCGCCCTGACCGGACTGGCACTACTGGCTTCTTATATTGAAGAAATACGCATCGGCCTGGAACGTATCGGTACCACCGTACTGGAACTTCCCAACGGACTGGAAGTAATGATTCGGGAAGCCGGATTCACGGACTTCATGATGTTCTACGATGTCACGCTTATGAATCCCAAGGTACTTTCGGGAATGTTTATCGGTAGCATGATGGCCTTTCTGTTCTGCGGACTGACCATGAATGCTGTAGGAAGAGCAGCTGCCCACATGGTAGAGGAAGTACGCCGGCAGTTCCGTGAAATCAAAGGTATTCTGGAAGGAAAGACTGAACCTGACTACGCACGCTGTGTACAGATTTCCACTCTTGGTGCACAAAAAGAAATGGTATTCCCGTCACTGCTGGCCATCATCGCCCCCATTGTGACAGGTCTGCTGTTTGGTGTGCCGGGCGTCATCGGTCTGCTGATAGGAGGACTTTCCTCAGGTTTCATTTTAGCGATTTTCATGGCCAATTCCGGAGGTGCCTGGGACAATGCCAAGAAATACGTGGAAGAAGGAAACTTTGGCGGGAAAGGCAGTGAAGTACACCGGGGCCACAGTCGTAGGCGATACGGTAGGGGACCCGTTTAAAGATACCTCCGGTCCCAGCCTGAACATCCTGATTAAACTGATGAGCATGGTAGCCATCGTCATGGCAGGTCTGACCGTTTCATGGAGCTTATTCTAACAATAAAAATTCCCCGCCAACCTAAAACCGTGACGGGGGAATTTGCATATAGAATTTACAATTCTTCTTTTGCCAACACATGACAATGATGTGCCTCAAGCACTTTCAGACATTGTGACATGTCATTCGGCTTGATAACCACATGAGCCTGATCGGCTTGTGCAAACGCATACATATACTCAATGAAAATCTGCTCTTCGGCCAAGTATTCCAATACCACAGCCAACGAGCCGGGCACATTGGCACACGAAAGACAAACCACATCGGTCGACATCACGGCAAAATTCTTTTCACGCAATACTTCTACCGCCTTGTCCACATCAGACACAATCAGTCGCAAAATACCAAAATCTGCTGTTTCGGCCATACTAAAAGCGTGCATATTGATACCGTTTGCTCCCAAAGTATGCACTACATCATTAATTCTTCCGGTCTTGTTTTCCAAGAAAACAGACAATTGCTTAATTATCATAGTTCTTTTTGCTTTAGTTATACCAATACTCGTTTATCTATCACACGCTTGGACTTCCCTTCGCTGCGGGTAATGCTGTTCGGTTCTACCAATTTCACGTCGGCACTGATGGACAATACACTCTTCAAGCGGTCGGACAGTGTTTTCTTCAGTTTCAGCATGGAACCGATGTCATCACTGAAGAAATCACGACGCACTTCCACCTGTACTTCCAGGGTATCCAGATTGTTCTTGCGGTCTACCACCAGCATATATTGCGGTTCGAACTCTTTCATACCCAGAATAACACTTTCTACCTGGGACGGGAAGACATTGATACCACGGATAATCAGCATATCATCGCTTCGGCCCATAATCGGCGTCATACGCACACTGGTACGACCGCACGGACACGCATCGGCAATCAGCGAAGTCAGGTCCTTCGTACGGTAACGCAACAACGGCATGCCCTCTTTGGTCAATGTGGTAAATACCAGTTCTCCCTGTGTGCCGTATGGAAGAGATTCCAGGGTAACCGGATCGATAATTTCCGGATAGAAATGGTCTTCGTTGATGTGAGAGCCATATTGCTCCTGACATTCGTAAGATACACCCGGACCCATAATCTCACTTAACCCATAAATATTGTATCCTTTCAAGCCCAAACGGTTCTGTATTTCCTGACGCATGTTTTCGGTCCAAGGCTCAGCTCCGAACGCACCGATACGCAGTCCTAATTCCTCTTTCCGGATACCCATCTTTTCTACCACCTCTGCCAGATACAAGGCATACGAAGGGGTACAGGCAATACCCGTAATGTGTAAATCGCGAATCAAACGTACATGCTTTTCCGTATTTCCTGTAGAAGCCGGAATTACGGTAGCTCCTAAGTTCTCTACTCCATAATGTGCGCCCAATCCTCCGGTAAACAATCATAGCCATAGCTTACGGAGAAGTATCGTCACGGGTCACTCCGTATGCCGACAGACAGCGTGACATCACTTCCGACCAGATGGACAAGTCGCGACGTGTATACCCCACAATCGTCGGATTACCCGTTGTACCGGAAGAAGCATGTACACGCACCACCTCTGAAGGAGGAGCCGCCATCAGTCCGTAAGGATAATTGTCACGTAAATCCTGTTTGGTAGTAAAAGGCAGTTTGGTAATATCGTCTATGCTCCGGATATCATCTGGAGTCAGGTCCATTTCCTGCATTTTATGACGATAGAAAGGTACATTATGGTATACATACTGCACCAGTTTGCATAAGCGTTTTCCTTGCAGCTCGCGCATCTGTTCGCGCGGCATACATTCTTTGTTCGGATTCCAAATCATAAGCTGTGTTTTTCTTTATTTCAGTAGTAGTTTTGTGATTTCTTATTTCAGCGGATGGTCTTCCTGAAACGCTTTCATACGTTCCTCCAGCACCGGATAAAGTTCTTCACGCATGCGCGACGTACAGGCTCTCACTCCTTGCTGTTCACTTCCAGTGGTAGACAAGGAAATACTGCTCACGCCATACATCATCAATTCACGCAGCAATTCGCCTCCTGTCAGTCCGGGGTATCCCAAGGTAAAGAAGAAACCATCGCCCACCTGCTGAGTGACATCCTTATCATACACAATCGAGAAACCGTGGTCAGTAAAAATCTGCTTCATCCGGCGTGCCCGACGTTCATACTCGCGCACATCTTCTACGAAGTTGATTTCTCCTGAAATGGATTTCTCCAACATTTCGGCCATGGCATACTGAGTAGTAGCCGTGCAACCGGAGGTAATCATATACATGATAGAAGCAATGAAAGTCGGCCCGAATACACCTGAGTCTTCATAACGGGTTGCCAGTGCCGGATACTGCGTATCAAACAATTTATCGGACACGCAGGCTAAAGCTATACGCTGGCCGGCATAGCTGAAAATCTTGGATGCCGACAACATCAGAATATAATTATCGGTATAACGTGCGACCGTAGGTACAAAAGGTGGCTGGTAAGGACGGCCGAACGCATGACGGAAGTCCATGCAGAAATAAGCCTGGTCTTCCAGCACAATCACATCGTACTGCGTAGCCAATTCTCCGATAATCTTCAACTCACTTTCTTCCAGACAAATCCATGCCGGATTATTAGGGTTAGAATATACCACAGCGGCAATATCTCCCTTCGACAGGAAACTTTCCAGTTTGGCACGCAGCGGTTCACCACGGAAATCATGAATGTCGAACAACTCCCACTCAATACCCAAAATGCGCAACTGAGATTTTTGTATCGGGAAACCCGGATCAATGAACAAGACCTTGTTCTTTCCCGGAATTCGCTGGGTACAAGTGATAAAAGCACCGAAAGAAGCTGCCACAGAACCGGTAGTGGGCAGACATGCCCGCGGAGAAATATCAATATCGATAAAGGCTTTCACGAAACGTGAAGCTGCCTGCTTCAGTTCTGCCACTCCGGCAGCTGCCGGATATTGCGAACCAACTCCTCTATCGAGGGCTTTCTTCTCTGCCTCAATACCTATTTTATTGGCCGGAAGACCGGGAGACCCCTGGTCCATCCGGATAAAAGGAATACCTGTCAGTTCTTCTAGGCGGGAAGCTACCAGCAACACATCCCCTATGGTGGCATTGGCCAAGTCGGCCACTTTCATTTCCTTCGCTACGGAATTTACCAGCTCTTCACTAAACACGCGACTCATAGGCACTCAGAATTTCAACTGTTTGACATATTCATGACCTATATCGAAGGCATGATAGTTCATCTGCACCACTTCTTCGCCTTTTGATGCAAAAATACGGCCTACACTTTCGCGCAGGACTTCTGCATCCAGGATTTTCAGGAAAGGAGCGGCAGCCCCTAACAGAATAACATTGGCCGACTTAGGCATGTGGTTTTCTTTCGCCAGATTTTCCACATCCAGCACCACCACATGAGGCTGTGACTTCAATTCCTGCATCAGCTTTTCTTCGTCCGGATAGTTCGGAATGTTTTTAAAAGGAGCAGCCGAAGTGATAATCCATCCGTCTTTCGACAGATACGGCAGGTAGCGCAAAGCTTCCATCGGCTCCAGTGAGATAATCATATCCGCCGTTCCCAAGGCAATCAGGTCGGAAGCAATCGGGGCATCCGACAAGCGAAGGTTAGACTGCACATCCCCTCCGCGCTGACTCATTCCATGTACTTCGGCCTGTTTCAAGTTCAACCCTAAATGAAGAGCTGCTTCTCCGATAATCGTAGCGATGGACAAGATTCCCTGTCCGCCAACTCCTGAAAGTATAATATCTGTTTTCATTGTTTCTGTGCTTTTTGCTGTTTCAGTTTCCGGTTTAAAGTCTGCATACATTCCCTACGCGGAATAATGACAGATACACCGTTGTATTCTATTTCCTCACGAATAACACGGGTAATTTCTTCCATGTTCTTAGGAAGCGGCACAACTACCCGTACGTGCTCCGGTTCTACTCCCAAGCCCAGACAAATGGCTTCGAACTTATTGGTTCCGGCTGAATCCTGGCCACCAGTCATAGCGGTAGTCAGGTTATCAGAAATCACCACCGTGATATTGGACTTGTCATTCACGGCATCCAGCAGACCTGTCATTCCAGAGTGAGTAAATGTGGAGTCGCCAATCACTGCAATAGACGGGAACAAGCCTGCATCCGCAGCCCCCTTGGCCATGGTAATGGAAGCTCCCATATCCACGCAACTGCTCAATGTACGGAACGGAGGAAGTGCGCCCAGTGTATAGCAACCGATGTCACCGAAAATCTTGGCATCCGGATATTCGGCAGCTACTTTATTCAAGGCATCATATACATCACGGTGTCCACAACCCTTACACAAAGCAGGAGGACGAGGAACTACATTCTGAGCGGCAGCATAAACCTGTTCGCAAGAAAGTCCCAAAGCCTGACGCACATTATCCGGCGTCAGTTCTCCCGTACGAGGCAATTCACCACTTAAACGACCTTTCACCACATATTTAGAAGGAAGAATACCTTTCAGCTGTTCTTCAACAAAAGGCTGTCCGTCTTCTACTACCAGAATCTCTTTGCAAGAGTCGGCCAGACGGGTCAAGGTTTCCACCGGTAAAGGATACTGTGAAATCTTCAGCAAAGGATACGGACATCCATCCGGATAGGTTTCCATCACGTAATTGTAACCAATTCCACAAGCCACGATTCCCTTCTCAGCCATACCTTCCTGACCTGCCAACCGATTAAATGCAGACTGTTCAGCCTCATCACGCAACTTTTCTTGAGTAGCGATGGCTTCCACATACCGGCGGCGGGCATTACCGGGCAAGAGTACCCAATCAGAAGGAACCGACGGACGCCCCGTGCAAGTCACTTCCTTTCCTGATTCCTGCACTTCGACTGCCGCACGAGAGTGTGCCATGCGGGTAGTAATGCGCATCAGTACCGGCGTACGCATTTGTTCCGAAAGGTCGTATGCATACGACATCATGTCGTAAGCTTCCTGCTGGGAAGACGGTTCCAGAATCGGAATCAGGGCAAACTTGCCGTAAAAACGGGAATCCTGCTCATTCTGAGAAGAATGCATAGACGGGTCATCGGCAGCCAGTACCACTACCCCTCCGTTCACGCCTGTAATGGCAGAATTGACAAATGCGTCTGCACATACGTTCATTCCCACGTGTTTCATGCAGACCAAGGCGCGTTTTCCTACATAAGAAACACCCAATGCAGCCTCCATGGCTGTTTTTTACATCGGTGCACCAGCTGCTGTTGCAAACCGCGTCTTTTGCTATAGGAGAGTTTTGAATATATTCCGTAATTTCAGTAGAGGGAGTTCCCGGAT
>ENA-OQHF01001492-OQHF01001492.1-human-gut-metagenome-genome-assembly--contig:-NODE-1492-length-12806-cov-3.641454_pt1 | contig 12806 bp, 11 predicted proteins | sample MGYA00242559_ERZ504709 | MGnify/ENA primary metagenome ERZ504709 (study PRJEB26092, sample SAMD00036203) | human gut metagenome | host: Homo sapiens | study: EMG produced TPA metagenomics assembly of... | reverse complement strand
CCAGTTGGATGCCGGTCCACTTGTTATCTGCGCGTTGCGCCGTCGGGCCAGTCGATTCCAGGATCGGGCGAATGCAATACGTTCTCGTAAATGTCGTTGCGCACGTAAATTTCGCAGGCGCTTCCGACCATGTGCTTTTCCAAGGTGTCTTGGTTTCGGCGATTTTGATTTTCGTGTAATGGTTTCTGTCGTAACCAAGGTCGGAGAAGAAAAATGGCTGATACAGAGTGTCGTAGAATTCGGGCTCGCCCCACGATTTCCATGTTTCGATGTCTTTCTTTCCCGCATAGGGGTCAACGCACCATTCCCACGACGAATAGCTTCGTCCCTTGTATGCATTGGCAAGAAGCGTATGGTCGAAATAAGGGGCTGAATCGATAAGGGCGCTGCCGTACCAAGAAGTGTAGTCGATGCAGTCGGTGCCGCCGCAATATCCGCCTTTGTCGATGATTTTGTTGATTTCTGGATTGGAAGCGGTGTCGTTCTTGCTGACGCGTGTCCAGCCTGCCATCCAACGGTATTGCTCCAAATGGTTGGTTTTGATAAAAGACGCTACCGCCCGGGAAGACGAATGGTCGTACCGAATATCGCAAATACTGGCGCTTGCCGTCCAATACACGCTGACAAGCATGAAGATAAGACCGAGGATTTTGAAGAAACGGAGATACCGTTCCGTTTTCTTCGGTCCAAGAAGAGTCATAACACGGTTGTTGAGATTACGGATCCACTGAGGCCAATCGTTGGAATTGATTTTTTCGATATCGCAATCGATGGCGAGAATGGCGATGAAGAATCCCAAGATGATTCCCGCATGATGCATGGAAAGATGCGCGGTGAACGCAACGCTTATACCCAAGTATGTGGTGAGCAGCAATGATGCGGTTTTCCGGCGTAGACAAATCTGAATAAGAAAACACCACATCAGGCATGACATTACGCACGGCATAAACAGCTCGCTTGGCGTGAGAGCGATGAACTGCATATTGCCATCCGACAGGGTTGAAGTGAACAACGTCTCGGAAGGCATTACCAGCCAGGTGTTGAATACGGAAACCCATGCGGGTGATGTTGTTGCAGTGCCATGTATGTCAAAGTCACCGTGGTATGTGCCGGGTGCGGGGAGTACGTTGAGGAGCAGTATGATGGCGAATACCAGTAGCAGAACAAGTCCCGCGAAACGCTGCTTGTTTTTTATAAGCGAGCGTTCGCCGCAGAGAAATTGAATCGTCCAATTCAAGGCAAGCATGCCGGCGATTGCCAATCCGTAAGAGCTCGTGGCGCATAGCAGCATCATGCTGAGTATGACTGGCCATGGCTTGGTGTTGCGGTTGTTCCAATTGATGGCTATGAGCAGCATTGCGGCGATCATAAGCGCATATGGTCTGGAAGTTACGCCATACTGGTAGCAAAGAAAATAGGAAAATGGCAGTATTACCTTTAGTAATTCTGGTAGTTTCGTTTTGAATTCCAAAAGCCAGATCATCAGCGCGGCGCACATAAGATTGAGGGATTTCAATCCTATTTCGTAAGGCATGCCAAGTTTGGCGGGAATGGCAAGCAGCATCCACCAAAGAGGTGGGTGTCCTTCGTAATGGGTGCGTACGGTAAGCAGTTCCTTCCATGAGCAATCACGTGCGATCAGCCAAGCTTGCGCCTCATCAAACCATGGTTCGTGAAAACACGACACGGTGACGGTCACTGTCACGTAGGCGATGAAGACAATGCAGTGCAGCCGTTGTTCGGCGAACCAGGTGAAGAGTCTTTTTCGAAGGTTCGTCGCGCGGTTCGCCGAAACGTCGGGCTGGATGATGGTTGGTGTTTCTGCTGTGTTGCTCATGATAGGTGTAAAGATGGTGTATGGGTACGGCGAGGTTAGAAGGAGGAGCGGGCGCCGCAGAGTTTTTCGAATTCCTCGAGGACCTGCACCTTGGCAAGAGCGTCTTCGAAGGTGATGACGCCCTTGTTGACGAGTCTCGCCAGATCTTGGTCAAGCGTATGCATGCCTTCCTTTTCGCCGGATTGCAGCACGGTACGAATCTGATGCGCCTTGCCTCCGCGAATCAACGCGGCCACGGCCGGAGTGTTGATCATCACTTCGGTGGCAGGAGCGCGGCCATGCCCGCTGGCACGTGGAATCAGGGTTTGCACGACCACCGCGCGCAGAGTGGAGGCCACCTGCACGCGAATCTGCTGCTGCTGATTTTCCGGGTACACGTCGATCAGACGGTCCACGGTCGAACCGGCGTCCTGCGTGTGCAGGGTGGCGAACACCAAGTGGCCGGTTTCCACGGCGGTCAACGCGGTGGAAATGGTTTCGAGGTCTCGAAGCTCGCCCACTTCGATAATGTCGGGATCTTCACGAAGCGCGCGTTTAAGCGCTTCCGCGAAACTTTGGTGTCGGTTCCCACTTCACGCTGGCTCATCACGCAACGCTTGTGTTGATGCACGAATTCGATCGGGTCTTCAATGGTGATGATATGGTCGGCGCGTTCGGCATTCGCTCTGTCGACAATCGCGGCGAGCGTGGTGGATTTGCCGGAGCCGGTCGGACCGCATACGAGCACGAGTCCACGCGGCAGTAACGCCAGATCGGCGATATGCGGGTCGAGACCAAGCTCCTGCGCGGTTTTGATTTCCGTGGGAATGGTTCGTAATGCCGCGCACACGCCCAAACGGTCGCGGTATACGTTGACGCGGAATCGCAGCAGATCGCCGATGGAGAATGAAATATCAAGTTCCAAATCGTCTTGAACCGTCCATCTCCAGCTCGTTGGTCATCACTTTGAGGCTTCATACGTGCGGTCCTTGTTCCACACCGCTCAGCCCTTTGGCGGGGCGCAGCTTGCCATCCACGCGCAGCATTGGCGGGTCGTTGATTACCAAGTGCAAATCGGACGCATTGAGCTTAACCAGCTGGCGGATGGCCGACACGAATTCGTCGTCCGCGTCCGGATGTTCGGTGCGCAGCGTCTGTTCGACCTGCTCGGCCTTGATCTTACGTTCTTCCGGAACGGCATCCTCGTCGGCGTCGTTGGTTTCAGGCACTACGAAATCCGCGAATGGCCTGGTCTGCGGCTGGGGCTGACACATCTGCTGTTGCTGTGGCTGCGGCCTTTGGAAAGCTGCGTCCTGCGGAATGTGAGTGATGGTCGGAGGCATCTGCTGCGCTGCGGTTTCGGCGATGTCGGTCTGTCGCTTAGCGAATGGTGTGGCACCCGGTACGAAGGACGGTGGATTGCTGTCGATCTGCTGGATCGGCCCATGCTCCTCATATGCGGGATTTTGCTGGGTCGCGTCAGTGTCCTCATCAAACTGCAGGCTGCCGGTACCGACTGGTTGACGGTCGATTGTTGTTGGAAAAACATGCGCTTCCTGCGATTGTTGTATGGCTTGCGTAGTCTGTTGTTGAGCAACAGACTGTTCGGATGGTTGAGACTGTGAAACTGGCTGCGGGTCGGGAATTTGCACATCCTGCTGGCTTACAGTCGGCATTGAATTAAGCGAAGCGAAAATGCCCTTAAGGCTTTCATCATCTGCCTGAATCGCATTGTCGGAAGACCAATGACGTCCCTTGCGGGGATCCTCATTGAACGATGGAGTGTTGTTGGGAATGGTCACGCCTTTGAGACCGGAAAGATATCCGCCATTGTTCCACGTTTGCTCGATGGTCATCATTGTCCTTTTAATAGGTGGGTTGCTGTCTGAAAATGTCGGTCGTGCCGGCGCTTCGACGCGCCGATGCAACCGAACGTTTTATAGGTGTTTTATAAGTGCGGAGAGGTGCATAGGTGCATGTAACGTCAGGTGGAACCTACACCGTCACGCGAAGCACTTCCTCCACGGAGGTAATGCCTTGAAGCGCCTTCTGCCAACCGTCCTTACGAAGTGTGGTCATGCCTTGCTCCTTCGCCGCCTTGTCAATATCAATCGACGTGGCGCCACGGGCTATAAGATCCTCCATTGTTGAATCCACGCCCATGACCTGCTGGATGGCCACACGGCCGCTATAGCCGGTGTTGGCGCATTCTCGGCATCCTACCGGACGCCATATCGTCGGAAGAGGGGTATCTGGCATGTGTGGAACACCCAACGTCCGAAGCTCCGCCTCGGTGGCAGTATCCTGACGCTTGCACTTCTTGCACAGGCGGCGAGCCAGTCGCTGAGCCATCACCGCAGCAAGCGACGAGCTCAATAGGAACGGCTCCACACCCATTTCCGTCAAACGTGTCACTGCGCTTGGCGCATCATTGGTGTGCAGGGTGGAAAGCACCAAATGGCCGGTCAACGAAGCCTCAATAGCAATGTTGGCGGTCTCCTGATCTCGAATCTCGCCGATGAGCACCACATCAGGGTCTGCACGAAGGATCGAACGCAGAGCCGCGGCGAACGTCATACCGGCCTTGTTGTTCACCTGAACCTGATTGATGCCTCTCATACGGAATTCCACCGGGTCCTCAACCGTAATGATGTTGATTTCCGGCTTCGCCACATCGCCCAACGTGGCATACAACGTGGTCGACTTACCCGAACCGGTAGGACCGGTGACCAACACCAGACCATACGGACGGTTGTACGCCTTGGAGAACACGTCGAAATTCCGCTGGCTGAAATTCAAATCCTCCACCTTGAGATTGCCCGAAGGCGTGCTCAGGATTCGCATAACAATCTTCTCGCCCCATACCGTCGGCAGTGCGGCCACACGAAGATCCACCTTCTGACCATTGTGCTTGACGGTGATACGACCATCCTGCGGCTTACGGCGCTCGCCGATATCCATATCGGACATGACCTTGATGCGGCTGATCACACCTTGGGTCATGGCTTTCGGCGCCTTTTGGAACACGTGCAGCACACCGTCGATACGGTAGCGCACGAGCAGACCGTCTTCCTGCGGTTCGATGTGGATATCGGAGCAGTGGTCGTCGATGGCCTGGTTGATAAGTAGACTGACGAAGCGTGCCACGGGGGAAGCGTCCTCGCCGCTGTCGGATTCGAGGTCGACTTCCTTTTTCGCGGTTGCGGCGATTTCGTGGGAAAGCTCAGTCAATTCCGCGTTGGCGCGCAGATAGCGATTGATGGCATCCTTCACTTGGGATGGCATGGCCACCATGGGAATGACCGGCATGCCGGTGCTGGCGGACACGTCGTCGATGGCGGCGAAGTTTTTCGGGTTGGCCATGGCCACGGTGATGCGTCCGTTGACAATGGACAATGGCAGCAGCTGGTTGCGACGGCACAGGTCGTCCGGCACCATGCTGATGACTTCTTTGTCTACTTGGTATTCGTTGAGGTCTACGAACGGTAGGCTCATGCCTTGAGCTAGCGCCATGGCATATTCGCGTTCGGTGTTTTCGTCCATGCCTTCGGTGGATGTGGGCATGGCGGGAAAGTCGCTAGTGGCGTCGCTGGGTGCAGCGGCATGGCGTGGCTGGCTCGGCGTGAAAATCTGGTTGATTTCTCCTGTGACCGGGGAATTCAAATCCATGCGCTGTGAGAAATCGCTCGGCGTGTCGTCGTTTCGATTGCGCTTGAGGAAAGGGAAACGGTTTCCCGAACCGGCGTCGCTCATAATGACCTCCTGGACCATGCGCCGGAACGCACGGTATGACTTATGGCCCTTTGCGAACACAGGTGTTTGCGGGCCTGAGAATGTTCAGTTGTTCATGGTCATGTGAGCTAACGATTGCAGTGTTGTGCACTACTACTCGCATAGTTAGCGGCTTTGTGACTGAAACGCCAATTGTCATGTGGTGTTTGGAAGGGTGTGAAAACGTTGGCAGGGAATCGTGATACAGTACAGATATTCATGCACCGCCTTTTCTGCGGTGATTTTTCCTGTTGCCTCCGATGATGGGGTGATACTGCATGAAGGAGCTGCTCATGGAGCACAGCTGGCGTAGGGCGGTAAATGATGCCGCGACAGGGCTTGCAATACATAACGTCAAACGATTGCCGAAACGTGGCGAGTCGGGTTTCACATTGGTTGAGGTATTGGTGGCGATTGTGGTGCTGAGCATCACAGGTCTTGCCGCCGCACAGTTCGCGATTACTGCGATTCGTACTTCTTATGCCCAGCAGCAGCGTTCAGCAGCCATTGCTTTGGGTAGTGATGGTATCGAACGCATGCGCGCACAGATAGCGGATCATACTTCTGCGCCATCCTCCTATTACACGGATTTGCTGCCTGGCATGGGTGTGGATGATGTGAAGAAAGCACATGCGAATCTCACGGCAGTGGGGGCCATCACCTCACAATTCTCGGATTTGGAGGCTACGGCCACTCCGGATGCCGATACGAGCAAGTACATTCAGCCGGTGCGCACTACCACGGGCAAAGACGCCAAACATACTACATATACGGTGAACACCGTGATTGAGAAGTGCTATCGGGAAAGCGGCACCATGGATTGTAGAACCGCTTCGGAACTGGGTATTGACGGGCATGCGTCCATTAGCGGTCTTGACGGTACTCCTGACGCCTCGCTGCGATCCAGCATCCTGAGTCAGGACAACATTCCTACTAAGGGATTCACCTTTATGGCGAAAACGTATATGCCGATGGTACGCGTGGTGGTAGGCGTCACCTGGTCGGACAATATTGGCGCAGACAAAACGGCCGTGTATACCACCAATGAACTGCTGAATGTGATCGGGGCCTGAAGGAGCGGGACGGCTTATGGAAGAGAAGAACTCTGGATTCAGTCTGAATCGCCGATTATTACGTGCGCTCCGTAGGCGTGCTCGTGGTGAAGGCGGCGTTACCCTGGTGGAGATGATGGTTTCATTGTTTATTTTTGCCATTGTTTCCACCATGTTCACGGTGTCGATCGTACAATATTTGCATTCCACCACAGCCGATGCTATCCGCACCAGATCGGCTACGGAAATAGCTACATCGGTGCAGGCTCTGGACCGATATGTTCGCAATGCCGAAGGTGTGGAAGAGGCTGCCAGCGGTGACAGGTTGACTTTGGTGACCACTGATGCCGATGGGATTCGGCAATGCGCTGTGATTGAGTACACAGAGGCCACGTGGTCCGGCGGGCGAGTTGATGATTATGGTTCCGTCGTGGTAAAAACCAGACCATATGCAACCGGTGCGGGGGGAGCGTGGAGCGAGCATGCGGTGTTGACGGCGGTGATGAACAACAGTACCGCTTCAACGTCCGATGATTCGCTGTTCAAAAACAAACTGTTCAGCATGGATGGCGGTACGCGCGTGGTGCGGTATTCGCCGGTGACGGGTTCGTATGTGGGTGGCAAGCCGGTCACCTCGAACACATTGACATCGTTTACAGCTCGCAATGTGGGTTCGAGTGCTTCGGTCGACTTCAGTCAATGTCGTTGAATGACGGTGTCTGTAAGGGCTCTCCCTTGTGGGGGAGCCCTTTTTCTATACTTCCAAATACCCCCGACGCGCCCGGGGGGAAATGGTTTTTTGATGAATTTTCGTCAAAACATGCTGAAAATATTTTCTGAAACACTATTGAAAATATAACTATTCCGGGGCAAACGTTTCAGACGAAGAGATACACCGGTAGACCGACGGACTCAACGCATGTTACGGAATCGGACGGTGGTGATTGTGTGAAGAGGGGTTATGCAATCGTATTGAAAGAGTTTGATTCGGGGTTGTGATGAAAACGGTGGATGAAACATCATTGGTGCGATTGATGCACTGCATCTGGTACTGCAAACGATGTCAATACGACTACGCTGAGAGTTGTTGGTTATGTGAGCCAGCCACCCCCACAAGGGGAAATAACGCAAAGAAGAATCGCTGTGGACCATCCGAAGTTGGACGGTCCCACGGTATGTCCTTCCAATTGGAAAGAAGGGTTCATTATGAAGAGCGTACGCAATGCGCTGAATCGCCGCGCCAAGGGCGAGAAGGGCTTCACCCTCGTCGAACTGCTCGTGGTCGTCATCATCATCGGCATCCTGTCCGCCGTGGCAGTCCCGATCTACCTGAACCAGCGCAAGGCCGCGTGGAACTCCACCATCCAGTCCGACGTCAAGAACGCCAGCCTCGTGGTCGAAACCGCCATGACCGCCAACAACGGGAAGTTCGACAATGGTTGGGCGGGCACCTATTCGCCCGGTAAGGCAAAGTTGGGAACTTCCGATCAGGAAATTACGGTTTCCAAGGATGTCACGATTGTCATCGCAAAGGGCGCTGACTCGAATAACTACACCATCACCGGTACGGATAGCAATAGCGGCACCAAGCAGTACACGTATGACTCCGCTAATGGCGCGATTTCTGAATCAGCCAAGGCAGCTGCTCCTGCTAAGCCGTGAGGCATATCGCTAATTGCCTGAATTGAATGTCGGGGACATCGTCCGTCCCCGACATTCGCATATCAATCGCACGTCACCATTCATCATCGATATTCATTCGGGGGAACCATGGCCGGCAATGACGCACAAGTGCAATTCCAACAGAACGGCGGCACGCGCAAATGGCGCTACCAGGGCGTCTCATTCGACGGCCAGCGTAAAGAGAAAGGCGTGGTCGAAGCGCAGACGCGCGACCAGGCCATCGAGCGCATCAAAAAACTTGGACTGTATCCGACCGACCTGACCGACACGGCCGCCGGCACCGGTCTCAATACTGAAATCAACATCAAGGCGTTCGAGAAATATCCAAGCAAAAAAGACTTCGCCGTAACGGCACGGCAGCTCGCCACCATGGTGGCGGCTGGCGTCTCGCTGATCCGAGCCTTGAACATCGTCACCGAACAAATCGAGAACGTGAAACTCCGTAAGGCGGTGCAGGCCTGCGTGGCGCAAGTGGAAGGCGGCTCGTCCTTCTCCGAAGCCATGTCGGCGGATCCCGATTCCCTGTTCCCGCCGATCATGGTCAACATGGTTCGTGCCGGCGAGACCGGCGGCTTCCTAGACAAATCGCTGCTCACCGTGGCGGACAGCTTCGAAGCGGATGTGAGGCTCCAAGGGCAGATCAAAAGTGCCATGGCCTATCCTATCGTGGTGTTGGGCATCGCCCTGATCTTGGTGATGGTGATGCTGCTCACCATCGTGCCGATGTTCGCCAGCATGTACGATTCCATGAATGCCCAGTTGCCGTTCGTGACCCAGATCCTGGTGGACCTCGGCAAAGTGATGCCCTACGTGCTTCCGGTGCTGATTGTGGCCGTCGTGGCGCTGGCCATGTTCTGGAAGCGCAACCGTAACAAAGACATCATCCGCACCTGGTGGGATCCGTTCACGCTCAAGGCACCGGTGTTCGGCAAGCTGGACACCAACGTGGCCCTGGCCCGCTTTTGCAATAATTTCTCTTCCATGCTCGCTTCTGGTGTGCCGATTCTCCAGGCACTTGATATCGTCGGATCGACGTCGGGCAACTATGTGATTGATTCGTCTTCGAAGCGTGTGGGCCGTTTGGTGGAACGTGGCTACCGTCTGGCCGACAGCATGAGCACCGAAAAGATCTTCCCGAACATGCTGGTGCAGATGGTGGCCATTGGCGAGGACTCCGGCGCCATCGACAAAATGCTGTCCAGCGCGGGCCGAGCGTATGACGAAGAGGCCCAATCCATGGCCAAACAGCTCACCTCGTTGCTGGAACCGCTGATGATTCTGTTCCTCGGCGTGGTGGTTGGCTTCATGGTGGTGGCATTGTATATGCCGATGTTCTCCATGTTCGACGCCATCAATGGTCAGGCCTGATCTGATATCCGAGTACCCGAGCGAAACATACCTTTATATATAGGAGCAAGCATGAAGCAGAACGGATTGTGGTCCAGACTCAACCGCAGGTACCGTGCGGCATTACGCGAACGCATGGGGGAGCGCGGCGCCGCCATGATGCTGGCCGTTCTGTTCGTGATGGTGGTGCTCACCACATCCGCTCTGGTCATGACTACCCTGCTTGCCCAGGCGATTCCTTACAAGAACAATAAGGAAAATTCCCAAGCCAACTATGCGGCCGAATCCGGCCTTGAAGTCGGCTTGAGCTATATCAATGAGACTCTGGCGAAGTTGCAAGGTTCTACGAGTCTTGATGATTTGCAGAAGGTGTTGCCTGCCGTTGATGCTGATATGAACGACAGTTCCAAGGATGGTGAATTTGCCAAATATGATGGCGCATCCGTGTTGTTGAATCATGTTGCTTTAAATAAGACGGTAAAAACATCGGATACGGCTTCATATACGCCGGATGACCTGTCCTATCGTGTGCGCATCAATTTCTATGACACCAATCCGGATGACGCATCGGCGGAGATGATCGGCTCTCCATCCGATCTGAAAAACCTACAGTATGCCGAAGTGGTGGCCACGGGCTTCATCAACCGGTATAAGGACGGCCGTACAGCAGGCAACACCAAAAGCCCGCAGGCCATGAAGCGTGCGGTATGCAGGATCGAAGCCAAAACGGACTCCACTACCACGAATCATTCAAGTGCCTTGGGTGTTGGCGGCCGCATGGGCATGGTTTTTAGCCGCGGCGCCCTACAACAGGCTCGATTCGTCAGTTTGTATGGGTACCCGTGGATTATGATGGCGTGTCCATCGGATCCGATCCAACCGGCGAAGTTAAATTCTCCGGCACGGTGGATTCCGGACGCACCAATACCAGCCAGCTGTCCGATGGCACTGCGACGTTGAATCCAGTGAACCGCACCTGCATGCTGGCCACCACCATTCCGGTTACCAACGAGAAGAAAAGCATTGCCGAGAACCTCGATTTAAGCAAATCGCCTCAAGCCGGTTCTGGGCTGGTGGTACTGCCCGCCGCATACAACGCGGGAGGTGACACTTACCAATATACTGAGGAATGCCGTGCTGACGGTGCGTACTCCTCATTGAACACGTGGGTGTACTACAAGGACAATTCCATCCGTCTGGCCTCGAATATGGGATTGTGCGTCACCGGTGTGAGTATCGATGACACCGACGGCAAGACTCCGACCACCTTGCAGCCATGCGGCACATCATACGGAGTCCACTTCCAGGGCGATTATTATACGAATCCGAATAAGGTTGCGCAGCAGACGGAGAAGAACGACCCGAACAGTCTGCTCAACAAATACCAGAAATGGAACTTCTACAACGGGTTCATCAACGCCGGATACTGGAACGAGCTGACGGGCGATGTCAGTGCGCAAGCAGCGTCATATGATTCCGCTCTGCCTGAAAGCAAGGGATATGCCGTAGCCGGCGTGCAGAGCGGCAAAAAGACCAAGTTCCAGCGTCTGGAAGTCACCCATTACGGCGGTAGCCCACAAGACAGTGGCGATCCACATTTCGCGGGCGGCAATATCAAAGCCACCCCCTACAGTCAGGCGTATATGGTGTCGCAATGGACCTATAACTTCAGCGATTCCTACTTTTCGAACGGTGCCGACATGCAGGATGCCACCGCATCCTTCAGCCAAGCAGGCGAAGCGGGATACGGCACCAATCAGATGGTGAACTCCGCATCCGGATTCTGCATGGTGATGGACGGCAACGACGTATACGCCGACACCTGCGACGTGCATAGTGCGGACTTCGACGCGAAATGCTACCAGAAGACGATCATAGGGCAAGGCAGCGATTTCATCTCGACCTCTCACTGTTCGGCCGCCGACAAGGAGAACTTCAACTTCACATCCGACCGCGTCTCCTATACCGAAGATGCCAGCGCCGATGGCACTGGCATCGACACCACCATAGCCCTGCACGACACCAACGGCAACGCGAAGTACCTGCATGTTTCCGGCAGTAAGGTGTCGTTGACCGACAATCCAAGTGACGCCACAAAGTTCCGCCGATACAACGAGCACAACACCTCGAAAGCGGTGAGTTACGGCGGCAAGACGCAGTATCCATGGGCTGGCACTTTCCAAACCAGCGAAGGCATGTGCCTGACGGAAATCTATCCGGGAGACTATGTGGAAAGCAATGGGAAGAAAGACCGTCAATACAATCGCTCAGACGGTCATTCCATGCTGAAAATGGTTTCATGCGGAACCGATCGTGACGTGCGTGGGCGACTGGTGAAATCGCAGGCATGGAACGCTTCAGTGAATTATGGTGATGCCGGATCGGCCGGTAGCATTACTTGGACAACGACAACGACCACCGTATCTATCCCTACCAGTACCTATTTCTCAGCGGTTGTGGACTCCACCGTCACATCCAGAAAGTGGTGAACGGCATGGATATAGTGAATGATGTTCCTACCGTGGTGATACTGCTGGTGGCCTCGCTGATCATCGGCTGTATCTTCGGATCTTTCCTGAATGTAGTGATATGGCGCGTGCCGAACCACATAAGCATCACCAATCCGAAACGTAGCTTTTGTCCGAAATGCGAATCGCCAATCGCTTGGTATGACAATATTCCCATCTTTTCCTGGTTGGCACTCGGCGCGAAATGCCGACACTGCAAAGAACCGATTGCCGCACGATATCCGCTGGTCGAATCGCTTGGCGGACTGTCCTTCCTGCCGTAACCGCAGGTGGACTGTTCGCGCATACCCGTTATGGGCACTACCCGTGCTGTACGTGTTCGCATGCGTGTCCATCGTCATAGCGTTCATCGACTTGGACCACCATCTCATCCTCAACGTAGTTGCTACTGCCGACGCTTATCGCAACGGTGTTGCTGCTGGTTGTGGCATCGTTTGGCATAGGGGAGTGGAATCGTCTTGGTCGCGGAGCGCTCTGCGCGCTGATTCTCTTCGTGTTCTATTTCGTACTCTCACTCATCTGGAAAGGTGGCATGGGAGACGGCGACATCAAACTCGCGTTCATTCTCGGATTGCTGCTTGGCTGGCTTTGGCTGGCCGCAATTCATCA
>ENA-OQHF01001490-OQHF01001490.1-human-gut-metagenome-genome-assembly--contig:-NODE-1490-length-12816-cov-3.157065_pt1 | contig 12816 bp, 14 predicted proteins | sample MGYA00242559_ERZ504709 | MGnify/ENA primary metagenome ERZ504709 (study PRJEB26092, sample SAMD00036203) | human gut metagenome | host: Homo sapiens | study: EMG produced TPA metagenomics assembly of... | reverse complement strand
GACGAAAGCATGAAGGTATACACTGCCCTGAAGGATAACGATCTTGTGGATGCAAGACTGAAGCTCTCATGGATCGTTGGGCGTGATACAAAAGAACTTGATGCTGCAGAGGTGACTAAGGGTGCAGTAGAAACCGTTGCGGAAAATACTGCCGACGGCATCATCGCTCCGATGTTCTATATGTTTATCGGCGGCGCTCCGCTGGCCTTTTTATACAAGGGCATCAATACTATGGATTCCATGGTTGGTTATAAAAATGACACGTATCTTTATTTTGGACGCTGTGCTGCCAAGCTGGATGATTTGGCCAATCTGATTCCCGCGCGTATTACCGGTCTGGTAATGATTGTGGCATCTTATTTCCTTAATCTTGATGCCAAGAGAGCGTGGAAAACATTCTGGCGCGACCGCTATCATCATCTCAGTCCTAATTCCGCAATGACGGAATCAGTTACGGCCGGTGCCTTGAACATCCAGCTCGGCGGCGATCATTTTTATTTCGGTAAACTCGTCCACAAGGAAACCATCGGCGATGACATCCGCCCGGTGTGCCCCGAGGATATAGTTACCACCAACAATTTACTGTATATGACGGCTGTTCTCAGCCTGTTGCTGTTTTCCTTGATTTTTTTTGGTGAACAGTCTTATCTTAAAATGAAGCAGGTAGAAGATGATGTATAAATTACGAACACGGCGGAGATATCTATACGGAAAAGCTGACCAAGGATGGTCGCCCCTTTGTAGATTATTCTGCCAATATCAATCCTCTTGGCCTGCCGCTTGGTATAAAGCAGGCCGTTCAACAGGCTTTAAAGCTTTGTATCAACTATCCTGATCCCTTCTGCCGCGAGCTGGCAGAGGTGACCGCAAGCTATCTGCAGCTGCCGCAGGAGTATATTTTCTTCGGTAACGGTGCGGCCGATGTGCTGTTCCGTCTGGCGCTGGCCTTGAAGCCCGGACGAGCACTTTTATTGGCACCTACCTTTGCCGATTACCGCATAAAATAGTTCTGTACAGCGCCTGCCGAAACGGTGGGCGCTGTATTTGTGCGGGGTGCACGGAACTGAATACGGTTCGTGTGCAATAAACTGCATTTCGTGCGCAATCCATCGAAAACAGTGCGATAAATATGTTATACTCAACAACGCAAAATTTGCCAAAAGACGTTACTTTTGGACATTCCAGGAGGATATCGATACATGACCCGTTCCCAGATGATCGAAACCGTGGCACGCAAGACCGGCTTTACCGAAGCTCAGGTCGAGACCACGATGGATGCAATGTTTGACCAGATCGCGGACTGCCTGCGCGCTGACGAAAAGGTGACCATCGCCGGCTTTGGCCGCTTTGAGATGCGTCCCCGCAAGCCGAAGGCTTACACCAACCCCAAGACCAAGGTCTCCAGCCAGCTGGAGTCCACCTCCATCCCCGGCTTCAAGGCCAGCGGCCGCTTCAAGCAGAAGCTGGAAGCCGGCAAGAAGAGCGTGGAAGAGACCGCCTGATCCTGCACACTGAGAACCGTACCCGTGACCCCGGGTGCGGTTCTTTTTGTTTCTCTGCTGACAAGCGCGGCATTTCATGCTATACTTGTTGCAACGAGAAAAAACGCCACAAAGAACGGAGTTGTCCAAATGCTTTACAGCGAGTTGCAGTGCAGCGAAGCCATCCACAAGGCTGTGGAACGCATGGGCTTTGCCGAAATGACCGAGATTCAGGAAAAGACCATCCCCCTCATGCTGGCCGGGCATGATGTCATTGCCAAAGCACCCACCGGCACCGGTAAGACCTGTGCCTTCGGCATCCCGGTGGTGGAGCATATCCAGCCGGAAAACAAATATCCGCAGGCCGTTATTATGGCACCCACTCGGGAACTTGCCCAGCAGATCGCCGAGGAGCTGACCAACCTCACCTACTTTATGCCCGAGGTGCAGGTGGCCTGTGTGTACGGCGGTGCCAATATGGAAAAGCAGGCAAAGCGTCTGGCCGAGGGCTGCCAGATCGTGGTAGCCACCCCGGGACGGCTGATGGATCACTACAAGCACCACAGCATTGATATCTCCCATGTGACCCAGATCGTGCTGGACGAAGCCGACGAAATGCTGAACATGGGCTTTTATAAGGATGTGCGCCACATCATCGAGATGATGAAGGCACGCAAGGCGCTGTCTATGTTCTCCGCCACCATCAGCCGTGAGGTGACTGGATGATCAGGCTGGCCTGTACCAGCATACGCCGAGGAGATCACCGTGCAGCCCCGGGAGGAAAGCCAGCCCAAGATCACCCAGTATATGCTGGAGACCTCCGGCCGCAACAAGCTGTCGGATCTGGCACAGATCATCATTGGCGAGGGCTACAAGCGGGTGATGGTGTTCTGCGATACCAAGTTCAACACCGCCACGCTGGCAAACCAACTGGCACGGCTGGGCTTCTCGGTGGACTGCCTGCACGGCGACCTCTCCCAGAAGGAGCGCAATCAGATCATGCAGGCCTTCCGGGACGGCAAGCTGGCCATTCTGGTGGCTACGGACGTGGCCGCCCGCGGCATTGACGTCTCGGATGTGGATGCTGTCATCAACTACGATGTGCCCAGCGAGAACGAGCACTACACCCACCGCATCGGCCGCACCGGCCGCGCCAAAAAGGAGGGCGTAAGCTACCTGTTCTATGTGCCGGAGGAAAAGAAGCGTGTGCAGGAGCTGCTGCGCTTGACCCGCAATACCGACCTGTGCACCCCGGTGCACTTCGACTTCAACCACGAGCACATCGTGGTGGAGAAAAAGCGGGATAACGCCGACCGTTTCCAGATCAAGTGCTATTTTTAAAGGAAGGAGCTGCTGTACAATTTTGTGTGGCGGCTCTTTTTGCAAAAAGGCTTGACCTTCCCCTTTGTGGAAGGTGTAGAATACTCCCGTAAGGAGGGGGGCGTGACCCATGAAGATCAACGAAGTGGAAGCCGCCGTCGGCGTGACCAAAAAGAACATCCGCTTTTACGAGGAAGAGGGGCTTATCAGCCCCAGCCGGGAGCCGGGCAACGGCTACCGCAGCTACTCGCAGGCGGACGTGGAGCGCTTGCGCCGCATCAAGCTGCTGCGCAAGCTGGACGTGCCGCTGGCAGAGATCCGGGAGATGCTGGAAGGGCAGAGCACGCTGGCAGAGGGTATGAACCGCCAGCTGGAGCGCCTGAGCACCCGCCGCAAGGATCTGGAGGAAGCCATCGGCTTCTGCACGCTGCTCCGGCAGGAGCCCGGCAGCCTGGAACAACTGGATGTGGAGCAGACGCTTGCGCGCCTGACCGCACGGGAAGAACAGGGAGTGACCTTTGTGAACATTGAACGTACCGACCAAAAGACCCGCCGCATCCGGGGCGCCTGCATTGGTGCTGCCCTTTTTGTGGCTATGATGGCCTTTATAATGGCCACCATGGGCTGGGCAGTTTACACCGACCCGCAGGATGCCCCGCCGCTGCCGCTGCTGGTGGTGATGTTCGGCATTCCGGCGGGCTGCATCGTGGGCACCCTGAAGGTGCTGCTGGATCGAATCGAAGAGATCGGAAAGGGAGAAGAAGATGCTTATCGTAACTATTAACGAGATCCCGGGCAAAAAGCTGGAGGCACTGGGCGTGGTGCGTGGCAGCACAGTGCAGAGCCGCAACCTTGGCCACGACATGATGGCCGGCTTCCGCACCCTTGTGGGCGGCGAGGTGACCGACTACGCCGATATGCTCACCGAGGCCCGGCAGATCGCCACCGGCCGCATGGTAAAGGATGCTGAGGCCCTGGGGGCGGATGCCATTGTGGGCATGCCGCTATGCCTCTGCCAGCGTCATGCAGGGCGCAGCAGAGGTGCATCGCTTACGGAACGGCGGTGAAGTTCGTATGACGGCAAAAGAAAAACAGGGCTTTGGACTATACTTTCTGCTCGCCTTTGGCATGGCGTGCTGCTGCAGGTCTATGCCAGCCTGCTGCTTCTCCGGGACGGCAACGCCGCGGCCTACCAGCTGCTGCTGGCGGTGAGCATGTTCTGCCCGCTGGTGTCCGTACTGCTGGTGCAAAAGTTCTGGCTGCATCAGCCCACCGGCATCAGCTGGCGGCCCCGCCTGAAAGGCAACGGCAGGTATCTGCTGGCGGCATGGTTCGGCCCGGCGGTATTCACCGTGCTGGCAGCGGTGCTGTACTTCCGCCCCTCGCGCCGCTATGCGCATCTGCAAAAGAGTGATGGCGCGGCTTCGGCAAAAATCGAAGGATAAGACCATTCCCAAAATCGGCAAAGCAGGGCGCTTGCCTAAAAGGCAAGCGCCCTGCTTTACTTTTTTGATGGGCAGCCGTTTCTAAATCGCGGATGGGAAAGTTTTCACATCAGCTCGCGCGTGAAATCAAGCACGCACTCGCGCAGACGCAGAATTTCCTCTGGCGTGTTCTTGCTCAGGTGCATACCGATGCCGAGCTCCCGTCCCGTTTTCGGGCTGACCGGCAGTGTCTTTACGCCGTGCGTCCGCCCGCGCATCATGATCTCCGTCATCATTGTGATGCCAAGGCCCTTGCTGACCATGCGGATGACCGCTTTCATCGTCCACATGGCACGGGGCGGATATTCGGCTCACCTTTTGGGACTCAGCGCAGCGTTCACGTCGATGTCGAAGCGCCCGTAGGGCATCAGGAATTCTTTCCGTCGAATTCCTCGATGGGGAAGGTCTCTTCGCTGCCGGTGGGATAGTCCTCCGGCAGGATGGCGTACATCGCGTCGTAGTAGAGCGGTGTCCAGTCGCAGTTGATGTGGCTCTGCCGCGCGGCAAAGATGACGTCCGTGCGCCCCTCCTCGAGCAGCTCAAAGGGTTCGAGCTCGTGGTCCACCATGCGAAGATCCACGTCGGTCTCCGGACACACGCGGCGGAAGCGGTACAGAATTTCCGGCATCCAGTGCATGGCAAGGCTCGCATAAGCGGCGATTCGGATCGTCGCCGTCCGCTTTTGCGTGATGGTCTCGATCTGATTTTCGAGCTTCGCCGTCGCGCTGAGGTATTCGCGGATCGCGGGCAGCAGCGCCTCCCCGTCCTCTGTCAGCGAAATACCGCTGTGGTCGCGCCGGATGAGCTTCATGCCGATCTCGCGCTCCAGACCGTTGATGAGGTGCGTCAGCCCCGACTGTGTGTAGCCCACGACCTCAGACGCTTTGGAAAAGCTGCCGAGGTTGACGGCGGTCATCAGAATTTCAAATTTTTTGCTGTCCATATCCCCACTCCTATAAAGGGTATTTTGATTTGTAATATACCTATTATAACCGAGCGTTTCTCTTTTTCAAGTGCAGGGTGTAATATTTTCAACACAAAGGAGTTGATTATCCCATGACTACTAAAAAATTGACCTTCCGGCAGAAGATTCTCGTCGCCGGAACGCTGTTTGGAATGTTCTTCGGCGCGGGCAACCTGATCTTCCCCGTACATCTCGGCCAGATGGCCGGCCGCAACGCGGTCGTCGCCATGATCGGCTTTATCATCACGGCGGTTGGCATCCCCATCTTCGGCGTCGCCGCCATCGGCATCACGCATTCCGACGGCCTGCAGACGCTCTCGAGCAAGGTCGGCAAGGGCTACGGCATTTTCTTTACCTGCCTTCTGTACCTGACCATCGGCCCGCTCTTCGCCATCCCGAGATGCGCGACCGTTTCCTTTACCACCGGCATCACGCCCCTGCTGGGCGCGGATTCGCCGGAGTGGCTGTATCTGCTTGTCTTTTCGGCGGCGTTCTTCGCCTTCGTGCTGTTCTTCTCGCTGCGCCCCGGTAAGATCACCCTCTGGATCGGCAAGATCATCAATCCGCTCTTCCTGTTCTTCTTCGCAGTGCTGATCATCGCGGCGCTGCTCTCCCCCGGCGCAGCGATCTCCTCGGTCGAGCCGACGGAGGCCTATCAGAACGGTTCCTTCTTTCCCGCGCTCATTGAGGGCTACGGCACGATGGACGCCATCGCCGGTCTCGCCTTCGGCATCGTGGTCATCGACGTCATTCGCCGCATGGGTGTCGACAACGACGACATCATCGCCGAGGACGTGCTCTCCTCCGGTCTTCTTGCCGGTGCGCTGATGGCGCTGATCTACGTGCTGTCCATTCTGGTCGGCGCGCAGTCGAGAGGCATTTTCGAGCTGTCCGAAAATGGCGGCATCGCCCTCACGCAGATCGCGGGTCATTACCTTGGCGGCGTGGGTCAGTTTATCCTCGCCTTCACCATCACCTTTGCCTGCCTCAAGACCTCCATCGGCCTTGTCACGGCCTGCTCGGAAACGTTTGTCAAGATGACGAACGGCAAAATTTCCTACCGCACCTGGGCGATCCTCTTCACGGTGTTTTCGTTTGCCGTTTCCAACATTGGACTGAGCGCCATCATCGAGTATTCCGTCCCGATGCTCATGCTCATCTATCCCCCGGCCATTGCGCTTATCCTGCTGGCCTTTATCGGCAAGTTCTTCGCTCATGACCGTGCCGTGTATGTCGCAACGATGATCGGTACATGGGCAGCCGCTATTTTCGACTGCATGAAGACGCTGCCCGCGTCGGTGCAGACTTCGCTCCGCCTCGATGTGCCTATCGCCTTTGCGGAAAAATATCTGCCGTTGTTCGACAAGAACCTCGGCTGGCTCCTGCCTGCACTCGTCGGCTTTGTGATCGGCATGCTTATCCGCTCGAGCCGGAAGGGCGCGCTCGTCCCCCATGCCTGACGAACCAAATTAAGTAAAAACGCACCGCACGGCAGAGTTATTTCTGCCGTGCGGTGTCATTTTTTCAGCGGCTCCGAAAACGGAGAATCAGCAAGCTGAACCGCAACCCGTCAAGAGGACAGTGAAAAAATATAAAGTTTTCCCGGCCAGCAGCTAAGCGCTGCTGGCTGCTTTTTTATGCGGCGAGACAAAGTGCGTGCTTTTCCATCGGCGTCAGGATACCCAGATTGCGCTGGACACGTCTCGTGTTGTAATAGCGAATATACTGCTGGATCATCTGGACGAGCTCGTGCTTGCTGGTAAACCGTCTGCCGTAATAGCGTTCCCGCTTCAGAATGCCCCAGAAGCCCTCCATCGGACCGTTGTCAATACAATGCGCCACACGGGACATACTCTGCGTCATGCCTGCCTGTACGAGCTTGTGGTGGAAGGCACGGTTGGTGTACTGGAACCCTCTGTCGCTGTGGAACAGAGGCTGTGCGTCCGGATTGGCCTGCACCGCTTTGTCGAAGGTTTTGAAAACCAACGGATTATCGTTGCGTTCGCTGAGTACATAGGACACAATACGCCGGTCACAATGATCTAAGATGGCGCTCAGGTAGAGCTTGTGGATCTCGCTTCCCTCATACCACTTGAATTCTGTCACATCAGTGAGCCACTTTTCATTGGGCTTTGCGGCATAAAACTGCCTGTCCAAAAGGTTTTCGGCAAGATACTGCGGATTTTTTGCGTGCCTGGTGCAGCCACGGTTGTTATATTTCACGGTAGAGCGGATATCTCTGGCCCGGCAGATGCGGAGCACCCGTTTGTCGTTGACATGGATGCCGCAGTCATGGCGCAGATCGTCGTTGAGCCGCCGGTATCCCTTATCCGGGCTTTCCTCGTGAAGCTGTTCGAGCTTCTTCGCAAGCTGCTCATTCTCCGCAGTCCGTTGGCTCACTATACCCAAGTTTTCCTTTCAGCATTGTTTCTACCACCAGCTTCTTGAATTCTGGTGTGTATTTCTTGTTTGGCACTCTTTTTGGCATAACAAAACACCCCACTTGTTAGGTAGTATATCATACTGTCTAACATGTGGGGTGCTGTTCAGAAGCAACGGCTCTTTTTCAAATCTTCAAATCTCTTACAGCGTGCGTACACGGTTATCAAATTTCGGCACGCGAATGCGGATGGTCACGTTATCATCCACGACCTCGCTGATCTGCGCGTCGCAGGTGGCGCTCATCAGGCGATAAGCGTCCGGGAAGTTCAAATCAAACTTCTTCATCAGGAAGTTGACCGCATCCTCGGTGCCGACCTTGACGCTTTCCTCCAGCGTGCGGCGGGAAGCAAGGAAGTACAGGCTGTCCGCCGTCTCGATGACCGGGCGCTCAATGGGACGGTCGTGGTAGACCGTAACGCGCAGGCACATACGCCCCGCGATCTCGATGCCCGTGCCGGAGAGCTCGCCGTCGCCCATGCAGGCATGCATATCGCCCACAGCCAAGCCCGCGCCCTCGGCATTGACAGGAAAATACACGCGCGAACCGACGCGGACCAGCTTGGTGTCCATGTTGGCGCCGTGGTCCTCAGGCACCGCGCAGTGGATCTCGCCGCTTTTCGTGGCGACACCCATCACGCCGATCATCGGCGTCAGGGGCAGCTTGATATCATCGGAAAAATGTGCGAAGCCATCGTGCACGGGAATGATCTTGGTGTTCGGCTCCGTGATATGATCACCCAGCACGCCGAGTCCGACCGATGTGACCATCACGCCCTGCGGCGCAAGGTCGATCGCCATAACTTCCACGCAAAGGGTATCGCCGGGGTGCGCACCGCTGATCGCGATCGGGCCTACGGCGCAGTCCATGATGCCGATGTCAATATCCGGGCGCTTGACGCTTTCGTCGGTGATCTGACCGCTATAGCAGTCGTCGCACTCGACCCAGAAGGTCTCTCCGTCCTCGACGGTATAGTTTGCGGGATTTGTCGGGTTGAAGTGGAAGATCACTTTATCTTTCGGGATCACACGCATGACATCTGTCCTCCCTTTCCCTTACCAACCTGCCGGCAGGATGCCGATCATGGAGCAGATGAAGTAGATGGCCGCAAGGCTGAAGATCACGATGATCATGCCCTGCACTGCGGGATGCGCGTACCAACCGCACTTCCACTCCGGCTCGATATCGCCTTTCTTGCGGGCGTTGTTGAGCATCAGAACGGGAACGATCGACATAATCACGCCGCCGAAGGTACCGGCCCAGCCAATGGCGTCAACAAAGCTGACAAGACCGGCGTAGGCAAGGATGAACGGGGGAAGCACCGTGCAGGCGATGGCGATGAGACGGGTCTTGGTGTCCTTCTCATCCTTGAGCTTGAACATATCGACGATGTTCGTGAGCATGGAACCGCCGACCGCCCAATAAGAGGTCATCATGGCGCAGAGGGCAAAAATGTTGGCGGTATAGAGCGCCCAGGTACCGAGTGCCTGACCCCAGGCGAGCGTAGCGACCTGTGTGACCTCCTCCGCGCCGGTCAGAGAGAGAACGGCAAGGGGAACAACGGCCAGCAGCACGCCGGTGATGAACATACCGAGAATGATGGCAACCGGGAGCTTCTTAGGCGTGTGGCGCATACCGCGCGCCAGCTCAGGCACGGCATACTGCGCGATGTAGCAGAAAATAGCGCTGCTGAGAAGGGGAACGGCATAGGTCCAGTTTGCGTATACGGCGCGGGAGACATCCGCCTTGCCGGAGAGGAAGGATGCGATCACAATGATGCCGAGCAGCACGACCATGCCCGTGGACATGAATTTCTCCCAAAGGCCGGTGGCTTTGAGGCCGAACCAGACGACCAGCACACAGGGAACGGTGAACAGCAGGCTGCCCGCCCAGTTGGGGAGACCGAGCAGTGTGCAGAGGATGTTGCCGGAACCTGTCGTGTAGGCGACCATGCAGCCGATGGAGTTCGCGCAGACAGAGATGAAGATCAGGACCGAGCCGACCTTACCGACATATTTTTCCGCAAGGCCGGGCAGCTGCAGGGGCTTTTTTGTACGCAGTGCGGACTCCGCCACATAGAGCATGGAGAACGTGGTGAACAGACCGGCCACCGCCAGCCAGAGCACCAGGATCGGCCATCCCGCAAGGCGGGAAGAATATGCAAGGCCGAGTATACCGGAACCGACATTGGCACCCACGATGATCGCTACCGCCTCATAAAGTGTGAGCTTTGTTACCTTGAGCGCGCCTTCTTCGACGTGCAGGTTTTTTTCCTTCCATTGAGCTTTCCTCCTAAAACGTTGGGAGATAGGTTTTGCAGCCTTGCTCCTCTTGTGATTCATTTTACCGGATCAAGGACAACAAAAATGACAACAAAAATGCAGAGTATTTCGATTACCTCGCATTTTCGCCGTTTTGATAGTTTTAGCGAATGATTCAGTCATCTTGCCCTGCAGCGATGCCGTCGTGATCTCCGCCCAGCTATACTGCGTCATAAACTCTCCGACAAAAGCATTGATCGCCGAAGATTCGCCGTTGAGAAACTGATAATAATCATAGGAAAACTTTTCTGTATCCACGCTGAGTTGATTCCGCCCCTTGATGACCGCATCTTCGCAATCCACCTTTCGCAAGGTGCGCATCATATCAGACTTAAAGGTTTCGATCTGATTTTTCAGCGCGCTGCCGTATTCCCGGTCCTCATAGAGAATGGCCGCACATTCCCGGATGCTGCAGGCCGAACCGCGGCGAAATACCAGATACGCAAACAGCTCCTTGCTCTTTGCGCGGGCAAATTCGAGCGGTTTTCCCTCATAAAACACTTCAAAATTGCCGAAGCACTGGACACGCAGGGAAAGCTCCTTCCTCACAGGCACTGTGGTCAGGCCGATATTACGAAGTTCCTCCTCGATTGCCTCGGCCGTAACAGGCTTCATCAGGTAGCCGCGCGCATGGAGGGAATAGGATTCCAGCGCATACTGCGAATAAGCCGTAACAAAAATGATCTCGAGCGCCGGATCGTCTTTTTCAATTCCAGTGCAAGGTCCAGTCCCGTCCAACCGCGCATCTGAATGTCCAGGAAGGCGATATCCGGAAGGATCTCCCCGTTCTCACCGCCTCAAGCGCTTTCGTCGGATCGGTATAGGCGTGAACCGTTGCTGCCGGCTCGGCAGCTTGCAGCGCCGCTGTCAGATCGCTCAGCGCCAAAGATTCATCGTCAACAGCCAACAAGCAAAGTTCCATCATTCGCTCTCCTTTCGATACTTTGGGGATGCACATCGTCACATTTGTCCCCTTGTCGATCCCGCTTTCGATCTCCATGTGCCCACCGCACACCGCGGCAAGGCGCTCACGGACGTTCCACAAGCCGATATGCTTGCCGCCCGCCGCAAGCTGCTCTGCATCAAACCCGATGCCGTCATCCGAAACAGTCACGACGAAATCCGACTCGGTCTCGCTTGTAGAGATGATCACCGTCCCGCCCTGAGGCCGCTGCATCACGCCGTGGCGCACCGCGTTTTCGACGATCGGCTCCAATGTGAGCGGCGGCAGGGAGAATTGCGTGACCGGCGTGTTGAAAAGGACGGTCAGATCCCGGCCAAAGCGCATTTTTTCCAGATCAACATAGTGTTTGGTATGCTGTAATTCCTGCAAAAAAGGAATGCAGCCAGTATTGCTCAACGAATCGAGATTCCCTCGCAGGTAGAGGGTAAAATCCGTCAGCGCGCTCTCAGCCTCGCGCGCGTCAATGCGGCAGAGCGCGCGAATGCTGGTGAGCACATTGTAAAGAAAGTGCGGCTGTATCTGGCTGATCATAATGGAGATACGCTGCTGCAAGAGCTGCTCTTCCTGCTGCTTTTCGTATTCGATCTGCACAGTGATATATATCTGGATGAGACAAAACGCCACAACGACATGAGCCAGTGTGATCTCCCCGATGACCGTGTCAACCACTACCGCGGCAGCCACCAGCAGCTCGTAGAAAAGGAAAGAGATCGCCTTGCGGTTGGTCAGCATCCTCCTGAAGTTTAGAATGATGCCGATGTTGACCACCATCGGCATGGCCAAAAAGAAGAAGTAAAGCCACGGGTGATCCGACAGATGCCACGGGGCATTCTGAGAGTGCGACGTGATGACAGAGATCATCACGAGCAGAAATCCATCCGCGCTGAGGCCGGTCATCAAAACGGTATATCGCTGCAATTCCTTCGAGTCTTCATTGATGTAACTGATGAGATAGGTGCTGTAAAAAATGAGCAGTGGAAATGCCGAGGCGTAGCAGACAAAATAGCAGGTCTCGCGAAGCCGCGGAGGGGCAGGAAGAAAATCAAGCCCGATCCCCCAATAGATCACATCGCTCAAAAGCCCAATGGTGTTGATCGCCAGCATCCAGAGGAAATAGGAGCGAAAGCGCCTGCGCGAATGACTGCCAAAGACCACGCTTGCATAGGTCGAGGTCGTCAGGATGGCGCAGACGAGTTCCAGTACCACGCCGACCGGCGTGAGCGGATTTTCCGGAACATCACCGCGCGCAATGGCGTGAAAGGTCACGATCATCAACGCGAGCACAATACCGATCGTCACAAGACAGCCAATGCCCGTAGCTGTTCTCTTGTCTATCCGCACAGCCGTGTCCCTCCCCACTCGTTTGACCATAAGGGTATTTATTTTATCTTATTTTGACGGCCAATGCAAGCCGCTGACAGATGTTATAGAAAAGGCCGATTTAGTATTTTATTTCGCGTTTGTAGGTTTGTATGTTGTAAGAAATAAACCTAAAATGTAGTAATGCCATACAGATAAATCTTACGCAAAAAAGAAAAATTATGAAACCAAATGACCGTGTTCCACAATATTAAAGATGACGGGTCGTTAAATGGATATCCGAAAGAGGGCGAAGCTGTGGATGAACAGGAATCCTTAAAGAAGTGAAGCGCGAAAACGAAAGTGCGTTAGAATGGGTTATTAATCGACATACAGCTTACGTCAACACAATTATTTAAGGATTTTTCCCAAAGATGCTGACAATAAAGGCTCATCCGTTCAGGAAGGACATGGCAGCCAAAAGAATCGTCAAGAAGGCAAAGCTGATCCCAGAAAAAAGAAAAAGGAACTGTTTTCCACCAT
>ENA-OQHF01001489-OQHF01001489.1-human-gut-metagenome-genome-assembly--contig:-NODE-1489-length-12822-cov-3.421898_pt1 | contig 12822 bp, 17 predicted proteins | sample MGYA00242559_ERZ504709 | MGnify/ENA primary metagenome ERZ504709 (study PRJEB26092, sample SAMD00036203) | human gut metagenome | host: Homo sapiens | study: EMG produced TPA metagenomics assembly of... | reverse complement strand
TCGAGCTTTCTGGAAAACGGCCAGGCTGAGCTGATCGTCACCAACTACCGAATTCCCGGCTTTCAGCCCACACCAAGCTTCAGACTGTGCTGGAATTCCGGGATATCTTCGTGGCAAATCCGGACTATTTCACCATGGGCAAATCGCCTCTTTCCATGGAAAATCTTCTGGATTATCCCATCCTGATGCTCGCTCCAAAGAGTACCACCAGCGAATATCTTCATCAGGTGTTTGCAGCCAAGGACTGAAGCTGCTGCCTGAGGTTGAACTGAACAGCAACGATCTGCTGATCGATCTTGCAGAGATCGGACTTGGTATTGCCTGTATCCCGGATTATATGCTCCGCAACCGTCCGGGTCTGGAACCTGTCCATCTGAAAACACCTCTGCCCGCAAGAAGTGCCGTGATCGCTCATCATGAAGCACTGCAGCTTTTCCCAGGCTGCCCAGTGCTTTCTTAAATATTTTTCCCAGATCTGATACGATCAAGTTCCTGCCGCTTATTGCTTTTCGCGATCGAAGCAGGATACTTCCCTGATTCAGTAAAAAAGCCACCGGAATCTGCCATAAGGTTATTACGATCCTTGTGTACTCAATTCCGGTGGTCTTTTCTGTTATTGATATCGGTCAGATATTATTCTTATTACTTACGCTTCAGCCTTCGGCATCACGTCTGCTGCCGCAGTGATATACTCATTCTCGATCTTACTGAACAGACCGCTGTCTGCAAGCTCTGCAAGCTTCACGTCAATCGGCATCTTGCCCAGGACCGGAACCTTCAGTTCTGCAGCGATCTCATCGATATGGCTCTCGCCAAAGACCTTGATCTCTTTTCCGCAGTCCGGACATTTCACATAGCTATAGTTCTCCACGATTCCAAGGACCGGAACCTTCATCATATCAGCCATGTTATAGGCCTTCTTGACGATCATGCGGACCAGATCCTGCGGAGAAGTAACGATCACGACACCCTCGATCGGCAGGGACTGGAATACTGTCAGCGGAACATCACCGGTTCCTGGCGGCATATCTACAAAGAGATAATCCAATTCACCCCAGATCACATCACTCCAGAACTGTTTTACCATATTTGCAAGGACCGGACCTCTCCAGATCACCGGTGTCTCCTCATCCGGGAGAAGAAGGTTTACAGACATAACCTCGATTCCGTTTGCAGTTGGCATCGGATAGATCCCATTGTCACTGCCCTGTGCATTGCCCTTGATGCCATACATCTTCGGGATGGACGGACCGGTGATATCAGCATCCATAATGCCCACTTTATATCCCTTGGAAGCCATCAGGTTTGCCATGGAGCCTGTTACGAAGGATTTACCAACGCCACCCTTTCCGCTGACAACCCCGATCACATGTTTTACGTCAGAAAAACGTTTGGTTCTGCCATGAGGCTCTGGGGCTGTTTCTGTCCGCAGCCTTCACAGCTTGATTTGTTGCAGGATGTATTGCTACACTCTTTTGCCATAATAGATTCCTCTCATTCTTTGTATTTACACAGACAGAACTGGCTCTCTGTCCGTGCATTTTCTCATTCATGAGCTCTCATGAACTCCTTACCTTACTTCATAAATCTGTCGATCGCTTTTTCCAGTTCTTTGATAGCATCCCTGTCTCCATGCTCCACTGCATCCACGATGCAGTGTTCTATATGATCCTGCAGTATGATCTTGCCTGTATTATTGATCGCAGATTTTACGGCTGACAGCTGGATCAGCACTTCGCTGCAGTCACGTCCTTCCTCCACCATACGCTTAATGGATTCCATATGACCGATAGCCCTGGAAAGTCTGTTGAGTACGGCCTTGGTCTGTGCGTGGCTGTGATGATGAGGATGTGTGCTATCGTGAGTATGCACATGTTCCTGTTCCCCGTGGGTATGCTCAAGAACGGTTCCATCCTCGAGAACGTGCACATGTGTTTCTTTCATGTGTATTTCCTCCTTCAGATCTCCGTGAAAGAACAGCGCTGCCGGATCATAGATGTCTGAATGTCAAAAATGATGGTTCCGTCTTCCAGTACTGTCTTCTCGTAGGAGACATCCTTCCCCTGAAATTTCTGTTTCACATACGCTTCCGGATCTGCAATCTCCACTTCTTCCACAAATACATCACGCATCTGATTTCTCGGACATTTGTTAAAAATTTCCCAGATTACTTCGTACTCTTTCATCTGTGCCTGTTCCTTTCTTAGTCATCCTATCCATTATAATAATTTTATGATTTTTTTGTCAAAAATAATTGCACTCACGCAAATATTGTCGTATGATACATATTAAAAATATTACTGCTCTGTCCGTGGGCAGTAAACATATATTAATGTGATAAATCAAAGGAGATATATTTCATGCAGCTTTTAAAAGACAGAATTCTGACAGACGGCGTAGTAAAAGAAGGAAATATTTTAAAAGTGGACAGCTTCCTGAATCATCAGATGGATATTGACCTGATCAACGAGGTCGGCAAAGAATTCAAGAAACGTTTTGACCACTGTCCAATCACCAAGATCCTTACCATCGAGGCTTCCGGTATCGGTATTGCCTGTATTGCGGCACAGTATTTCCATGTACCGGTTGTATTTGCCAAGAAAGCACAGAGTGTGAACCTTGACGGCGAGATGTACACCACCAAGGTAGAGTCTTTCACCCACAAGAAAGTTTACGATGTGATCCTTTCCAAGAAATTTCTCGGACCGGAAGATCACGTACTCCTGATCGATGATTTTCTTGCCAATGGCTGTGCACTTCTCGGTCTGATCGACATCGTTAAGAAATCCGGCGCAACTCTTGAAGGAGCCGGAATCGTTATCGAAAAAGGCTTCCAGTCCGGCGGACAGACCATCCGTGACATGGGTATCCACCTGGAATCCCTTGCTATCATTGACTCCATTGCTGATGGCAAACTTACTTTCCGTGAATAAGATTTATCATAAAAAATACTCCTGAAAACTTATATACATTGTTTCCAGGAGTATTTTTATTTTTATCACAGTCGGATCATGATGTCATTTCTGATCTATGCAGCTGCATCCTTTTCTGGCTTCTCTGAAGGTGTCGGAGTTACTGTTTCCTCCGGTGTCGGTGTTCCGGAAATTTCCGTCTCTTCCTTTTCCGATGAAGCCGATGCAGCTTCCGTTGTATTTTCATCTATATCCGGTTCTTCCGTCACCGTAGCTTCCGGTGTCACTGTCGGCGTTGGTGTGGCAGTTGCCTCCGGCATGATTTCATTCTCTTCATAATATCCGTCATCCACAAGCATCTGATAATTATCTGCATCGATCAGCTGGATATCACTGGTCACAGTTCCCACGATCTTGGTCCCGTTATCATACTGCTCATAATCGGAGATCTCCGGTTTCTCCCCTTTCAGAATAGCATCCACCATCGTTACACAATCATTTGCCAGTACACGGTTATCAAACAGCAGATCATCCTCAATCTTTCCCTGGATCACAGCTGTCACTGCTTCTGCCTCACAGCCGCCTCCTGTGATCATAGGCCAGCCATCCTCTCCAGACACATATCCAGCATCCTCCAGAGCATCCACAGCCCCAAGTGCAAGGTCATCGGCACCTGTGCAGATAATATCCGGCGCACCCTCTGTATAATTCTGAGAAAGGATCTCCGACATATCATTCTTTGCGGTATTTCTTCCGAAACGCATCACTGCAGTATCATCAAAGGTCAGCTTTCCTGAAGTACATACCAGTGTTCCATCGTCGAAATATTCCTGAAGCTTCTCCATCACTCCATTATAAAAGAACAATGCGTCACGATCATCCGGAGAGCCCATAAGGAACTCAATGGTCAGAGTTTTCTTTTCTTCCCGTGCTTTCTCCAGATCCATTTTTTTTATGATGGAATCTCCCACCATTTTTCCGGCTTTTCTTGTATTAAAGGTAACATAATAGTTGACCTTATCTGTATCCATGATCAGCTGATCGTACGAAATCACGGGAATGGATTTCTCGTACACCTGCTCCAGCACATCGTTCAGGCTGTAAGCATCTGCAGGTGCGATGACAAGTGCAGAAAGCTCTTCATCATCCAGAATAGACTGAATCTGGGATACCTGCGTATCACTGTCTTCATCTGCCCAAAATATCTCTGCATCATATCCATCATCTTCCAGTGTATTCTGAAGAGTTTCTCCATCAGCAGACCAACGGGGATCATCTGCTGATGAAGGCAGAAACACACCTACTTTCTTATCTGCTGCCGCAGTTTCCTTTGCTTCTTCTTTTTCTTCTTTCTCTGCATCATCGCTGTTTTTGGCTTTTCCTTCCGGGTCTTCAGACTCCACACTTTCATTGGCTGCCTCTGTCGCCTCTTTGTTTTTTCCACAGCCGGAAAAGGCTGCTGTAAAGACAAAAGCTCCCACAAGCAGGATTGCTGTTTTTTTCTTCATGATCAAATCTCTCCTATAAGCCTTTATAGTCCTTTGCCAGTGATTTCAGATAGTCTCTGTAGGCGGCTGCAGATTTCTTGGGTTTCAGGATACGTACACTGCCGCCCATCCCGGTCAGCCATCCGTAGAATTTTCCATTTTCCGGAAGTTCTGCAGTTACCGTCAGATCTCCGCTATCTTTCATTTTATATTCTGCAGCTGTGCCGAAAAAGTCTCTCACCTCCACCTGTACAGCTCCGGCACAGAGAAGTTTTATTTCTTTTTTTATGGTTCCGGCTGAAGCCTCAAGAAGCTTCCGGTACCCTGTCACAGATGTCTCATGAATATCTTTAGTTTCACGAATATCCTTAGCTTCAGCAGTCAGCCCGGGTTCTTCAGACAGCTGTTCCTCTCCGGCACTCTCACCGGCAAGATAATAACCACCCGGCCGTTCTCTTGTATAACGGATATCCATTCCAAAAGAACGTAATACCTCCACATCATCATAAATGCTCTTTCGCTCTGCACGGATTCCCTGTTTCTCAAGATTCTCAAGGATCTTCTGCATAGATATTACCCGATGCTCCCCTGTCTCCCGCAGCATTTTTTCAAGGTACAGGATCTTCGCCTTCTGATTGTTTGATTTTGCCATACTGCCCTCTTATCCTTCGTTTTTTACAAAGCGGTGGAAAATATAGGAGTTTGCCTCCTGTTCCTCGCTGTCGTCCAGTTTCTCAAGTCGATCTTTTTTACCGTTATTTCTTTTCCAGGTGCGACGGCTGGAATCAGATCTGCAACTGCGGGCTTCTTTGGGAAGAAGCCGGTCCGTGTAAGATACGACCTGATTCACATTTTTGTATACAATCCCCTTCCTCACCGGATTGTCCGTCATTTCCGTATCCTGACAGAACCTTTCCCAGGGATCTGTTGATTTCCGATGGTGGTACGCCCTCCATGATTTTCAAAACCTACGATGGGCATATCAAAAAGATCGCTCTGCATCACAATGTTTCCAATAAGGCGGCCTTTTCCCTGCTCAGTGCTCATATCTACAAGCTTCAGACCCTCGATCATTCCCTGATCCGTCTTATAATAATTTCCAAGGAGCTGATACCCTCCACAGATTGCGATCACAACTCCATTGTCTTCCACATACGCCTTGAAATCCTTCTGGATTTCCTTCAGCTTTTCACATACCAGCATCTGTTCTCTGTCGGAGCCACCGCCAAGAAGTACGATATCCAGTTTGGAAAAATCTATTCTGTCATCCAGTTCGTAGGCTATGGTTTCTGCCTCGATTCCTCTCCAGAGACAGCGCTTCATCAGACACTGGATATTTCCTCTGTCACCGTAAAGGTTCAGAAGATCCGGATATAAATGTCCTATCGTTATCTTCATTTCTCACCCTCCAGTTTCTTCAGGATATTTCTGGTGCCAAACAGCGCCGTATAATTTACAAGTACATAAAGATTGCCGCATCCATCCCCGATTCGTTTGCGGATGGCTGTCTCCACATCATTTTCCAGCATGGACGGGATATCCACATATTTCAGACGGAGGCGCATATCCTGACAGCGGATACCACTGACTGTGATGGAATTGATATTGTCCCCTCCGAAAAGATCAAAATCCACATCCCAGAGCCAGGAGATATCTTTTCCATCCTGTGCATTATCATTGATCACAATGATGATATCCTTTGGTGATCCGTCCTGCATCACAGCTGAAATGTTCTGGTTAAAACCGGCCGGATTCTTAGCTAGATTCAGAACAACACCGGTGCCCTTGATCCGAAACTGTTCATTGCGTCCGTTCTCCGGGTTAAACTTCCGGAGCATCTCATTAAAATGCTCCGCCTTAAAGCCTGCGGTACGAATTCCCGCATAGGCAGCCAGAATATTATACACATTATAGAATCCCTTATAATTGGCCACGATCCGTTTATCTTCCACTGTAAAGGCGATCTGATCATCCACCTTCACATCTGTGGCATCAAAGTCGATCTCCGGACGTTTAAAGCCGCATTTCGGACATCTGTAGTCACCCAGCTGACTGTAATGATAGAAGCTGTAGATCAGTCTTTCTCCACAGCACTTACAGAACCGGCCCTCACGGATCTCGTTTGTTTTGTTCTCGATCACCGGTTTGCTGATCCCGTAGGTTACAAAAGGATTTCCGCAGTCCATGGCAAGATATGCAGACAGTGCATCGTCGCCATTGACAATGACCTTCATATCCGGAACCTTTTTCATCATTTCTTCCAGGATGTTCATAGTGATATCGATCTCGCCATAACGGTCCAGCTGATCACGGAACAGATTGGTCATAACCATATAATCCGGTTTGATTCTTGTGAACACATGTCTTGTGGATGCCTCATCCACCTCTATACAGGCATAATCCGCATCCAGTTTTCCGCTGAATTTGGCCCCCAATACAAAGGCTGCCACAACTCCATTCAGCATATTTGAACCGGTATGATTGCAGATGACCTTTTTTCCCTCTGCCTCAAGGCCTGCGCACAGCATGTTATTGGTTGTGGTCTTTCCGTTGGTTCCGCATACTACAAATATTTTTTCTCTTACCTGAGAAGAAAGCTCTTCCAGGATATCCGGACAGATCTTCATCGCGACCTTACCGGCCCAGGTCACACCCTGCCGGCCCATAAGCTTACAGACATGTCCTGTGATCTTTGCTGCCATCACAGCAATAGTTGTTCTTATTTTCATAATCTTCTGATTCCTTTGGTTTTTATTTCTCTTACCACAGATCTTCCGCTGTCAGGAAATCGGTACAGATTCCTTCTGCGCCCTGTGAAATATACCTTCTGGCCTGGTCACGGTCATTGACCGTATAAACATATAGACTGATTCCATTTTTTTCGAAGATCTTCTCCGTTTCTTCTGACCAGTACTCCCAGTATACTGTTGCTGCCGGAATTCCCTTTTCTTTACAGAAGGATGCAATATGCTCCAGTTCTTCCACAGAATACTCCTGCCACAGTGAATATACATAGGAAGGAAAGGAATAGATCATGGCCGTCCCGGGAAACATTACTTCATTGTAGATTTCCGGAATGATCTGATCCAGCGTCTCACCGGCACCTGCATTCCTGGCGATTTCCACATAATCACTGTAATCCTCCAGCGTTCTCTGATAATTACGAAGAGAATACTGTTTGGAATCGATCAGCACATATGCATCCGGATAATCTTTCAGAAGAAGAAAAAATCCTCCAGTGTCATGGGGTGTATTTCCCATATATTTTACTTTGTCTGAATTCCTTTTCTGTAAGGACTTTTTTTCCGTTTCCATCCCACTGTCCCATGGAATCGTTCCAGTTATGCCTGCAGACCCATACTCCATCTGATGTCCTGGAAAGATCCAATTCAAAAAGACGTACTCCCTGTTCATACATGAACAGAAATCCCTCTCTGGAATTCAGGTAATCCTTTCCGTCCATACCTCCCAGAGCATGTGCAATGGTCCTGTAGTCCTTCCAGCTAAATCCTCCTGATGTATTCCGGGCAGTTTCTGTTTCCGTGAAACTACCTCCCAGAAGAAAAAGTGATACAAACAGTATTTCCAATGTCAGTATAAAACGTCGCATCATCTCAGGCAACAAAAAAATGCACAAGACGTAAAGGAAAACATTTCCTCGCTGCTTTCCTTTTTATCTTCTGCAAATTTATCATATCCGGGAACCTGTCCCAAATCATTCCTATATTGTTTCTGTCCGGTAATACCAAAAGTCCCACCGACCATGTTTATCATCCTTTCGCATACGTGTAGTCGTATTTCATACATTACCGATTGTACGCTAAAAAAGGATAATAATCAAGTTAATCCTCTTCTTCCTCGTCATATTCCTGCTGAAGCCTCAGATATTCATCATATTTCTCGTGTGCATTCCGATTATAGGATCGGGAGATCGGTATTACATGCTCTCCGATATGGAAGCTGTCATTTTCAGCTCCTGTGACCCGTTCCATATTTACTATAAAGCTCTGATGACACCGCAAAAATGTACCGTCGTCAAGCTGTTTTTCGAAGTCTTTCAGCTTACCTCTGCACTGGAGTATACTTCCGTCTGTCCTATGGAAATTCACGATATGGAGACTACTGGTAATATAGCTAACCTGACTGTAGCGTAAAGTATACACACGGGCACGATACTGAAAATGGATCACCCGCTCATCATTCCCGTCGCTAAGTCGCTTCATTCAGTGGTTCCATTACATATTCCAAAGTTTCTTCGGTTACAGGTTTCAGTAAATAGTTATATGCAAACAGGTCAAAAGCATTTCTGTAATATTCATCGCTTCTACTCATAAAAAGCACTGCCACTGACATTTCTTTTTCACGTATCTTCCGTATTGTTTCCAGTCCGTCTACTTTCTTTGAATCAATGTTCACAAAGATTGCATCATAAGGTTTCCTTTTCTTTTCCAATTCTTCCAGTAAAAGCTCGCCGCTTTTAAATATCCGAAATTTCTGACCCTGGAACGATCCGCTCAAGCTGTTTGTGAAGTCTTCTTGCATCCACCTGCATGTCGTCACAAATGGCAATGGTCATCATCGTCATATATATGTATCCCCTTTTACTCCATCATTGTTACCTTTTGTTCTATATATTATACCATGATTTGTTATTCAAATTATGGTATCTTCATGTAATTTATGGTCGAAAATCCACCATTTATGCATTTTTTCAAACTTTTTGGAATATAAAAAAGGACATTTGCATTTCTGCAAATGTCCTTTAAATCGGTCAGAAGTAAATTATACAAGCTCGATAAGAACTTCCATAGCTGCATCGCCCTTACGCTGTCCGATCTTAACGATTCTTGTGTAACCACCGTTACGATCTGCGTATTTCGGAGCGATCTCGCTGAACATCTTGTCAACCATGTCAACTTCTTTTGTGTTTTTCTTTCTGCCAGCGCCCTTAGCAGGAACATCTGTTACAGGATAGAAAACTTTCATCATCTGACGACGAGCGTGAAGTCTGGAAGGAGCATCTTTCTTGATCTCTTTCTGAACTTCGTCGTAAACTGTTTTCTTCTTACCGTCTACAACTTCTTTTACACGTTTTCCGTCAGCATCTTTACGAGCAACCTTAGCTGTTACTGTAACTGTTTCGAAATTGTCTTTCTCACGTACAGCCATAGCGATAAGTCCCTCAGCGATCTTACGGATCTCTTTAGCCTTAGCTTCTGTTGTCACGATCTTTCCGTGATAAAGAAGGTTTGTAACCTGATTTCTGAGAAGTGCTTTTCTCTGGTTAGATGTTCTGCTTAATTTTCTATATTTTGCCATTTTATTATCCTCCATCTGTGGGACACCAGGACATGCTTGTTCGGTCTTACTGCCCTGCTGCTGACACCCCACTCATTACTCTGTTTCCGGATTATTCCTCGGTAGGCTGGAGCTGAAGTCCCAGCTCTTTGAGTTTTGCAAGTACTTCCTCTAAGGATTTGCGGCCCAGATTACGAACCTTCATCATATCGTCAGAAGTCTTGTTGCATAATTCTTCAACCGTATTGATACCGGCTCTCTTAAGGCAGTTGTAGGAACGAACAGAGAGCTCAAGCTCATCAATGCTCATCTCCAGAACCTTTTCCTTCTCATTGTCTTCTTTCTCGATCATAACCTCTGCGGTCTTAGCATTCTCGGAAAGATCAATGAACAGACTTAAATGCTCGCTGAGAACCTTCGCTGCAAGGCTGACTGCCTCATCCGGATCAAGTGTTCCATTGGTATATACATCCAGTGTAAGCTTGTCGAAGTCAGTTACCTGACCAACTCGTGTATTCTCTACGATCATGTTGACTCTGTCTACCGGTGTGTAGATCGCATCCACTGCGATCATACCGATCGGCATGTCATCGGTTTTGCCTTTGTCTGCACTGATATAGCCACGTCCCTTGGTAATGGTAAGCTCCATGGCCAGTCTGCAGTCTTTTCCACCGTTCAGGGTTGCGATCACCTGATCCGGGTTCATGATCTCAATATCCTGATCTGCCTGGATATCAGCTGCTGTAACAACACCCTTTCCCTCACACTCAATGTATGCGGTCTTCGGCTCATTGTCACTGCTGTGATTCTTGATGGCAAGAGATTTCAGATTCATGATGATCTCGGTCACATCTTCCTTCACGCCCGGAATGGAGCTGAATTCATGAAGTACACCATCGATCTTCACCTGGCTTACTGCAGCTCCCGGAAGGGAGGACAGCATAATTCTTCTTAAAGAATTGCCAAGGGTAGTACCATAACCTCTTTCCAGAGGCTCTACAACGAATCTTCCAAACTTCTTATCTTCGGATATTTCGGTAATTTCGATTTTTGGTTTATTGAAATCAAACACTATAAGGTTCCCTCCTTCTGGGTTAATCAACATTCGAGGGTATTACCAATTTTTATAACTGTAGACACAGTAAACAGTTACTAATTATTTAGAATACAGCTCGACGATAAGCATCTCGTTTACAGGAACATCGATCTGCTCTCTTGTAGGAAGCTCTTTAACTACACCCTTCAGGTTCTCCTGATCAACGTCGATCCACTCCGGAACAAGTCTGCCGCCAGTGATCTCAAGGATTCCTTTATATCTCTCAGAGCCTTTGCTCTTCTCTCTGATCTCAATTGTGTCTCCTGCTTTACACAGGTAGGACGGAATGTTTACACATTTTCCGTTTACAAGTACATGCTTGTGATCTACGATCTGACGAGCCTCTCTTCTTGTTCTGGCAAATCCCATACGGAAAACGATGTTGTCAAGTCTGCTCTCAAGCATAACCATAAGGTTCTCACCTGTCTGGCCCTGCATTCTGTCGGCTTTCTTGTAGTAGTTACGGAAAGGTTTCTCAAGAACTCCGTAGATAAATTTTGCTTTCTGTTTCTCTTTTAACTGAAGACCATACTCAGACACCTTGCGGTTTGCACGTTTTAACTGTCTTGTGGACTTCTTATCAATTCCTAAGTAAATCGGATCCAGGCCAAGGGATCTGCATCTTTTCAGAACAGGTACTCTATTTACTGCCATTTCAACTACCTCCTAATTAGACTCTTCTGCGTTTTGGTGGACGGCATCCGTTGTGAGGAACCGGAGTTACGTCACGAATGCTGGTTACTTCAAGTCCGCATGCCTGAAGCGCACGGATTGCAGCTTCACGGCCTGAGCCCGGGCCTTTTACCATAACGTCTACTGTTTTTAATCCATGAATTAAAGCAGCCTTTGTTGCAGTCTCTGCTGCCATCTGTGCTGCATAAGGGGTAGATTTCCTTGAACCTTTAAATCCAAGACCACCGGCACTTGCCCATGAAAGAGCGTTTCCTTCGTTATCTGTCAGTGTGACGATTGTATTGTTGAAGGAAGACTGAATGTGTGCCTGTCCGTGTTCAACGTTTTTCTTGACACGACGTTTTGTCGTTTTCTTTGTCACTTTTGCCATTTTAAAACTAACCTACACTTTCCTTTTATTGAAATTAATTAGTTATATCTATAAATTATTTCTTCTTGTTTGCAACAGTTCTCTTCGGTCCCTTGCGAGTTCTCGCATTTGTCTTAGTCTTCTGACCACGAACCGGAAGTCCTTTACGATGACGGATACCTCTGTAGCATCCAATCTCCTGCAGTCTCTTGATGTTAAGGGCGATTTCCCTTCTCAGATCACCTTCTACTGTCATTGTCTCATCAATAACAGCACTCAGTCTCTTAACCTCGTCATCAGTCAGATCTCTGACACGTGTGTCAGGATTAACCTCTGCTTTAGCAAGAATTTTGTCTGCGCTTGGTCTACCAATTCCATAAATGTAGGTAAGACCGATTTCAATACGTTTTTCTCTTGGTAAGTCTACACCAGCTATACGAGCCATGTACTGTTTCCTCCATTTTCTGTTTCTGAAAGTTTCGCATATCGTATGTCACTTGCTCTCGCAAGGTGAAATGGGACATATCGACCTGCCGCTTTCTTTTCTAGTTTCCTAATTGGGGTGCCTCGGTAAAACACCCAGCTGTAATTGGCGAATCACAGCCTTTCCGAAATTGCGGATCTTAACCGCTGTTGCCTCTCGGTATTAGGCAATACATGCTTATTATCTGTTCAGTAGAACAACCCTGCCGGGTGTTTCATACTGCAGCCGCACGTTTCACAAACATTCCAAAGAAGTTCCGATATGGAAATCAACCCTGACGCTGTTTGTGCTTCGGGTTCTCACAGATTACTCTGATAGATCCTTTTCTTTTAATGATCTTGCACTTCTCGCAGATCGGCTTTACAGATGATCTTACTTCACTGGAAATCCTCCTTCCGTAAATTAGTCTCATATCTGCAGTTTCACAGGCGCACTCATACACAGTATTTGCGCGCTTGAAATATATACTAACACCTGTTTTCCTGAAATGCAAGAAAAAATTT